>Ga0209395_1002215_pt1 | contig 26031 bp, 18 predicted proteins | sample GOMGulsemesocosm_3_FD_184635 | JGI IMG/M metagenome (GOLD analysis project Ga0209395, IMG submission 184635) | Methane-oxidizing microbial communities from mesocosms in the Gulf of Mexico - GOM9D Gulf of Mexico (SPAdes) (version 2) | ecosystem: Environmental > Aquatic > Marine > Cold seeps... | reverse complement strand
AGCCAGCTCAATGACCACGGTAACTTAATTCCAGAGATTTCTTTTTACCAACAATTACCACAGTATCGTCATATTTGGTCACTGTACGGGCGCTTTGATTATTTAGAAAAGAAGATATATTTTACCGAACAAGAAAAGAGTTATTTGTTGGCAAGACCCACCCTAAAGTTTTCAGAAATCGATTGGCAACCACTTTCTATTATTGATAACAACCAAATGACTGGCTTTATTGCTGACCATTTACAGATTATTACAGACAAGACAGGTTTGCAATTTGAGTACGTGCCGTCAGCGAACTGGTTAGAAGTTATCAGTTTATTTAATCAAGGCAAAATTGATCTTGTGCCCAGTGTCATAGACGCAGAAAAAATTTCAGACAGGGGCATCGACTCAATAAAATATGCCAGTTTTGATTTTGCTATTGTGATGAGAGGTACCGCGTCTTATGTTGACAATATCGCAGGCCTTAAGGGGAAAAAAATTGCAGTTCCCAGAGGTTATACCTCACATCAATATATAAAAGAGAATTATCCCAGTGCATTGGTTATTGAGACTTTTGATATAAAAGAAGCATTATCCTTAGTTCGTAATGGTCAGGCCGATGCCTTTGTTGGACACATGATGGCAGCAGCTTATCGACTTGAAAATGAATTTTCAGAATTAAAATTGGTGGGCATTATCGAGTATGATTTTTCCCACAGGGTAATGGTGCATCAAGAACAGCAAGTATTGCTATCTATCATCAATAAAGCAATTCAATCAATGACCCCAGCCCAGCATCGCGAGATCAGAAATCGTTGGTTTGAACGACGCATTCAAACCGCAACTGATTATAACCTGATTTATCAGATACTTGCTGTATTCACTGTGATATTAGTGGTTGTTTTATTTGTTGTTCACAAACTATCCCGCGCAAAAAAATTAATTGAAGATAGTCGCCTTGAGCTCGAACAATCCATTGTCGATTTGCATCAAGCACAGCAAAAGCTTATCGAGTCTGAAAAAATGGCAAGCTTGGGTGGTTTGGTTGCGGGGATCTCACATGAAATTAATACCCCCGTTGGCATAGGTTTAACGGCGGCCAGTCATTTTATTGATATAACCAAGCAACTCGACATTCAGTTCCAGCAACAAACCATGTCGCAATCTTATTTTAAGCGTTATTTGGCCAGTTCTGTTGAAGCGGCTCAAATTGTCAATCGCAACTTAGAGCGCACCGCTGAGCTGGTTAAAAGCTTTAAATTAATTGCCGTTGATCAAAGCTCCGATGAGCGCCGCTCCTTTAACGTTGATCAATATGTCCATGAAATACTAATAAGTGTAAATCACTTGTTTAAAAATTCTAACCTGAAGATCGAGGTAAGTTGCGACAAAAATCTCAGGATCGACTCTTATCCTGGCACCGTCGCCCAAATTATTAGCAACTTACTTATAAACTCTTCTATTCATGCCTACCCTAATAATGAAGACGGTTTAGTAAAAATAACCATCACAAATACCGCCGATGTGATTTCGTTGACCTACACTGATGATGGCCAAGGCATACCGCCAGAAAACTTATCAAAGATTTTCGAGCCATTTTTTACCACCAATCGTGAACACGGGGGCAGCGGTCTGGGTTTGAACATTATCTACAATTTGGTAACAAATAAGCTTAATGGTAAAATATCTTGCCACAGTAAATTAGGGCATGGCACTGAGTTTTCGGTTGAGTTTAACGCTGCCATACTTTAAGTATCATATGATTGCAAAAATACCTGAGGGGAATTCGTTGATGAGACGCCTAGTAAATATAGTCTTGGTAATCATCTTATTTATCAACCAAGCTAGCTTTGCTTGTGCGGCGGAGCTAAATACTGCAGACAGCAAAAAACTCCTAAAACAGCGCTCATTGGCAACAATATCGACTCTAACGTCATTAGGGCAAGTCCGTTTGACTTTAGAAGAACAGCAATGGTTGCAAGACAACTCAATCATTGAATTTGCCAATTCAAACTCATGGCCACCTTATAGTAAAGTTGCGCAAGAAGCCGGACGCAGTATCAATCAGCAACTGTTGGCTATTATAAATAAGCAACTTGGCACCAATTTTACTTTTAAAACCTATAAGTCATGGTCTAAAGCTGTTGATGATGTCAAAACTGGCACAATATCCGGTATTTTTTCACTATCATGGACCGCCGAACGCGCAAAATACATCAATTACTCCCCCCGATATTTTTATACTCCTTACGCCTTGGTTGTTCACAACGACACACAAGATATAAAACGTTTTGCTGATTTAAACAAAAAGACTCTCGCCTCACTAAGGGGCTTTGTCGTTGCCGACGCTTTCAAGAAACAATTGCCTAATACCACCATAATATATGCTGATTCAAAGGAACAGATTTATCAGTTAGTCAGAAATGGTACGGCTGATGCCGTAATCAGTGCTAGTCCAGACCCACATATGCTAAAACATTTCAATTTAAAATCAGTCAACTCGGTTTATACTCAAGAAGGCGACTTGGCCATAGGCACCACCAAACAACAACCAATGTTAGCCCAAATTATTGCTAAAGCTATTAGTGCAATACCATTAGATGAATTTTCAGCGCTAAGTGCCAAGTGGCTGAGCAGCAAACCCAAGCAAACATTGTTTACAGCTGCTGAGCGACATTATATTGTGGCTAACCCAGTTGTCACCGTTGGTGTTGAATCATGGGCACCAATCATATTTAGTAATGATGGCCATAAAATTAAAGGAATTGCCGGCGATATTCTAAGCGAAATATCAAAAACGTCAGGACTAACCTTCAAGGTAAAAACCGGACTATGGAGTACGTTATTAGATCAATTTAGGCATGGTGATATCGACCTATTACCCGTTACATACAAAAATCAAGCAAGACAAAAATATGGCTTATTCAGTGATCCGTACTTTGACCTCGCTTCCTCTATTTTCGTCGCATCAAATAATAACAGTATCAAAACCATGTCAGATCTAGTTGGTTTAAAATTGGCAATAGTTAAAGGCTATGCAACGATAAAAACAGTGGCTGAGAAATTCCCAGCAATTGATATCATCGAAACTAACAACGATATAGATTCAATTTCTCGGCTGCTCAATGGCGAGGTAGACGCAATATTGCAGGTCGACATTGTTATTTTTCATGCCTTAAAAATTGGTCTAATCCAAGGGATAAAATCAATTAGACAAACCGATATCCCAAAAGAGCCATTACATTTATTCTCGCGACTTGATAGCCCCCTATTGCAATCGATCTTAAATAAATCAATGTATACCCTAAGCCATAGAAAAAGACTGAAAATTATTGATAAATGGTTAAATAATCCATCATTAACAACCGAGTTAAAAATTGCACTAGGCAGTGGTCGCGCGCCATACACCCTAGAAAAACAATCAATTAAAGGTCTTGAGTATCATCTAATAAGTAAGATTCTTGCTCAAAATAATATCAACGTTACCATTGAAAAACGGTTGCCTTTAGATTTACTTAAAAGTGCCCTGCATGATGACCAAAATCTTGATGCTGCAGTTACTATTTTTACCAATGGCAAAAATTACTTCTATTCTGATAAATTTATTAGCTTTAACAACGTGGTTGTTACTCGTAAAAAACAACAATTAACAATCAAAAATAGCGCAGATTTAGCATCACATTCTGTTGCCGCTTTTGCTCAAGCATATAAATTACTTGGGCTAGAATATTTTAGTCAATTTAATCCAGATAACCGTCCGTCATCCTATCAAGAACTCATAGATCAACAACAACAAGTTAATTTATTAATCGATGGTAAAGTTGATGCGCTAGTAATCGATCAGCGCATATTTAATTGGTTTGCGGCAAAGGCTGGGTATCCTTCTATGAAGCTCTTTGATTTTCACAAAATCTACCCAAATAATACGCAATTAGTTGTCGGTTTTAGATCCGAAAAAATCCGTGACATCTTTAATTCAAATCTTTCAAAATTAAAAAAAAGTGGGGAATATCAATACATAATTAATGATTATGACAGTGGTCATATTATCGAAAAGACCGAACTGGCCTCAGTCGTTGCATCCCTACTTTCAAAATTCATTGTAGAAGACAAGAAACACCAACTTGCTTCGTTGACCACCTTAATATCATCGCTTGAATATATATCTAAAGTTGAGGTGTTTAATAACAATGATCTACTAATACACAGTAGTTCAGCTCTAACGCCTACCTATTACAAACAGGCCGACAGTTACAACATCAGTACCGGTGTCACTGAAAAAGTTGGACATGTTCGTGTTTACTTCAATAATGCTGCGGTTAAAAAACAACTCAATTTGGGCTCATTAATTCCTGATATCTCCTTATTTAATCAACATCAACAATATCGCTACATTTGGGAGCTCTATCGCCGTTTCAATTTTTTAGAACAAAAAATATATTTCACCGATCAAGAAAATAGCTATTTGCTAGCGCGCCCTACTCTGACTTTTTCACAACTCGATTCCCAACCATTGGCGATAATTAATCAAAACAAAATGAGTGGATTTATTGGTCATTACCTAGAAATTATCACTGAAAAGACTGGCATTAAATTTAAATACAGCCCAAGTAACAGCTGGGATGACATCCTAATGCAGTTTAGGAATAATCAGCTAGATCTCGTTCCTAGTGTTGTTAATTCAGCAACCGTAGCTGACATTGGCGTAACGACTAATCAATATGCCAATTTTCATTTTGCTATTGTTATGGCCAATGATGCATCTTATGTCGGTCATATTAACGATCTGACTGATAAAACTATCGCTCTTCCTAAAGGTTATACCTCTCACCAGTATGTCGCCTCCTTCTACCCTGAGGCAAATATTATTGAAACGACAGACATAAAACAAGCGTTGACCTTAGTCAGAAACGGCAGCGCCGATGCCTTTATCGGTCATTTAATGGTCGCTGCTTATCAATTGGAGAATGAGTTTTCCCAGTTAAAGATTGCAGGACTGCTTGAAGATGACTTTGGCCATCGAATGTTGTTAAGAAAAGATAATCAGATCTTAAAATCTATCATTAATAAAGTACTTAACTCTATTAGTACCAAACAGCATCAAGCCATACGTAATCAATGGTTTCAGCGTAAAATTAATACAGCAACAGATTACGGGGTAATTTATAGGTTAGTCGCTATATTCGGCTTGATTTTAGGTTTAATATTCTATATTTATAACAAGTTAGCACGAGCCAAACGTTTAGTTGAACAAAGTAACACCGAACTCGAACAATCAATTATCGACTTGAATCAAGCCCAGCAAAAACTAATCGAATCCGAAAAAATGGCTAGTCTCGGTGGTTTAGTCGCTGGCATTGCACATGAAATAAACACCCCCGTTGGTATTGGATTAACGGCAATGAGCCATTTTGTTGGTATTACTAATGAGCTGCAAAGTAAATACCGCGATAAAAAGCTATCACAACAAGATTTCGACAATTACTTGCTTAACTCAGTTGACGCAGCCGAGATTGTTAATCGCAATTTAGAACGTACCGCCGAATTAGTGAAGAGCTTTAAGTTAATTTCTGTCGATCAAAGCTCTGATGAACAACGTACTTTTAATGTTAATAATTACGTTCATGAAATTTTAATTAGTATAAATCACGTTTTGAAAAAATCGAATCTTGATATAAGAGTACATTGTGATGAAGAACTCACCATTAAATCATTCCCTGGTGCGCTATCACAGATTATTTCAAACCTACTGATTAACTCAACCATTCATGGCTTTCCCGACAATCAGCGGGGCACCGTTGATATTGTCATAACCTGCGATGACGGTGTGATAAAGTTGATTTATCGCGACGATGGTATCGGCATTAAAGCGCAGGATCTCACGAGAATATTTGAACCCTTTTTCACCACTAATCGTGAAAAAGGCGGTAGCGGCTTAGGTCTTAATATTATTTATAATATTGTCACCACGCGATTAGGTGGCACAATCAATTGTGTAAGTACGCCAGAGCGCGGCGTTGAATTTAATATTAAATTTACGCCATGATAACTAAACTATTATCTCAAGGTTAATGCTAGCTGAACTTCGTTAACTTTTGCTATACTCGCGGCAACAATTTTTTAAACTCCCCTAATTCGAGGCAATGACATGCAACAGCCACTTCTAAAGCAACCACCTCAGTTCGGTGCTCTAAATGATGCACTTTTAACAACGGTGAAACTTAGCGCTGCGCTTTTGCTATTAATAAACACCAATTATGCCCAAGCTGAGCTCAAAATTAGTGGCTTTGGCCGCTTAATTGGCGGGATTTCGCAACATGATAATCCTTATGTTCAAGAATATGGCAACGATGCAACGTTCAAAGCCCACAGCCTTATTGCTTTGCAAGCGGACTGGCAATTTAGCGATCAATGGTCATTAACCTCGCAACTTATTGGACGTCTTAACGACAAAGAAGATTCAGGGCTTGAGTGGCTTTATTTAAGTTATCGGCCTAATGCGAGCACACACGTTAAATTTGGCCAATTACGCACACCATTTTTTAATTATAGCGATGTACTCGATGTCGGTTATGCCTACCATTGGCTGGTGCCACCAACTGAAGTATATGCGTCGCATATTTTCAGACACTATGATGGCATTAGTATCATCAAAAGCTTTGATCACAACCAGGCCACGACATCAGTTGAAGCATACATAGGCAGTTTTAAAGGAGCGGTAGTTCAAGACAACCAGCTCAATGATTTGGACTTTGATTATCTGGGTGGCTTTTCGGTAGCAACAACCATTAATAATTTAACAATACGCGCAGCGCTAAATGCAGGTGAACTAGCTAGTTCGCAACCTCGCGATAAACCGTCACTAGATCAATTACGACAGTTGTTTGCCAGTAAAAGTCGTGAATCTATTATTGATGATACTAATTTTAATGGTTCTTTTACCTTTAGTCAGCTTGGTTTTAGTTATGATAACTTCGACTATTTTATCAAAGGTGAATGGACCAGATTTGACCACGACTTTGATTTAACGGCAACTACCACCAGTATTTATCTCAGCGCTGGTTATCAGTATAATGATGTGTTGTTACATATAACTCATGGCAGGCGGCGCGACAAACTGAGCAATATGCCTAACGAATTACCAACTACGGCTGAATTTGCGACATTAAGACATGTCTATCAAAGTTTAATCGATGATCGTGTATCTAATAATAGCTACAGCATGACCCTAGGAATGCGCTGGGATTTTTCGGTAAATATGGCATTTAAAGTCGACTTAACCCGAATAAATTATCAGCGCCAGACCCCCATGCCAGCCACTAATGATTCTGTACTTGTTATGGGTCTAGAGTGGGTATTTTAATGACTCACCTTCGTTACATTACCTTAACCTTTGCCTTATTATTTTGGCCGATAGCGATTTTCGCCCAACACTTGAGCGAAGAAGACATATTAGTCGTGACCAGTGTACAATCAGCTGACTTGAGTTTATTGCAGATTAAAAAGACTTACCTTGGTATGAATAGCTCAGGTTTAGCTAATAAACATGCTGTGACTCTGCCCCATGGTAATAAAACCAGACAATTATTCCACGTTAAAGTGATTGGTTTATCAGAAGCTAGAGTGCGAACTTTTTGGGCCCAAATGCAGTTTTCAGGCCGCGGCAAGTCACCGGTAGAATTACCAACAGTGGCGCTGGTTATTGAATATTTAATAACTCACCCAAACAGCATTGGTTATTTACCGGCGACAACGTTATTACCGCAACAACTAAAAGTTATTTACCCGGTACACTTATATTAAGATTACGTTCGAATGAATGCGCCAGATGAATAGATTCAATGGTTGCCGCAACTTGATCAAAAGGTACTGGCGGCGAAAAGTAATACCCTTGGATCTGCTCGCAGCCACGTTCGGCTAGATACTGGTATTGTTCTTTGGTTTCAACTCCTTCAGCACAAACTTTTAGTTTTAGATTTTTCGCTAAACTGATAATAGCGTCAACAATCATCCGCTCTTGCTCAGACTCAAACATCTTTTTCACAAACTGCTGGTCAATCTTTAAAGTATGAGCCTTTATTTTAGTTAAGTAACTTAATGATGAGTAACCAGTGCCAAAGTCGTCCAGTGCTATATCACATTTGAGCTGGGCTATTTGCTTAAAAAACTCCTCAGCAGAAACAAAATTTTCAATATAAGCCGACTCTGTCACTTCAAATTCAACATGCCCATTCATTGTTTGATGTTGTTGCATCAAGGTTCGTATAAAATCTACAAAGCCATATTTTGTAATATCATGAGCCGAAATGTTAAACGAGCAAACTAGGTTAAAATTATGCTGCTGATTAAGCATCGCAATTTGTTCAAAACCGCGTGATAGTACCCAACGGCTAATATCATGAACCTTGCCAGATTGTTCTGCAATTGGAATAAACTCGGCCGGAGAGATGAAACCATCAAAACTACTATGCCAGCGAATGAGGGCTTCAAGTCCAATGACACCGTCACGTGGGCATATTTTTGGTTGGTAAAACAGTTCAAATTCATTGCCAACCACCGCCTGCTCAAGCGCGTTAACAATATTTAGCCTACGGTGCTGATTAGATTGCATTTCATCGTGATAAATAGCATAGCAACCACGCCCAGAATCTTTAGCGCGATACATAGCCAAGTCCGCATTGCTAATTAGTGCGTCGCTGTCAATTCTATCGCCATCACTAAAGGCTATACCGATACTAAGGCCTGAGCCAACCTGCCATTGATCTATAGGGAAAATAGCCTTAAACTGCTTAAGAATTCGCTCGGCAACCGCAACCGCTTGAATATCTTCATTTAAGCCAGTCGCTACGATTACAAATTCATCGCCTCCAAGACGAGCTAAGATATCGCAATCTCGCAGTTGCTGTCGTAACCTTACTGCAACAGCATGCAATAATAAATCACCCGCATGGTGTCCTAATGTATCGTTAACGGTTTTAAAATCATCGAGATCAATAAACATTACCGCCAGTTCCGTTTTATCACGACCTAATCGAGTTAATTCTTGCTTAAGCAATTCCTGAAATAATTTACGGTTAGGCAGTTTGGTTAACTGGTCATAATTGGCCAAGTATTCTAAGCTTTTCTGTTGTTTTTCCAGCGCATGGTTATGTGCGATGTTTTGGCTATTTTGCTGATCAATGGTACTTAACATTTGATTGAAATTGCGCCCTAATTGCGCCACTTCATCGTCACCTTTGTCATTGAATCGTAAACGGTAGTCCGATGTTTGTCGTACTTTGTCGACTATTTGACTCAAACTGAGTAAAGGTTTAATTAAACCGGTTTGCAACCAATGCACTAAAATAAAGGTCAGGATTAATACCACTATCACTAGCGGAATTAACTGATTATAAAACTTAATCTTGCTAGCGTTTAATTGCTCAGTAAAATCTAATACGACAACCAAATAACCAAGTTTAAGTTTTTCATCACTAATCAGCGTAATTGCGGTAGTTTGGTTATTCTGATTGACGACACTGGGGATTAAATCTTTGCTAGTGAATGTTTGTGGTAAGACAGCATCTACCTTAAATACTAATGGGTTTATAAATTGAGCAACCAGCCTAGAATTCCGATCATAAACTTGGGTTGATTGGATCTGTCGGTAACGTTCAAATTTTAACAGATTACTAGTAATTGCTAATTCATCGGGGGTATCTAACGCAAGATGATGCAGCAGATCTTCTGCCGTATTTTGACTCAACGCGATTAAATCTGCGGTTGAGTTCAATTTTACTAACCGCGCATGCTCATGCATAGTCAAAGTAACAATTGCGATGGCACAAGCGCTGATCACACCAAAAGTAATTGCAAATAACTTATTTTTAAAACTCAGTTTAACCATTAATCGGCGTTCCTACTTTACTCAAACTCTAACATCATATTATAGCATAGCTGGACGTAGCGACTTGTTCACAGCTTAGGCTAATGATATTCTCAATGAGGTAAACACAGGTAATTGGTATAAAAATATTTCATCCATTTTAATTTCATACCAATTGTATATAGGTAATAACTGTTGATACTGCATCGTTAACAGTTAGTGATTTTTGTTACTAAATTTGGAGGTCGCTAGCTTACGCCCCCCTAATAACGACTAAAATTTAGCTTGCAGTTCTTGCCAGCATGCCTGCACTAATAACCGGTCAGGCTGAGCTAATTCATTACTCGAATACGCTTTGTCCAAGCTTTGTTCCATTTGCGCTAAAAATTGCTCAAAACTGTGCATGTTCTGTAAACAACCTTGCAAAATCAGATCAAGGTGCCCTTGCAGGTAACCGCTAGCAAATAGTTGATCGTCTGTGCCTTGTGCCACAATGTCGCCAATAAAATCATTAATTGTAATTTCAGCTTGTTCTAACTGCATTAAGCTATCCTCTCTGGGTTTTGTATTTGATACATTACGTAATCGTTGTAACCTGTGGTTATTTTTATGTAGCCGGCCAATTCATTGTCCAGTTCACTGTCACCGGTGTCTGCAATTAGCGGTCTATTATTGAGCGCCTCAAGCTTGGTTTTAGTGGCAATAATAATGATATTGTCACGCCCTACAGCTCGGATCACCGCTGGACTAAGTTGCTGATTGCCTCGGCCAAAAATATGGCCTTGGCCGCCAATGAGGGTGATCACCAATTTAACTTCATCATGGCGTGCAATATGCTCAAGCAACTGAGCTTCAGTAACATCAGCGGCAACTAGTGCCTGTTCATGCACCAAATCAACGCCCAGTAAGGTATTTTCTAGCCCTAAATCTGTCATCAAGAATTGTGTTGTTGAGCCAGACCCAATCACAAATAATTGATCTTCCATCTGATTAATAACATCGGCGGCGATATCGGCCAACACCAATTCATCAGACTCTTTGCCGCCCATTTTAACCGCTTGCATGTACCTTAGCTCTGCTGGCACTTGCATTTCGCCGTAACGCCGTGCCTTAACTTGGCCCTGACGAAACAAGCTTTCGTCAATGTCCATAACATCGGCGTCCATTAAGGTCACCAGTTGATTGCTAATAAGCAGTTCAAGAATTTTTCCCGCCGCGACAGGCGTCACCGCATAAACACTGGAATGAATTTTAACCCCGGCCGGAATACCAAGTACTGGGAAGTCATCGCCTACCGCACTGTAGATATTGCGCGCCGTGCCATCTCCCCCGACAAACACTAAGACATCAACACCATGCGCTTTAATTGCACGCGCTGCATTAATGGTGTCTTGGGCACTGGAATCAAGTAACTCAACGGGCGAGTTCTCGCCATCACAATTGGTCACAACTTGATGATTAAAGCCCAAATCTTGACACAAATTTTGCCCCATAAAATTTGGCGCAGTGATCACTGTTAGTGAGTCAAAATATGGCTGTAAAATTTTGAGCGCCGATCTCGCACGCTCATTAGCCTTAGCACTAGCGCCTCGCTCAAGGGCAAGTTGCGCAACATCATCACTGCCTTTGAGCGCGACCGAGCCGCCTAATCCGGCAACCGGATTAATAATAAGACCTATGGTTAAACTCATACATTCTCCAAAAGCACAGGCTTCATATTCGGGTAATCAAAACAACTGGCGCTAAGCCCTGCACTGCCATAAAAATCGGCAAGGGCGTCAAGCAGCATAGTTGTACGAGCATTAAAACCCTCGTTTATTAATTGCATTACTTTAAGGTGAACTTGCTGCTGAAATTTAGCACGGTCACTTTGCCAGCCATCGAGGTTATCGCTGCTGACATTAAATTTAAAACCACAGCTAACCGCTAATGCCCACTCAATAGCTTGGGGGGTTATTTCTACCTGCTCAAACTGTAACTGAGTGGCTTGATCACGACCATCAGGACAATACCAATAGCCAAAATCTTCAAGCAAACGCCGCGCTGGCCCTGCGACTAACCAATGCGATATTTCATGTAACGCGCTGGCAAAATAACCGTGAGCAAACACAATGTTATGATGGGGCTGGTTAATTGTTGCGGGCAGGTAAATGGGCTCATCGTTTCCTTTAACCAATTGAGTATTGTGTGACGCTAAAAAAGTGCGATTAAAAATAGCGATTAAGTCTTGATATTGATGTCGCATCTAGGCTTTTCCGTCAAGTACAGGCTGTGCTGAGGTAATTGGCGGCAATTGTATCAGGCATACGGTTACAAAGGCCAGTGCTGCGGTAAATGCAGCTGCTAACCATGTTTGAGTAGCTCCAAGCCCCTGTTGCCATAAGTAACCTGCGCCAAGTGCCCCGAGTGTACCGCCAATGCCAAAAGCAACCGACGCGTACAAAGCCTGTCCTCGACCACGATATTTACCTTTAAACCACTGGTGCAAAAACACCATCGAAGCAGCATGCGCTGAGCCAAAACTGGCTGCATGCAATAGTTGCGTAGCGCTTAACCACCAAATATCTTCAATAACCCACGGCATCAACGTCCAGCGCAACACGCTAAGTGACATGCTCAACAACAGTAATTGTTTGGCACCTAGCCATCGTATTAACGCAGCGCAGCAGCCAAAAATAACCACTTCGGCGCCAACACCTAGAGCAATTTGCAGCCCAGCGGTAGTTTCACTAAAGCCATGCTCACTTAAATACAGGACAAAGAAGTTATAATAAGGACCATGGCTGACCTGCAGTAATAAATTAGCGGTAAAAAACAGCAATACGTTACGTTGGCTTAAAAGTCGCCAGATAGATAACGTTTGCTCGTGGTGTTCGGGTTGTTCTTGATAGTTAATCGAAAAACAAGCGACAACCAGTAACAGCAATAAGGTCACTCCTAGTGGAATTATCCATTGCACTCCAAAGTGATCAAACAACATGCCTGCTAGCGTGACCACAACGATAAAACCTATGCTGCCCCACATTCTTATTTTGCTGTAATCTTGGGTATTTTTACCTAGTACTGCCAAGGTAATGACTTCAAGTTGCGGTAAAATCGCACTCCAAAATGACGCATATAAGCCAAGAATTAACGCCAGCCACCAATAACCACCTTGATAGAAAAAACCAAGGAACAGCACTAAAGAGCATAGCGAACCAATGCGTACTACCCGCATTCTCTCGCCACTGCGATCTGCGACTATCGCCCATAACGTAGGCATGACAATGCGAGTAGCCATAAACACAGCGAGTAACTCGCCAATTTCGGCAGAATTGAATCCTTGTTTACTGAGGTAAAGCCCCCAATAAGGAACAATCAGACCAAGTAAACCAAAGAAGAAAAAATAACAGCCAGCGAGCGTCGTGCGCTGACTGGCTGAGGTTAAGCTAACTGGCACCGACTACTTGTCTGCCATAGTATAAGCAGGTGTCGTTAAAGTTACATCGTAGTTTTGTGCACGGTGGCGCAGCAAATGATCCATCAGTGTAATTGCCATCATCGCTTCGGCAATAGGTACTGCACGTAACCCAACGCATGGATCGTGACGTCCTTTAGTCACCAACTCAATTTCAGTGCCATGTTTATCAACACTTGGTCCTGGTTTTGTAATGCTAGAAGTCGGTTTCATCGCTATGTGGGCGACAATAGGCTGGCCAGAAGAAATACCACCAAGCACGCCACCGGCATGATTAGATAAAAAACCATCGTTGGTCATTAAGTCACGATGCTCTGAGCCTTTTTGACTTACCACTTCAAAACCATCACCAATTTCAACGCCTTTAACCGCATTAATGCTCATCAGGCTATGTGCCAATTCGGCATCAAGTCTGTCGAAAATCGGCTCGCCTAGGCCAACTGGCACATTATGCGCTTCAACGGTAACCTTAGCGCCTATTGAATCACCTTCTTTTTTAAGATCACGGATCAACTGTTCCATCGCTTCTAATTTATCACTGTCAGGGCAAAAGAACGGGTTAGTTTCAATTAGGTCAAAATCAACTTTTTCAATTTTAACATCACCAATTTGAGATAAATAACCACGAACTTCAATGCCAAACTGTTGTTTTAAATACTTTTTAGCAACGGCGCCAGCAGCGACTCGCATTGCGGTTTCACGGGCTGAAGAACGTCCGCCACCACGGTAATCACGGATACCATATTTTTGTTGATAGGTGTAGTCAGCATGACCGGGACGAAACTGATCTTTAATGTTGCCGTAATCTTTAGAGCGTTGATCGCCATTTTCAATCAGCAAACCAATTGGAGTTCCGGTGGTTTTTCCTTCAAACACGCCTGACAATATTTTAACTTTGTCATCTTCACGACGTGCCGTAGTAAATTTTGAGGTACCAGGTTTACGGCGATCTAAATCGCCTTGCAGATCAGACTCACTCAGTTCGATACCCGGAGGGCAACCATCAATGGTACAACCAAGCGCTACCCCATGACTCTCGCCAAAGGTTGTGATACTAAATAATTTACCAATACTATTACCTGACATGCATGTTCCTTAAAATTCTTACCAACAATTGGTTGTACCAATCTTTATTGTATTGCTAACAGAGCGGCCTTAAATAAATTGCTCGACTCTACCAGCTGTTGTTTCGTTAAAATGAAAACTCCGTGACCACCTTGGGTAAATTCAACCCAGTGGAAAGGAACTTCTGGAAATTGTGCTTCGACGTGAATTTGCGAGTTGCCCACTTCAACGACTAAGATACCGTTATCATTTAAACAATCGGTCGCATCGACTAAGATTCGTTTAACCAAATCTAGACCATCGTAACCTGCCGCTAATCCGAGCGCTGGTTCGTGAATAAACTCTTGCGGTAATCCGTCCATGTCTTCTTGATCGACATAAGGCGGATTAGACACTATTAAGTCATATCTTTCACGCAAGACTTCATTCATTAAGTCAGAAGCGAGCGGAATAACCCTGTCATCAACACCATGCTCAAATATATTAAAGGTAGCTACTTCTAATGCTTCTTGAGAAATATCGATGGCATCAATTTCTGCTTCAGTAAACTGATGAGCCATTGCAATAGCGATACAGCCACTGCCCGTACACAAATCTAATGCACGGTAAACAGGTTTAGCGCCAAGGAAAGGCTCAAAGCCTTGTTCTATTAACTGCGCAATCGGCGATCTTGGAACCAACACACGTTCATCAACGTAGTACTGTAGCCCTGCAAACCAAGCAACATTGGTCAAATAGGCAACGGGTAGCCGCTCATTAATGCGGCGGCTGAAAAGCTCAATAACCGCTGCTCGCTCAGACTGCGTAACACGGGCTGAAGTGATATTGAGTGGGCTGTCAATTGGCAAACATAGCGCATGCATTGTTAGCGCAACAGCTTCGTCCCATGCGTTATCACAACCATGACCATAGAAAATATCTGCTTGATTAAACTGAGTCGTACCCCAACGTAATAAATCATTGATTGTGCGTAGCTCATTAATGGCTTGTGTTATACTTTCTTGTTGCAACGTTTGATGCTCCAAACTATCAGCTTCTAGATTCGGGTATTCCAAAAAATTTATCTCCTACTAAATAGACTCGGCATTGTAACCTAAGCTTACTCTTTGTGAAACGAGTTAAAACCATTTAAAATAACTATCATTAGCTTAACAATGAGCTACAGTGCGTGCTTAGGTTCATCGATGCCCCTTAACCCGAGCTAAAGTTACACATTTTCGCTAGCAACCGCAGGAATTTGACATAGTAATGAATAACAACAAAACCGAATCAATGGCAGATCTACTGTCATTAGATGGTCTAAAACCTATGGTTCAAGACAAAGTCGAATTACGCAAACCCAAAGCTGTGCGAGTCAAGCAACATAAAAAGTTACAACAAAAACAAGCGCTTTTTTATTTCTCTGATGGCTACCAGCCCCACCTGCCTGACTCGGGGCCAATGCGTTTTTGTGCCGACGGGGTCGAAAAATATGAATTAAAAAAGTTACGCCGCGGTGATTATTACCCTGAACTAATCTTAGATTTGCACGGGTTAAACCAAGAAGCAGCCAAGCTCGAAATTTTAGCGTTATTTCAAGCCTGTAAAAAACAACGCGTGCAATGTTGCTGCATTATTCACGGCATTGGCACTGGTGTTTTAAAATCGCGTACTCCGTATTGGCTCGCGCAATACCCCTACTTGTTGGCTTTTCATCAAGCACCTTTAGAATGGGGTGGTCAAGGGGCTTTATTAATATTGCTGGAGCAAGAAGAAGAGGCTTTTAAATCCTAGTAATACCAATCTAGGTAAGTAAGTGGTCTACATTTTTATGAGTATAAATTGATTAGGACAAGGCATTTCTTTACGTATGTAGTTATTCTCCATAGAAAAGAAATAACGCAGTCATCATCTATTTAGGCCATTAAAAATGATCAGGTACTTTGCTAGGTTGGTATAATTCAATAATGGGGGAGTAGCCGAATCAGTGACCGACGACCCCTATTGCATTTGCTCTAATGAAATGTGCTGAAAACTTTTATGCCATAATAGTTTTCCTCGCCAATTCTGCAGATCAAGCTCTAAACAGGCGACAGATGACGTAGCAAAACTGGGTAAAACAACCCCAGGGCATAAGTCAGAAATTAGCAAACCGACCAAGGGTAAATGTGAGACAACCAAAGCCGAACTTGCCTGATGTTCAGCGCAATAGGCCAACAGACTGTCACCACTGCTAGCGGGATCAGACTCAGGTGTTAACTCGTCTAATACATAATGAAAGTTAGCCGGCTGGAGCCACTTAGCAACTGCCTGATAGGTTTCTAGCGCACGGGTATAAGGACTGACAAAGCTAACGTCAAACGGGGCATTGTTCTGCGCTAACCACTTAGCTACGGCCTCACTTTGCTCAATACCCGTTAGACTAAGTCGCCGATCTTTATCTGATGGCGCTACAGTTTCCGCTTGACCGTGTCGCATAATATACAATTTCATTGCGTGTTTCCTAATATTCCAGTCAATATATACCAGCCGAACATTCTCTTATATCCGAGAGGCTTGAGTATATAATGTCTTAGTTTTATTAATTTAAAAATTGGCCAAAAGTCTTATACCAAGAACAATAACAGGCTACATTTCAGCCAGTTACTGCTTATTAAGTAATCACACCCGCAATTGCTATCGATTTAAGTGTGCTCGGCCATTGCTTATTCACTGCTAAAACGATAATAATAAATATTGTTCCTTGTTTTTGAGGCTTCCCTTGATAAGTTCCGCCCACGACAATAAGCAGTATCGCTTAGTGACATTAAGCAACCAATTGACTGTTTTATTGATCTCGGATCTCACCACTGAGCTTGCTTCCGCTGCGCTCGCCGTTAATGTGGGGCATTTCAACGATCCGCAAGACTCACAAGGCTTAGCTCACCTGCTTGAGCACATGTTATTTCTTGGTACCAGCAACTATCCTGATAGCAGCGAATACCAATCTTTTATTCGCACCCACGGCGGACAAAATAATGCATGGACCAGCAGTGAATACACAAATTTCTTCTTTTGCATCGAAAACAACTACTTTGATCAGGCGTTATCCCGTTTTAGTGATTTTTTTATCAGCCCGACCCTTGATGGTAATGCTATTAGCAACGAGATATCAGCCGTTGATTCCGAGTATCAATTAAAATACAAAGATGAAAATCGCCGCGTTCTCGCCGCCCTCAAAGAAACAGTCAACCCGGCGCACCCGTTTCATAAATTTTCAGTGGGCAATAAACAAACTTTGCTCAATGGCGATCAACAACAACTTGAACAGTTGTTACGACAATTTTATGAGGGTCACTATTGTGCCTCAAAAATGAAGTTAGTGCTGTGCTCAAACCAGTCTCTCGATGAGCTAGAACGCACAGCGCAACAGTACTTTAATGCGATTAAAAATCGAGGACTAATGTGCGAGTTGCCTGAGGTTGATATCACACTCGCACACCAAAAGAATATTGCAATCAAGATAGTGCCTGACAAAGATATTAAAAAAATCACCCTCAATTTTGCAATGCCAGTTGATAAAAGTTGGTACAAAAGCAAGCCATTATCTTATATCGCCTACTTGCTAGGACACGAAGGCAAAGGCAGTTTACTTTCGCAGCTAAAAAGCCAAGGTTTAGCAAATAACCTCTCCGCTGGCTCTGGAATTTCTGGCTATAACTATAAAGAATTTGCCATTAGTTTAAGCTTGACGGAACTCGGTTTAAGCCAACAAGATTTAGTCATCGCGCTAATTTTTGATTACATTGAGTTAATCAAAAATCAAGGCATCGATTGCTGGCGCTATAGTGAAAAAAACAGCATATTCAACGCCGCTTTTGAGTTTCAAGAGTCGGTCAGGCCAATGGAACTGACCAGCCATCTTGTGATTAATATGTTTCGTTATGAACCAGAAGATATCATCTTTGGTGATTATGCCATGGCTAGCTATCAACCTAAGCTTATCAAAAGCTGTCTTGAGTTAATGACACCCCACAATCTGCGGTTAATTGTGGTGGCTCCTAATCAGCAAACAACACAAACTGCGCGTTGGTATGATACGCCATATCAAGTCGAGGCAATTACGACCGCCGACCACAAAAACTGGTTAACGCTTGAACGTGACCACCAAATGTCATTGCCTATTGCCAATCCGTTTATTGTAGAACGTCTAGCCTTTCGTGCCACTAAGCAACACAGCACAGTGCCGCAAGTATTGATCAAGCAGCAAGGTCTAAGATTGTGGCATTACACCGAACAAGAATTTAAAGTACCACGTGGTCATATTTATACTGCAATCGATAGTGATTTTGCTGGCAGCAGTGTCAGGGCTGCCGCTTTATGCCAACTTTATGTTGAGATCTTACACGACGATCTCGCAGAGATGACCTATCCTGCTGAAATAGCGGGCTTACATTACGATATTTACTCTCATCAAGCCGGTGTCACCATGCACGTCAGTGGTTACACACCCAAGCTGTTTTTGTTCTTTGAAATGTTAATTACCCAAATTCGTCAGCGCAATTTTAACGAAAGTAGATTTAATGAAATTAAACAACAACTGATTACGTCTTGGCAAAATGCTGAAATGGTCAAACCGATCAATCGGCTATTTCGCGGTTTAAGTGTAGTTTTGCAACCTAAGCAATTTCCAAACAGCCAGTTGCTTGAACAATTACACAGTATTACTCTAGCGGACTTACAACAATTTATAACTGAGTTATATCAGAACGTGCACTTAGAGTGTTATGTCCATGGTGACTGGGAGCGCACAGAAGTTGAGCAGTTTGGTCACGCAATTCACCAGCAAATATCTGCGATTGCCAATCCAATTGACGAAGTTGAACGACAACTAATAGACATCAACAATCGCGGTACCCTCACCCGTGAGTTCACCAGCCACGGCACCGATTCAGCGGTCATTATTTATATTCAGTCGGCAATGGCCGACAGTAAAAAAGTTGCGTTATTTAGCTTATTGAACCATTTTATTGCGCCACGATTCTTTGCAGAGATACGAACTGAGCAACAATTAGGTTACTTGTGCGGCACCTCGTATATTCCAATTAACCGTCACCCTGGCATTATGTTTTATATTCAATCAAACGTGGCAGCGCCCAGCCAGCTGGTTGATGCCATTGATCAAGTGCTAACTCACTTTTCGCAGGTCATTAGTGAGCTTTCTGCGCAACAGTGGCAAGAAGGTTTGAATGGATTACTGACCCAAATAGAAACGCCAGACACCAGCTCTCGAGGTCGTGCTCATCGGCACTGGCTCAGTATTGGTAACCGAGATTATCAGTTTAATCACCGGCAGCGTATTGCCGCCCAACTCAATGAACTAACGCAACTCGACTTAGTCGAATTTATCGCTAAAAAGTTTAATGAGACCGATAAAGACCGCTTAATTTTGTGTAGTTATGGCGAAAATCTCGATAACAAAAACCGCTTAGATTATGGCCATGCAATTCGTGAACTGCCGTTATTTAAACGCCAAGCTAAAAAGTTCAACCTGTAACATCGATAACACAAGTGGCCATTAAAATTGGCCACTTCGAGAATATGTTCAATTATCGAATTAGTTGTTGAAAGTGCTTACGACACATAGATACATAACGTTCGTTCCCACCAATTTCAACTTGGCTGCCGCTGCTCAGGGCATTGCCCTGCTCGTCTGTTCTCACCACCATGTTTGCTTTGCGACCGCAGTGACAAATGGTCTTTAATTCAATCAATTTATCAGCCCAACAGAGTAAATACAGACTGCCTTCGAACGGTTCACCAAGAAAATCGGTCCGTAGGCCATAACACAACACGGGGATATTAAGCTCGTCCACTACTCGCGCTAACTGCTTAACTTGATCTTTGGTTAAAAACTGACTTTCATCAAACAAAATACAATGTATTTTACCGTCTTGCAGCTTGCGCTCAACACTATTAAACAAGTTACAACTTCGTGAGAACACATCTGCCGGTTGGCTAAGACCAATTCGTGAACTGACTCGGCCAGTACCATAGCGATCGTCTATCGAGGCGGTAAAGATGACAGAACGCATACCACGCTCTTGATAATTGTATGCCGATTGCAATAATGACGTCGATTTACCGGCATTCATCGTTGAATAGTAAAAATAAAGCTGGGCCAAGACAGATACTCACAAAAAAAAGAAGCCATTATACCCTATTCACCAAACAGAGGATATTAACGCGTTAACATTGCGGCCGGCTCCCTCGCGGCAAGAGCGTTTTAATTTAATTTCAGCTGCTCTACCGACAGCTTCCTTTGAATGACGAAAAACGCATGAATACGCCACTACTCAACAAACTTCCTTGTATCAAAGATACATGGTTTTGTTTCGCTCTAGTTCTAATTTTCGTCCTTGAAAATAGGTTTTCTCCATATTAAAAGCAATATTTCGGCAATAAAGTGTTCACAAACGTTGAAATATACTAGCCTAAATTGCCAATGTCGGTGCCGAATAAAATCATCTTTTTCGTGTTGAGCCACGGATCGCGCTTTTAGGATAAGGCATTAACCCATGGATGGGCGTAATTAGGGTAAGGCAGCAATTATCGAGACGAAAAATAAGCCTCCACGGACGGATTTACAGCGGTTTTTCGTAATATGTATGGATTTTGGTTTGCGATATTTATAATGCGCTTGCAGTGACGGATCGCTATGAACAATATGCCAATAACGTCAAACACATCTGAAACTTACCAGTCTCTTAGTTAGATAAAACCTAGAAAACAAATGTGGCATGATCCTAGGGTAAATAATATCGAATTTTCAGGTTTAAAGGCTATTGATACAATCATACATAATGTATGCTTGCATTAAGGATAAGAATATTCACGTATAAATTAGTAGATCGCTAATCAACGATACAGTGAGCATGTGTCCCCTAAAATCAAAGTACTAGAAACAAGGAGGTATACTATGGGGTTGATTTTTAACAGAAAAATAACAGACATAACACCAAATCCAGAGCAGCTAGAAGCAAACAAATCGCAACAAATTTTAGAAAGCTTAAAAAGGTCGGTGGCCTTTATTGAATTTACACCTAAAGGTATAATACTTGATGCCAATGTCAATTTTTTAAATACTGTCGGTTACACCATCGACGAAATAAAAGGTAAACACCACAGTATTTTTTGTGATGATAAATACACACAATCTAACGAATATAAACAGTTTTGGCAGAATTTAGCTTCAGGAAGCTCGGTCAGTGACAGATTTTTGCGTTTTAATAAACAACATGCGCCAGTCTGGCTAGAAGCAAGTTATAACGCTGTAAAGGATAATAACGGACATATTCTATCCGTAGTTAAAATTGCCAGTGATATAACCGACTTTGTCACTGCATCTAATATTCAAAAAGGCATACTCACTGCACTAGACCGTTCTACGGCCATCATATCTTTTAAGTTAGATGGCACTATTATTGACGCAAATGACAACTTTTTGAGTGCTACCGGTTATACGCTTGCTGATATACAGGGTAATCATCACAAAATGTTTTGCCCATCAGCACTCGTCGCCAGTAATGAATATTCAACCTTTTGGGCACAGCTAAATAATGGCGAATTTGTCCAAGGATTATTCGAGCGTACAGACGCTCAAGGTCGTGTGATCTGGCTAGAAGCTAGTTATAACCCTATTAAAAATGAAGATGGCAAACTCATACGCATTGTAAAATTCGCCACCGATGTTACCAAAAGAGTCACTGATATCAAAAACGCATCGGATGCTGTACATACGACTGTCGAAGCAACAGAAAATGTATCTACGCAAGGCAAAGAAGTATTAGAACAAAGTGTCTGTATTATGGACGAAATTACAAAAAATGTTGAAGTTGTTGCAAGAGACATTTCAGCAACAAATGAGCAGTCCGATAAAATAAGCAATATAGTAAGCACTATTTCATCCATCGCCGACCAAACTAATTTATTGGCTTTAAATGCCGCAATTGAAGCTGCAAGAGCTGGCGAACAAGGCCGAGGTTTTGCAGTAGTGGCAGATGAAGTTAGACTGCTAGCAGCAAGAACGAGTACTTCAACCGCCGAAATCGCTGAAGTTGTTAAAAACAACTCGTCTTTATCAGCTTTATTATCCAAAAATATTATCGAAACACAAGACAAAGCAAAATTAGGTAAAGGCCTAGTGTCTAACATTAATGATATTTTTGTTGAAATAAACGATGGCATGAGCGGCGTAACATCTGCCGTCGACAGATTACAATGATTTATTAATCGGCCGATGTGATCAGAGCCAATGATCAATATCATTGGCTCTGTTGTACTAAAGTGTAGCCACTTGAACAGCAAGTCGCCGTAATCCTGCCGTGGGTGCACTGGCACAGCATCTCGACAATTGCTTATACGGACTCCTTTACTGTACAAATAAAAATATCAAAAAATATTAGATGCGTGCTTATATACCTGCTTTGTGTGGGAAGCTATCCCGGCCGCTTTTATGTGTTCGTACCTTCATGCCTCTTCTGCTGCGCGAGATTGTAAACATGTTCATTGCTTTATTGAAGATGACTTTTCCGCGTGCAGTGACGATACATACTTGGCAAATATCTTTTGCTAAATCGATAGCAATTACGTTACATTCTTTCATAGTGTGGACTCCACGTAAAAGTTGATTTGAGTGAATACTTTCACTTTTTACCGTACTCCCCGTGAGGGGAGGAGTCCATACATCTCCCCTGCATTGTCCTAATATCTTACATCCGTGTAAGAACATGCTACTCAAGCTTGCTTTATCAAATACCAACACTTTCAATCAATTATGTAGCCAGCTACAGTTAAGGTGACCATAGTCAATATCATTGGACTTTTTATGCCCCTCTCAACAGTGTTAATTGTCGCCTAATCGTTGACGCTGTAGTTTGGCGAACACCCGATACGGATGAGAATACTAAAGCGTTTAGTCGAACAAAATCGCAGCACAGAAAATTACCCACAAGTTGTATGCTTGTCGAAATGGAAGTAACTAGCCATTGGCTGACAACTAGTGTGTTTGTTAGTGTTTCGGTCAATGAGCTGGATCTTGCGTTAGGACTAATTTAAAACACACCTGACTTCAGTCTGGCATTATTTGACCAAGGATTTATTCGCTGAGTTTGTTACATAGTTGTCAAAAACACTGGAGAAATGAGTGCTGGTTAATCCCTTTAAAAATGAACACACAATACAAAATTATACCAATCTTGGTAATTAAGTGGTCTACTTTTTATCAGTATAAATTGATTAGGACACATCTTCAGACCAACGTGTGAGCATAAGCAAATAATTGATGAGCTTACACAGTTGTCATTTTATACGTCAGGCAACATTTTCAAGGGTACAATAAATATAACAAAGGCCGCGAAATAGTTTGTTTACTAGATCGACGAGAACGTAAATACCCAAGCGCTTAACAAAGCTCAAAGAATCAGTATCCTGTCAAAAGTGAAAATGCCGCTCACCGTAAGTGAACGGCATTAGCCATTAGGCGTTGTTATTCAATTTAACAAAAAATCACACTATAGCTTTTCATTTAACTCAGGGATTGCGCCAAACAAGTCAGCGGCGAGTCCGTAATCGGCAACCTGAAAAATCGGTGCTTCTGGATCTTTGTTAATCGCAACAATAACTTTAGAGTCTTTCATACCCGCTAAATGCTGAATAGCGCCAGAAATACCAACAGCAATATACAGATCAGGGGCAACAATTTTACCTGTTTGACCTACTTGCATATCATTTGGCACAAAACCAGCGTCTACTGCCGCACGAGAAGCACCAACACCAGCACCTAACTTGTCTGCTAGTGTTTCTAACATCGCAAAGTTTTCACCGTTTTGCATGCCACGACCACCAGAAACGATAATGCTCGCACTACCAAGCTCAGGGCGCTCAGATTTAGTCATTTCTGCGCTAACAAAAGTCGCCAAACCAGCATCTTTAACAATATCTAGTGCTTCAACAACCGCACTACCTGTTGCTTCAACGGCGTCAAATACTGACGTACGAACCGTCATCACTTTAATGCTGTCTGAACTTTTAACCGTCGCAATCGCGTTACCAGCATAGAAAGGACGTGCAAATGTATCTTCACTGTCAACACGAATAACATCGGAGATTTGAGCAACATCTAACAAAGCAGCAGTACGTGGTAAAAAGTTTTTAGCAGTCGTTGATGCAGCAGTAAGAATATGACTGTAACCTTTACCAATTTCAGCCACTAATAAACTTAAATTTTCAGCAAGTTGATGCTCGTAACATGCGTTATCAGCAACCAATACTTTGCTAACACCTGCTAAAGCTGCGGCAGCTTGAGCAGCGCTATCGCAATTTGCACCAGCAACTAATACCTCAATGTCCCCACCAATAGCTATAGCAGCGGCAACAACTTTAGCCGTATCAGCTTTAAGTTCATCATTAGAATGTTCTGCAATTACTAAAATAGTCATTAGATCACCTTCGCTTCGTTACGTAGTTTTGCGATAAGCTCATCTACTGATTCAACCATCACACCAGCGCTTCGTACTGGTGGATTTTCAACTTTAACAACTTCTAATCCTGATGAGATTTCAACACCAAGATCGCTAGGAGTTTTAACATCAATTGGCTTACGTTTAGCTTTCATGATGTTTGGCAATGAGGCATAACGCGGCTCATTTAAACGTAAATCGGTGGTAATCACCGCAGGCAAACCAAGTTCAACAGTCATCAGACCGCCATCTACTTCACGAGTTACTAATACTTTTTCGCCTTCAACTTTAACTTCTGAAGCGAATGTACCTTGTCCCATGCCAGTAAGTGCAGCAAGCATCTGACCGGTTTGGTTGTTATCGCCATCGATAGTTTGCTTACCCATTAATACGATTGAAGGTAGTTCAATTTCAACCACTTTTTGCAATAATTTAGCAATACTTAGTGGTTGAGCTTTTTCACTGGTTTCGATGTGGATACCACGATCGGCACCAAGCGCCAAAGCTGTTCTTAATTGCTCTTGGCAAACTTTTTCGCCGACAGTAACAACAATAACTTCAGTGGCAACACCAGCTTCTTTTAACCGAACAGCTTCTTCAACAGCAATTTCACAAAATGGATTGATTGCCATCTTTAGATTGCTTAAATCAACATCGGTATTATCAGATTTAACACGTACTTTGACGTTAGCATCAACAACGCGTTTAATCGGCACAAGAATTTTCATAAATACTATCCTTTACCTTCAAAAATGAGCCAAAATTATTGGCGAAATAAAACATACGTTTAAATTAACTTAATGTTAACCATTACGTCAATAAAAACTTAATTTAATCTTAGTTTACCTTAAGGTAAACTTCCAAGCAAACAGCAGAAACATCAACAAATTAACGGCTTAACAATCTATCTTCTGATGATTAATTTGCTGATTTATAAATACTATTAATTTTTGTTCAAAGATTAATTATGCATAAATTAACGATCCTCTTTATGAAATATCACCTAAAATTAGTAGCATAAGCAGCTGTCTTCAATCGGGAAGTTATTAACGCCGCACACAATTCAAACAAATTATATGTATACCCGTGCTACCTGGAAATACGTGATTTGTGCAAGTCGAGAAGCGTGCCAAATGCTAGGCATAATATATGTGGTTTAGTCGTTCTAAATTAATATATTATAA
>Ga0209395_1002214_pt1 | contig 26034 bp, 27 predicted proteins | sample GOMGulsemesocosm_3_FD_184635 | JGI IMG/M metagenome (GOLD analysis project Ga0209395, IMG submission 184635) | Methane-oxidizing microbial communities from mesocosms in the Gulf of Mexico - GOM9D Gulf of Mexico (SPAdes) (version 2) | ecosystem: Environmental > Aquatic > Marine > Cold seeps... | reverse complement strand
TAAGCTAGTTAGTTGCATTGAAATAACGCCTCGACCGTGGATTACTGTGTGGTTTTCAGGGAGTCGCTATTATAGGGAAAACCCTAGGAGTATGCCATCTATTGGCTTTTTATATGATTGGATATTGACAGTATTAGGGCGTTTTTTCAGTTGTCGGAACGAAAAAAGCAAAAGGCTGAAATGAAGGTTTCAGCCTTATTGTTATTGTCGGTTTTGTAGCGGATAAGGTACGGGAATAACGTGGATTATTTAAAGTTAGTGAGCGCGGTTAAGATGGGTTTGCGCTTAAAAACAAGGTGCCAGCGTCTGCCGCCTAGTTGTCGCCATAACATAGCTGCCCTGACACCAGCGAGTAGACTGGCTCTGACCTGGTCTGATACTTGGCTTTGCTGTAGATAACGGCTGTTGCCATGAACTTGAATTCGAAAATTTAATTTACTTAAATTATCCTGATAAATACCTGAAATTGCTGCGATCATATTTGGGTGTATTGTATCTTCATAGTGTTCTTTTTGGCGCACTAATTGGCTTATTCTTTGACCTAGATCGGATAGCATTTGAGGTTGCTTAGCAAGCTTTGATTCCAAATGAAGTATGCTTAGCGCATAACGAATAGTATCAGGGTTGACGCTTGTTTTATCCTTGCCAATGGTTTTCTGGCAGACGGTATTACCAAGCTGTAGGTTTTCTGAAAACTGCCAGTTGCCCCCATAAATTTCATCTGTACTATCAACATTAGTTTTTAATATGCTATCTAATAGCGGACGTAAATAGGCTTCTGGTGCACTGCCATTTTTGGCTAATTGAGAAACGAGCTCAGCGGCTTGGAATAGCGCACTTAGAGCAATTGCTTGATCGTTATATTGTGTGCTCATTGTATATTTAACCTGACCTTACTTATTAAATGCGCGATTGATGATGCCACCACCAAGGCAAATTTCATCAAGGTAGAAAACAACAGATTGGCCTGGTGTGATCGCTCTTTGCGCTTGTTCAAAGCTGACTTCAATTGAACCGTCATCATTGGCTGAAATAACGCAATCTTGATCTGGCTGACGGTAGCGACATTTTGCTTTGCACTTTAATGGAAGCTTAGGAGATACTCGTGCTACCCAGTCCATATTGTTTGCATTTAAATGGGTTTTGTAAAGTGGTTTATCATCGCTACTTTGAGTGACGAGTAGAACATTGTTATCAAGGTCTTTTTCGACAACATACCAGGGCTCATCAGAGTAGTTGGCTAAACCGCCAATACCAAGACCTTGTCGTTGTCCTATGGTGTGATACATAAGGCCAGAGTGACGCCCGATTGTATCGCCTTCTAACGTGTTTATCTTGCCAGGTTGTGCTGGTAAATATTGTTCTAAGAAGTCTTTAAAGCGGCGTTCGCCGATAAAACAAATGCCAGTACTGTCTTTTTTATTGTGAGTAATAAGGTCGTGCTCTTGTGCGAGCCTACGAACCTCTGGTTTTTCTAATTCACCGACTGGGAAAAGGCTTTTAGCAATTTCATCTTTACCTACAGCGTACAAGAAATAGCTTTGATCCTTGTTGTTATCTAGACCTTTCAATAGTTTAGCTTGGTTGTCATCATGAGTACGTCTTACATAATGGCCTGTAGCGATAAAGTCAGCACCCAGGGCATTGGCATATTCAAGAAAGGCTTTGAATTTGATCTCTTTATTACACAGAATATCAGGGTTGGGTGTCCTGCCTGCTTTGTACTCTTCTAGGAAATGCTCAAACACATTGTCCCAATATTCTGCTGCAAAGTTGGCGGTATGAAGTTTGATGCCTAATTTATCACAAACACTTTGAGCATCGGCAAGGTCGTCTTTTGCTGTGCAATATTCAGTACCGTCATCTTCATCCCAGTTTTTCATGAATAAACCCTCTACCTGATAACCTTGCTGAATCAAAAGTAAGGCAGATACAGAAGAGTCAACACCACCCGACATACCAACAATGACCTTGGTATTTGAAATGGATTTAGTTATGTTTTCGGTTGCGGTAGTAGAGGTGGTATTCATCATTTAACTGTTTGTGCTCATAGGGTTGAATAAATGTGCCGATAGTGTAACTCATTACGTTAAGAGATGCTTATCGCAGATGAGTGATAAAGGGTATATGGTGCCAGCTAAATAATCTTCAAGGCATTTTTCTACCAGTGGGCTTCGACGGTTCTGATTTAATATTTGTTCTTTTGTTAACCAAACCGCCTCAGAGATCTCTTTGTCAATATCATCACTCACTTGCGCGATGGGCGAGCAAATAAAACACGCTCTGTGATAGGTCTCTGTTCCGTTCTCGGCAGTGAAGCTATAGAGCCCCAGAAGATATTCTGCTTTTACCTTCCATCCGGTTTCCTCTCGTACTTCACGTTCGATCGCTTGGGTCAGGCTTTCAAAGTTTTCAACGTGTCCTGCTGGTTGGTTTAGAACGAGCTGGCCCTGTTTTTTTTCTTTGACCATTAGAAACTGTGTGTTTTGATTTGTCGCTGTTTGAGGAATTATAGCTGCGACTGTGAGTCGAGGAAGGGCGCCTCTTATTTTGTTTGTTTCTGTTTTGTTCAAACTTTTTTAACTCCAAGGCTAACTGAGGGTCAATTTCTTTTTCTTGCCATTGACCTAATGCTATGTCGGATACTGAATAAGGCCCAATTTTGGTTCTAATAAGGCGTAGAGTCGGAAACCCAACCGCGGCTGTCATACGTCTCACTTGGCGGTTTTTACCCTCCGTTATAGTGAGTTCGAGCCAGCTGGTGGGGATGTTTTTTCTTTCTCTAATAGGTGGCGTTCTTGGCCAGGTCTCAAAATCAGTTGCTATTTTCGCTAGGGCGGGTTGAGTTAGGCCATCTTTTAACTTAATGCCGTCCTGTAATTGACGAATAGCCTCATCATTTAGCTCACCTTCTACCTGAACCAGATAAGTTTTTGGCATTTTATGAAGGGGGGACGCAATTAAATGCTGTAAAGCGCCGTCATCGGTCAGTAATAATAAACCTTCGGAATCGTAGTCGAGTCGACCGGCCGGATAAAAGTTTGCTTTGTTAATATATTGCGAAAGGGTACTTTTCGCTTCATCAGAAGTGAATTGACTTAAAACTTGGAAAGGTTTATTGAAAATTATAATAGAAGGCATGATGGTCAGTATAAAAAGCCCACCTTATGTCATCAGGATGAGGGAGTCAAAACTGATTTATGCAGGTGGGCTGTTGGTGTTAGGGGGATGTCCGCTGATTTAAGCGCTAGCGGTGATATCTGAGTCTGACACTTGTTTATCATTAATGGGAGGTCGTTCGCTTAGATTGCTTAAAACCTCACTATCTGGGTCGAGTTTTGGGGTGATTTCAATGGCATGCATTCCTTGCTTTCCTGGTGAGGTGTTAAAGGTGACCGATTGTCCTGCTTTAAGGGTTTTGTAACCCTCAATTAAGATGGAAGAATAATGAGTAAATAAATCTTCATCAAAACTGTCAGAAACGATGAACCCATATCCTTTGGCATTATTGAACCATTTCACTGTTCCATGGTACATACATCACTCCGTTTTAGATAAATTTGTTACTTTTTCCTAATAAGCGTTAATCGTAACTGATTGTTATTCAAAAACTCGGCTTACTAGCGTCCCTTAATAATCGCTCAAATCTGATTAATTAATGCCTGTTGCCCTATGTTTTCTATTTGCAATTAATTTTATTCAGGGCATGACTTTGTACAAAGAAAAGCGTAGAAGTAGAAAACAGCTTTGTAAAATTAAAGCTAAATATTTTGTTTTAATTGACTGAGAACTTGTTTGTTATAAAGAAGTCTCCATATAAATAATGATCAATAAATTTTAATTTTTGTAATTCAGAGACCCGGGATGAATCTAAACCAACAAATTCGACTAACCTTAGATAATGAGCAAGGAGATATAGGTGTAGTACTTGCTCCTGAGGAGACTGAGTTAAAACCACCTTCAATGTATCAAGTGGTATTATTGAATGATGACTTTACGCCAATGGACTTTGTAGTTTTTATTTTACAAAAGTTCTTTTACATGGATGGCGAGAAGGCACAAAAAGTAATGCTTGAAATTCACAATAAAGGTAAAGGTATATGTGGGGTATACCCATTTGATATTGCAGAAACAAAAGTCGCAATGGTTCAACAGTTTGTAGAACAGAATGAACACCCCTTGATGTGCGATTTGCAAAAAGTCGACTGATTTATTAGAGAGGGTACACCTATGTTAGATAAAGAATTAGAGCAAACCCTAAATAGTGCGTTTAAATTAGCCCGTGATAAACGTCATGAGTTTATGACGGTGGAGCACCTTTTATTAGCGTTAACAGAAAATGATGCCGCCTCAGTTGTATTGAGTTCGTGCGGTGTAAATTTAGAAACATTAAGGCAAGAATTGGTAGAGTTTGTTGATAGTACAACACCTTTAATTCCTGAAGATGATGCTGAGCGAGAAGTACAGCCTACCTTAGGGTTTCAAAGAGTGCTGCAACGGGCTGTTTTTCATGTGCAATCCTCTGGCAAGCGAGAGGTTACAGGCGCCAATGTCTTGGTTGCAATTTTTAGTGAACAAGAGAGCCAAGCCGTTTATTTGTTGAAGCGTCAAGGCGTAGCACGAATAGATGTAGTTAATTATGTGGCGCATGGTATTTCAAAAGTGGGTGATCAATCTGCATCGGATGCGGTAGAGCATGAAGAGGAAGGTGACGATAACGCCGCTCCTTTGCAAAAATATGCTTTAAACCTTAATGAAGAGGCCAAGTCAGGTAATATTGATAAGCTAATTGGTCGAGATTATGAAGTTTCTAGGGTCGTTCAGACACTGTCTCGCCGCCGTAAAAATAACCCCTTATTAGTAGGGGAGTCAGGGGTTGGTAAAACGGCAATTGCTGAAGGTTTGGCCAAGCGAATAGTTGATGGTGATGTGCCTGATGTTATCAAAGATGGTGTGGTTTATTCATTAGATTTAGGTGCGTTGTTGGCGGGTACTAAATATCGTGGTGATTTTGAAAAACGCTTAAAACATTTGTTAAGTGATTTAAAGAAATTACCAAACGCCATTCTGTTTATTGATGAAATACATACGATTATCGGTGCGGGTGCTGCTTCCGGTGGCGTGATGGACGCATCAAATTTACTTAAGCCTGTATTGGGTTCTGGTGGATTGAGATGTATTGGTTCGACCACCTTCCAGGAATTTCGAGGTGTATTTGAAAAAGATCATGCATTAGCTAGGCGCTTTCAAAAAATTGATGTGAATGAGCCCAGTGTTGAAGATACTTATCAAATTCTAAAAGGAATTTCAGGTGCATTTGAAGCGCATCATGAAATTAAATATGAAGAACCTGCTTTGTTGGCAGCGGCTGAACTTGCATCAAAATACATTACTGATCGTCATATGCCAGATAAGGCGATTGATGTAATTGATGAAGCGGGTGCCTATCAAAGACTGCAAAAAGAAGATGTACGAAAGGATGTTATTACGGTTGAAGATATAGAGGACATTGTTTCAAAAATTGCGAGAGTACCGGTGAAATCCGTTAATTCGGATGATAGAAAAGTACTTGAAAATCTTGAACGTAATTTGAAAATGGTGGTTTTTGGTCAAGATCAGGCTGTTACCTCCCTTTCTGATGCGATTAAGCTGTCCCGTGCTGGACTTAAGGCTGATCAAAAGCCAATAGGTTCTTTCTTGATGGCAGGGCCAACAGGTGTGGGTAAAACGGAGTTAACAAGGCAGTTGGCTAAACAGCTCGGTGTTGAATTGATTCGTTTTGATATGTCTGAGTACATGGAGCGTCATGCGGTATCTCGACTTATTGGTGCACCACCAGGTTACGTGGGCTTTGATCAGGGTGGCTTGTTAACCGAAGCTGTCACTAAGCAACCCCATAGTGTGGTTTTGTTAGATGAAATTGAGAAAGCACATCCGGAAGTCTTTAATTTATTATTGCAAGTGATGGATCATGGTACCTTGACGGATAACAACGGCCGTAAAGCGGATTTCAGGAATGTTATTTTGGTCATGACGTCTAATGCAGGTGCAGAAGTGTTGGCCAAGCGTACTATTGGTTTTTCGAGTCAGGATAATTCGACTGACGGTATGGAGGTCATCAATAAAACCTTCACCCCTGAGTTTAGAAACCGTTTAGATGCTGTCATTCAGTTTAATCAACTTGATGAGAAGGTGATCTTTAATGTGGTTGATAAGTTCTTAGTCGAACTCCAGGCTCAGCTTGATCCTAAAGGCGTGCTAATGGACGTCTCAGATGCGGCTAGAGGGTGGTTAGCGAGTAAGGGTTATGACAGGCAAATGGGTGCTAGGCCTATGGCACGTGTTATACAGGAGCATTTAAAGAAAGTCTTGGCCGACAAGATACTCTTTGGGGAGCTCTATAGCGGTGGTCATGTGCTAGTTAAGTTGGATGAGAAACTTGATGAGTTGGCGTTTGAGATAGAGAAGGAAGCGGTTGTCTAGTTATTTCAATCAGACATAAAAAAACCGAACGATGTTCGGTTTTTTTATGTCTTGCTGGCTTGAAATTAGCGAGAACGGTAGACGATACGACCTTTAGATAAATCATAAGGTGTTAATTCTACTTTCACTTTATCGCCAGTCAAAATACGGATGTAGTTTTTTCTCATTTTTCCAGAAATATGAGCAGTGACTACGTGTCCGTTTTCAAGTTCAACGCGAAACATGGTATTAGGCAGAGTATCAATGATAGTGCCTTCCATTTCTATGCTTTCTTCTTTTGCCACAATATGTGTCCTATGGTGTTATAAGTTTTTTAGTTCGTTCAAGCTTAAAGTCATTAGTTATGCGCTTTTGCAGAACGACTACAGGTCTGAACTTTTGGTGTCTCACCTGTTTAGGCGAAATGTATTTCGACAGTATTTGCTTAGTTTTAATAAATACTAGGAAATACGCCTAAAAATTAATCGCGCATAGTTTGCCTAAAATTTGACGATTAGGCAAACGCTTCTCCCAAACAAGGTGAAAATTAACGAGATAAAGTCATTTATTTGATCAAATCATTCGAATTTAAAGTCTAAAGATGATTTTTGACCCAATGAAATGTTTTTTTCAGGAATAGGGATCGCACTTTTTAGTTGCTGTAGAAAGTCCAAGCGAGGCACTAACGTTGCCCCTAATGACATAAGATGTTCAGATTCAACTTGGCAGTCAATTAGATCAATATTAAGTCTGGGGGCATTTGAACAAAGGCTGAAAAGAGCGATCTTAGAGGCATTAGCTTCAAGAGAAAACATGGACTCGCCAAAAAAGAAGCGGCCCATAGCGATGCCGTAAAATCCACCGACCAGTTTGTTATTATTCCAAACCTCAATGGAGTGGGCATAACCTTGGTGATGAAGGTCGATAAAGGCATTTTTTATCTCATCAGAAATCCATGTGCCTTCATGTTCTTGCCTTAATTGAGCACAATGATGGATGACGTCTTCAAAAGCTTGATTGACTTTGATTTGTCCCGAAAACTGACGAATATGTTTTTTTAAAGACTTAGAGCAGTGAAATAATGAGGGATTTAGCTGGCATCTCATTGCTGGGTGCCACCATAAGATAGGGTCAGGGTCACTATACCAAGGAAAAAAACCATGCTGGTAGAGGTGAATTAGACGTTCTGGTTTTAAATCTCCACCGACAGCGGCTAATCCGTCTGGGTCATCAAGGGCGAGATGTGGCTCTGGAAGTTCAAAAATATCATCGGAAAGGATTAAAAGTTGTTTTTCTTCACTCATTTTTTATGGGTATTCAAAGTGTATTTAGGGTTGACTGAAAAAGTTATTTAAAGATTGATGCAGATTAGAGTATCCGAATTTAACGGCATTTGTTCAAAATACTTGAGAAAAATTTGGCATAAGTCGAATAAAAGAGGAAAAATGCAAAAAATAAGAAATAAATGTTGATGAATGCTTGACCTACAAAGGATATCTTGGTTTTAATCTACCCAGTCTTAAATGGCGTCAAATTCGAACTAGGGGAAAACGGCCTTAGTAAGATGACGGTTGACTTTTTTGTACTAACTGTCATAAAAGTGACACTGCTTGGTTTTAGTATTTCAGAGTCGTTGATTTTTCAACGTTTCTTCGATAGGTTAATACAGCCTGTCGAAAGGTCTAAAAGCCAAAAAAAATATAATATAAAGGGGAATCTTGAATGAAAGCGATTAAACTTGCTTCGATCTTTGCTGTATCTGCTGTAGCAGCTGCTGTTTCTACAACTACTTTTGCTGCTGACGGTGTTTTTTCCGGTTCAGCGGGCATGTATCTAAATACTTATGATACATCTGATAACAAATACACATCAGACGGTGAGCTAAACATCATCATGGATACTGGTGTTGTTTATATCGATATGGATATGGGTGGCGTTTCTTCTGACGGTACTGCTGATGGTGATACTTCTACTTTCGTACTTGACGAAGCATATGTAACTCAAGGCGCTGTACAGTTTGGTGACTTTGACGGATCTTTAATCGATGCAGCTGTAATGTATGGTGGTGTTGAGGAAGGTAATGATATTTCTACAGATGGCGGTTCTACGCTAGGTGTTCGTTACGCTGTATCTGATGAGCTAACTGTTGCATTTGAAGCAGAAGACGGTTCTGATGATGATGGCTTTGCTGCTTCTTACTCTATGGACCTAGGTGTTGCTTCTGTAACTATCTCTGGCGGTACAGCTGGTGATGATTCTGCATTCACTGCTGGTGTTGAAATGCCTGTTGGTGGTTTGACTCTTGCTGGTTATGTTCAGCAAGGTGAAGTAGCTGATGCTGATATTGCTAGCATGGGTATTGGTGCTGATTTCGCTGTTTCTGATGCGCTATCTATCTCTGCAGCTTTGCTAACTGATTCTGAAGCTGTAACAGCTACTGATGCTTCAAACATTGAGATCTCTGCTTTCTACACAGCTGGCGATATCGAATACGTAGCAACTTATGTTGATTACACAGAAGATGCTTCTTCTAAAGAAGATTACATGATCTTTGGTGCTCGTGCTTCTTTCTAAGAATTACTTCTTAAGTAATAACTTAGTATAGAAATACAAAAAGCCAACCTTCGGGTTGGCTTTTTTTATGCTAATATTGCCCTTCTAAAGCGTCTAATTCACTTTTCTTTTCAAAAATACTGGGTTTTCTCATAAGCCGAGATGAGGGTATTAAGTGATTCCATCTCAAAATAGACGTACTTATAACACCTCTTAGAATGGATACTTTTGTATGAGTGAGTCGGTACGATCACCTGCTATGGCAACTTTCACGAAACAAGGTTTGGTTATACTTGCCTTGCTCGTATTTTTATTTTTTAGCTTTGCTACTTTTTCTTACGATGCCCATGACGCGGGTTGGTTTTATTCAGGTAGTGGTGCAGCTATCCAAAATTCTATGGGTGCAATCGGTGCGACCCTTGCTGATGTACTGTCCGCTTTTTTTGGTTCTCTTTTTGTAACCTTCCCGTTTGTATTCCTTTTATCTGCCTTTATTTGTTGGCGTAATAGTAATCAGTTGCAGGCGATTACCAATGCTTCGTTAATTACCTTTGGTGGGCTTTTATATTTATGTGCAGGATCTGTGCTTTGCTTTTTGCACTCTGTTGGGTATGACGACTTACAATACGGTCAGGGTGGTATTTTAGGGCGAGCGTTAGGTAGTCTGCTATTTCATTGGATTGGTTATGATGGGACCACCTTGGTCAGTCTCGCTATTTTAATTTTTTCTATTACATTAATCAGTCAGGCTCATTGGTCTTTGGTTTTTGAGAGACTTGGGCAAGCTGTTGTTAGTGTTATTAGTCGCTTTATTCAAAAATTAAGAGAAAAAAGAACGTTAAGACAATCTGTTAATAATGATGCATTTGATGAAAGTATTGATGCATTTGAAGAGCCCGCCTACAAACGTAAACAAAAGAAAATTAAACTAAAAGGCACTGTCGAGGATGAGCTGACAGAATCCAATTTAAGTGATGATGAGCTAGTTAGCGACGATTTGGATTCGGATGATGTTATGGGTGGTAAGCCATCCTTAATTAATAAAATGATGTCTTATTTTAGAAAATCGTCTAATAATTCAGATGATTTAATTGAAGATGAATTAGACCCCGACTTGTCTGATGACGTATTGAACAAGAGTCCGCTTACTAGTAATGATGATACGAAAGGTTCATCCGTTAAAGCTCGCCCTCAAAGAAAGCAACCCAATACAAGAGTTAAAGAAGAGCCTAGTTTTGATTCATTTGATGATATCGCGCTTGATGATGTCGAGCTTGAATTCAGTGACACGCTTTATATCGAAGATGAAATTGACTTCACACATGATAAACAAAGTGATGATAAAAAAACGATTAAAGAAAATATCATGCCAGTAAAGGGTGTTGCAGAGGAGGATGAGTTTTCAGAACCTGATGCGATAGAAGGGGTTGACGAAAACGCATCTATTTCTCAAGAAAATCAATTGCTAGATGCTGTAAGGCAAAAAAATGAAGTGCCGAAGTCGATAGATGCTCAAACGCAGGGTGACAAGAGTACGAGTAAACCAGCCGTTAAAACATTATCCGAAGCTAAGCAATTAGATAAGTTAGCGAGTCAAGATCCGAATGAGAAAACCAAGGCATCAGCGTTGAGCTTCTCTTTGCCTGATAGAAATGTTTTAACGCAACCGCAACCTAAAAAAGGGGGTTACACGGAAGAAGAGTTGCTTTCCCTTTCTGCCTTGTTAGAGCTTAGGTTGGCCGATTTTGGGGTTAAGGTTGAGGTTGTGGAAGTCAACCCTGGACCTGTTATCACTCGTTTTGAAATACAGCCAGCACCAGGGGTTAAAGTCTCTCGAATTACAAACCTGGCTAAAGATTTAGCACGCTCTTTAAGTGTTATGAGTGTCCGTGTTGTTGAGGTGATTCCAGGTAAGTCGACAATAGGTATTGAAATTCCCAATGATGTTAGGGATACGGTTTATTTTAGTGAAGTGATTAATTGTGAAATTTACGATAACGCCACATCCCCTTTAACTATTTCTTTAGGGCATGATATCTCGGGTGAACCTGTGGTGGTTGATTTGGCCAAAATGCCTCATTTATTGGTTGCAGGTACGACAGGATCAGGTAAATCTGTTGGTGTGAATGCCATGATTATGAGTATGTTACTCAAGTCGTCACCGGATCAAGTACGCATGATTATGGTTGATCCAAAAATGTTGGAGCTTTCGATTTATGAAGGTATTCCGCATTTGTTAACGCCTGTTATTACGGATATGAAGGATGCCGCAAATGGCCTTCGTTGGTCTGTGGATGAAATGGAGCGACGTTATAAATTAATGTCTAAGTTAGGTGTCAGAAATCTAGCGGGCTTTAATAAAAAAGTAAAAGAGGCAATAGACGCGGGGCAACCGCTTGAAGATCCATTGTGGCAGCCTGAACATGACGCCATGTTCTCCCAAGATGGCGTTGCTCGCACAGTCCCTTTGCTAGAACCCTTGCCTTATATTGTTATTGTGGTGGATGAATTTGCCGATATGATGATGATAGTGGGTAAAAAAGTAGAAGAATTAATTGCACGAATTGCCCAAAAAGCACGTGCTGCGGGAATTCATCTAATCTTGGCAACTCAGCGCCCATCAGTTGATGTTATTACCGGTTTGATCAAAGCGAACATTCCAACACGTATGGCTTTTCAGGTCTCATCTAAAATTGACTCACGTACCATATTGGATCAAGGTGGCGCGGATCAATTGTTAGGGCAGGGAGATATGCTTTATTTACCCGCAGGCCTGCCCACGCCAATACGAGTACATGGCGCTTTTGTTTCTGATGAAGAGGTTCATGCGGTTGTTGAGGAATGGAAAAAACGAGGCTCGCCTGACTATATTACTGATGTAGTGGTTAACCCAGAAGACTTGATGTCAGAGGGCGCTTCTGAAGATAAGGATGCCTTATACGATGAAGCGGTAGCGATCGTGATTGAAACACGCAAAGCGTCGATCTCATCAGTACAACGACGTTTGAAGATAGGTTATAACCGAGCGGCAAATCTAGTAGAGGCAATGGAAGCGGCAGGTTTAGTAAGTTCTATGGGAACCAATGGACAGCGAGAGGTTCTGATACCTGAGTAATGCTGGTTGGCGTAATCTTGATGTTTAAGGTGTTGAAAAAATTATGATGAAAATAGTGTTTGTCTTTTTAAGTTTATTTATCTCTTTCAATAGTGTGGCCGCGACAGAGTTATTAACCAAGCTGCTAGAATCTAATCGCAATATTGAAGGTGAGTTTCGTCAAGTAACCTATGACGAAGAGGGTGAACAACTACAAGCTAATGAAGGGGTGTTTTTACTAGCAGAGCCTAATCGTTTCGTATGGGACACTATAACCCCTTTTCCCCAGCGGATTATATCCAACGGGCAATGGATTACTATTTGGGATGTGGACCTTGAACAAGCAACACAAAAACCTTTGAAGGGAGCTTTGGGGAATTCTCCTGCAGCGCTATTAGGCCGTCCTGCCAATGATGTATTACCTCATTATGTCATCACTCAGTTGGGAGAGCAGCGTTTTCGTCTTGAGCCAAAAGAAACGTTAAATCTATTTTCTACCTTGACCCTGTCGTTTAGAGACAGTGCCATTGAAGCCATGAGTATTGATGATGATTTAGGGCAGACGACGGTTATTGAGTTTAATAATGTTGAGTTTCATGACGGTGTTGCTGATGGCAATTTTCAAGTAGATTTACCAGCAGAAGTAGACCTTATCGTAGAGGCAAGTTTGTTGGCTGGGTCTGATGTTGTGGAAGCGGCTCAAGCGGAAGGCAAATAATGCAGGATTTATTTGAGAGTCAATGGGATTTATATGAGCCACTTGCTGCTCGGATGCGTCCTAGGCAGCTTTCAGATTACCTGGGGCAAGATCACCTTGTTGGTGAGGGTAAGCCTTTAAAACGAATGATAGAGACAGGGCGTTGTCATTCTTTTATTCTTTGGGGGCCACCAGGTGTGGGTAAAACCACCTTTGCGAAACTGTTATCACATCAACTTGAGGCGAACTTTTTAGAGCTCTCTGCGGTAATGTCTGGGGTAAAAGATATACGCATTGCGGTTGAGCAAGCTAAGCAGCATAAGATGATGAATGCGGGACAAACGGTTCTTTTTGTTGATGAGGTTCATCGTTTTAATAAATCACAACAGGATGCATTTTTACCCTTCATTGAAGATGGTACCTTCCTATTTATTGGTGCTACCACAGAAAACCCCGCCTTCGAATTGAATTCAGCCTTGCTTTCAAGGGCGCGAGTTTACAGTCTTAAAAAACCCTCTCAGGCAATTATCCGCATTGGTTTAGAGCGTGCTTTATCAGACCAAGAATATGGTTACGGTAAAGATGATATACAAATAGAGTCCAGTTTTATTGATGCCATTGCTCATGCTGCAGATGGTGATGTGAGGCGCTCCCTTAATTTATTGGAAGTCCTCATTGATATGACATCAGAAATTGAAGGTGCAAGTAAGCAGGTCACTGAGGCGCAATTGATTGATGTGCTTGGCCAATCTTATCGTGCTTTTGATAAGGGGGGGGATGCATTTTATGATCAGATTTCAGCGTTTCATAAATCAGTGCGTGGTTCGTCTGCTGACGGTGCCTTGTATTGGATGGCTCGAATGTTGGATGGCGGTTGTGACCCCTTATATATCGCAAGACGCTTGTTAGCTATTGCGTCTGAGGATATCGGCAATGCCGATCCAAGAGCCTTACAGATTGCATTAAATGCATGGGATATTTTTCATCGAGTAGGGCCTGGTGAGGGCAATCGCGCCATCGCTCAGGCGGCGGTTTACCTTGCGTGTGCCCCTAAAAGTAATGCGGTGTACCAGGCCTTTAATCAGGTGATGTCTACTGTTTCTGAGCAGCCTAGTTATGATGTTCCCAATCATTTACGCAATGCACCGACTAAATTGGCTAAGGAAATGGGGCATGGAGAGGGTTATCGCTACGCCCATAATGAAGAGCACGCATTTGCTGCGGGTGAGTCCTACTTACCATCTGAATTAGCGGGACAGACATTTTATCATCCCACGGATAGGGGGCTCGAGAAAAAAATATCAGCGAAAGTCGATTGGTTAAATGAGTTAAATCGAGGTAGTTTGATTAAGCGTTATGAAAGTGGCCATTTTAATATGGGCGATGATACTTAATCGATTTCGGTATTAAATTTCATGATTTCAAAGAGAGTGAATCTATGAGTGCTTATTTGATGGTCGCTTTGGGTGGCGCCTTAGGTGCTATGGGGCGCTTTTCGATAGCGAAACATTTTACCAGCCAAAACCAAGGCTTTATTCCTTGGGCAACGTTTTCAATCAATGTAATCGGCTGTTTTGTCATAGGGATTATGTTTGTATTGATGACAGAGAAATTGAGTATATTAGAGGTTTACCGCCCTTTATTAATAGTGGGCTTTCTAGGGGCATTTACTACTTTTTCTACTTTTTCATTAGAAATAGTGACTCTGTTGAATCAGCAGGCTTGGTTAAGCGCACTGAGCTATTTATTATTAAGTTGCTTTTGTGGTGTATTGGGGACTTGGTTGGGTATTTTGGTGGCAAGATTGATTTAATTGCTGAATATCAGAAATCTTGTTGCTCAATTTTTATTTAATCGTAGTAGAATACTTACCCTAAAACGTATTTATTAGTTGAACTGATTAAGTTGTGTATAAACATAATTTAATTTCAGACATATAGAAGGAAAGAGTTGCAGACATGTTGGACATTAAAGCATTAAGGGCTGACCCAGAAGCGGTTGCTCTACGTCTCAAGAAAAAAGGTTTTGAACTAGACGTTGCCAATTTTATTGGCTTAGAAGAGCGTCGTAAATCCATTCAGATCGAAACTGAAACTCTACAACAGTCCCGTAACTCTGTTTCCAAAGAAATTGGCATGGCGATGAAATCGGGTGACAAGGATAAAGCGGCTGAACTTAAAGCTCAAACAGCGAGTTTAGGTGATGACCTTTCTCACGCAAAAGAGCAATTAGCACTTATCCAGCATGAAATGGATGCTGTTTTGGCAAGTATTCCCAACGTACCTCATGAATCTGTGCCAGAAGGGACGACAGAAGATGACAATATTGAAGTGCGTCGTTGGGGTGATGTTCGCGAATTTTCTTTTGAACCTAAAGATCATGTCGATCTGGGTGAAGATTTAGGTCAGCTAGATTTTGAAGCGGCCGTAAAAATTACAGGCTCACGTTTTGCGGTAATGAAGCAAGATTTAGCGCGATTACATCGTGCATTAACTCAGTTTATGATCAACACCCATGCGGATGAACATGGTTATACTGAGGTCTATGTGCCTTACTTAGTCAATGAGCACTCTCTAAAAGGGACGGGGCAATTACCTAAGTTTGAAGCTGACTTATTTAAAGTACCGGTTGATAAAGACAGTGGCAATAATGATCTTTACCTCATTCCGACTGCTGAGGTGCCTGTCACCAATTTGGTGCGTGATGAGATCCTTAATGAGGCAGACCTACATAAAAAGTTTGTTGCTCATACACCTTGCTTTAGAAGTGAAGCGGGCAGCTATGGTCGAGATACACGAGGCATGATACGTCAGCACCAATTTGAGAAAGTTGAACTGGTTCACGTTTGTCGCCCTGATCGCTCTGAAGAAGTACTAGAGGAGCTTATAACGGACGCTGAAGTTATCTTGAAAAAGCTAAACTTACCGTATCGGACTGTTATCTTATGTGGCGGAGACCTAGGCTTTTCAGCGCATAAGACATACGACATTGAAGTTTGGTTACCAGGCCAAGGTAAGTATCGTGAGATTTCTTCTTGTTCAAATATGGGAGACTTCCAAGCACGTCGCATGCAGGCTCGCTGGCGTAATCCTGAAACAGGTCGTCCAGAGTTGGCACATACTTTGAATGGTTCTGGTTTAGCGGTAGGAAGAACATTAGTTGCTGTCTTAGAAAATTATCAAAATGAAGATGGCTCTATTGATGTACCAGAGGTACTTGTACCTTATATGGGCGGCAAAACTAAATTGAGTGCGACTCAGAAATAGTTAGTTCTATTAAACTAATGAATAAAAGACGCCTCTTATTTAAGGGGCGTTTTTTTTGATAAATTATTTGAGAAATTTATGACGGGTAAAGTGTATTTAGTCGGGGGTGGCCCAGGTGACCCTGAATTACTGACATTAAAAGCGCACCGAGTATTAACACAAGCCGATGTGGTTTTATATGATCGTCTGGTTGGTGAACAAATTATCGCTTTAATTCCTGAGTCAGCAGAAGCCTTGTATGTGGGTAAAGCAAAATCAAAACACAGTTTACCGCAAGGGGATATTAATAAGCTCTTGTGTGAAAAAGCAGCTCAGGGTAAGTCGGTTGTTCGCTTGAAAGGCGGCGATCCTTTTATCTTTGGTCGTGGCGGTGAAGAGATTGAAGAGCTTGTTGATGCAGGGGTTGAATTTGAAGTTGTGCCAGGTATTACTGCAGCAGCAGGGTGTGCGGCTTATGCGGGAATTCCCTTAACGCATCGTGATTATGCTCAGTCTGTACGGTTTGTTACCGGGCATTTAAAAGATGGTACGACGGACTTGCCTTGGCATGAACTGGTTCATCCAGCACAAACCTTAGTGGTCTACATGGGATTGACTGGGCTTGCTGAAACCGCAGAGAAGTTAGTGCAACATGGCATGAGTGAATCTATGCCCGTTGCGGTCGTTGAACGAGGAACAACCGCGTCTCAACGGGTATTTACATCGACTATTTGTGAAATAACTCAAGTGGTAAAAGATAACGAAGTAAAATCCCCAAGCTTATTGATTATAGGTGATGTGGTTAAACTACAAAAAAGATTAGCTTGGTTTAAGGGCTAAACCTTTGTCGTACAGCCAGCTGTTATAAACAGTTGGCTGGTTTGGGTAAACCTGCAAATTTGGCAATGAGTTTGGCTGGGCTTCCCGGGAAAAGTTGCATGAGATAAATGCTTTTCCCTTTATCTACACCAAGCTTCTTGCTGACGGCTTTTACGAGAGGTCTCATAGCGGGCGATACTTGAAATTCGTGGTAAAAATCACGCAATAGTAAAATCACTTCCCAGTGGGCATCAGTTAAATTGATCTCCTCTAGATTAGCTAAATATATAGCCATCTCTTCAGACCAGTCATCAAGATTGATAAGGTAGCCTTCTTTGTCTAATAGTGTGTCGTAGTTAGTCATTTTTATAGTCACCAGGCAGTATGCTTTTCAAACTCTGCCGTTAATTTTAGCCACTTATCTGCTGAAATTGCTTCGACTTTATTGCTTGTTAAGCCATAGCATTTTAAATCGTGTTCAAGCGCATAAATCTTAATGTTAAGGTTTTTTGCTTGCCTTAAAAGCTGTTCGTCAAGTGTTACCTTTAATACGGCTTCTTCCATCAGGAGGATAGCGTCACTTTGCTGTAGGCTTAATAGTATTTCATGCTCAGTATTAGCCTGATAATGAGACTGATTTAACTGGTGTAATCGAGGCATGGTTAAAACCTAAAGGTATGTTGATAGCGAGTTAGCATATCCGTCCACTCTTGATCAGAGAGTACGCTTGCTAGTGAGGTTATTTTTGCCTCATCACTAGGTAGTTGAGAGGCGGGTAAATAGAGCTTATCAAGATCGTAAAATTCAAAACTGGCGAGCATCTTAAAGAGGGCTTTTCCTTGCTCGTTACTTGGTTGCTGATCCTGGTGGAGTAATGCAATACCTGCCCCTGAAAATGCCAGTTCAACCTTTTGTTCAAATGTCGCTAATACCATCGCCAGGTCGAGTGCTTCTTTTACTTTAAGGCCAGAGTAGGGGGAGCTTGTGATATGTATAAGGGTATTACTCATTTAGACCTCATTTAAAGCTGATGACTTTGTCGCAATCATTCATTAAAGACACGAGAGTGCCAAGGCCTTCGAGTTTAAATTCGGCGGCTAGGTTTGCGCTTTTGAGCTCGTATCGTTGGCTTTCTTGTTCGCTGATAATACCTCGTCTCACCGCAGCGGCAATACACAGAGAAAGTTCGATATTATGTTCTTTGGACAATGTTTGCCAAGCATTCTGCAGATCAAACTCATCTCTAGGGTTTTGGCTAAAACCATTACCAATAAGGACGGCGTCTTGATAGAAGAAAACGCCTTTGAGTTGGTGTTCTTGGCTCTTTATTATGGCTTTTGCAAAAGTGAGGGCTGAGTGGCAAGCCTTACTTTGAAAAGGAGAGCCATGTACAAAAAGGGCATATAGCATGTATCAACCTGAATGCGTAGATTATGTCATTGATAAAATAATTAAAGGCCACAAAAGTGGCCTTTAATTATTTAGAGTGTTTGATCTAGCGTGTGGCTAACTTAGTCGTCATTTGCCAAACCTAGAAGGGCTAGCAAACTGATGAATAAATTATAAATGGAAATAAACAATGTCACGGTTGCCATAACATAGTTAGTTTCACCACCTCGAACAATTTCACCTGTTTGATACAAGATCATAGCAGCAGAAAATAAAGCAAAGCCTGCTGATATGAAGATTTGTAGTGCAGGTACCTGAACGAAAAAGCCTAGAATCATGGCAAATAATAGAACAAAAATACCAACAGTTAAAAAGCCTTTTAGAAAGCTAAAGTCTTGTTTTGAAATAAGAGCATAAGCAGAAAGACCTAAAAAGGACAAACCGGTTAGTGCAAGAGCATTCATTACCAAGGAAGTGCCATTAGGTAGGCTTAAATAGGCATTTAACATTGGGCCTATGGTAATGCCCATAAATCCAGTCAGAGCGAAGACAAGTAAAATGCCAAGGCCTGAGTTTTGATACTTACTGATTAAAAATAGCAAGCCATAAAAACCTACCAAAGTAAGTATAATGCCAGGGTGAGGCAGGTTTAATGCCATACTCATACCGGCAGTAAATGCACTGAAAAGTAATGTTATTGCTAACAGTCCATAGGTGTTTCTAAGGGTTTTATTTGCAACGTCTTGATTGGGTTTTGTAATGATTGCATCGGTATAACGCATCTGTGTCTCCGTTAAAGTCAAATCTATATGAACTAATATGGAGATGCCGATGATAAAACTCAAGTCTTTGTGAGTAATTCGTTGCGATACTTTGTTAAAAAGGCCAATGAGGACAGATAAGTCTTTTTTAAAGGCCAAAAAAACACCGCTAGATAGCGGTGTTTAAGTAAATAGGTTAGTAGAAGGTATGTTTAAGAGGCGACCATGGGTTTTTGATGACTCGCGTGTTGTCTTGTTTTATGTTTATCAATTTGACGAGCAAGTTTTTCTGTCATCGCGTCGATTGCATGGAATAAACGACTGTCTGATACTGCAGCGGCAAAGAGCTCCTTACCTGGAAGATGAATGGTTGCTTCTGCTTTTTGTTCGTGATTATCCTGCATCAAAGTGACATGAATCGTAGTAATTTGATCGCTTAATCTACCGAGCTTATCCATTTTTTCATTGATGTGTTCTTTTAGGGCGGGAGTGACGTCGACGTGGTGACCAGTAATGTTAATTGTATACATACAACTTTCTCCTTGGCAAGTTGGACCGTTTGAATTGGCTTTTTGTAAATTAAAACCATACGGCACAGATTCAGCATAGAATCCTGTTAAAAGTCTGTCAATACGCTTTTATCACTCTGTAACAAAAATATGTTTCATCGCAAGTGAATTTTAAAATCATCCTTTTAGTGCTTCAAATAGGTCAATTTGCTACACTGTTTATCTGATTTAAAGACAATTGAAGTAGAATTACAAAATGCCCAGCAAAGACTTTATATTGCCAATTTCATTTCGTACCGCTCAAGAAATTGGTCTGGAAGAATCTGTCTTGATTGCGTTTTTAGAGCAACATGCTTTTATATTATCAAGCCGAACACTTAATTTTGAATTGTCTAGTTTATCAGCCCAACTACCATTTTGGACCGGGCCGATGTTGCAGCGTATTCTGTCAAGTTTACAGACAAATCAGCGGTTAAGTTTTGAACGTAATGGGAATCAAGTCACCATTAGTTTGGAAGGGCATCAAGACGTAAAAGAAAGTATAAAACCTGATCCTCAGACATTTCAGGCAGCGCCAAGAGCACAGGTACCACGAGATCAAACGGTCGTGGATGACGATGCACTCGTGAATAAATTAGGCCGACTACAGCGACAAGCAGAAACACATGAGAATCAATCATCGTCAAGCTCTGTAGGGCTTAAAAATAGAAAAAACCTAGCCAGTTCTCATATTCAGTTTTCTCATAAGCAGGATCAGGCAAGCTACCATGCAGCTCATGAGTCTCTGCCTAGGGCGAGTAATAATACTTGGCCCGGGGCGGCTAAGAATAAAGAGGAAAAACGTCGAGGGGTTTCTGACTTCGATCTGTATTTAGAGCAAAAGGAAAGAACACGACAGCCCGATCAATGGCTGCCTGAAGAAAGTACACTTGAACAAATTTCTCAAGCGGGTATTAATCGACAATTTGCGACACAGTTGTTACCTGAGTTTCTATTGCGCATTAAAGAGCAAAGAAAGAATGTGCGTACTTGGAATAGTGAATTTTTTAAATATGTAAAACGTCAATGGCAATATAAACAATCGGATAGATCGTCTTATGAAGGCACCACAGGCAGCTCACACTCTACTCGAACCTCTAAAGAACAAGTTAGCGATGCACTCACAAACATCCACGACACAGACTGGTAATCAAGAGCAGGTTCAACAAGAAAAGGATGAAATGCAGCAACAAACACGTATTCTTGTCAATATGTTATTTGCGCGTTTCAAAGCGGTTTACACCCATAAATTTGCATCTGCTTACGCCAATCCTGATGAAGTTAAGCTTGCGAAAAGAGAGTGGGCGATAGCGATTAAAGGCTTTAAAGAGCCTCTGTTAGCCTATGCGGTTGAGCGCTCAAAAGAAACGTATGCTTGGCCGCCTACTATTGCTGAGTTTTTACAACTTATCTCGAAAGCTTACGGCGCCTATGGCCTTACTGATCCTAGGAAAGCGTATTTAGAAGCATGTCGGTGTCGTATTAATCCATTGGAGTTTTCTTGGTCTCATCCTGCTGTTTATCATGCTGCAGCGACAACTGGCTGGTATAGCTTGAAGTCAGATGAAGAGATTAGAACCTGGCCTGTTTTTGAAAAAAATTACAATGAAGTGGTAGATCGAATTGTTCAAGGTGAAGTATTAGAGGTTCCCAATGTGCCTCTTATCGAAAATCGACAGGAAGACCATTTAGCGCAACTGATTCCTGATTTGGTGCAAAAAACAGGTTTGCCAGAAGGGGACGTTGCTTGTTTGCTTTATTACCTTAAAAAGACAAAAGGTACGCAAATAAGAGCAAGGTACCGTGCTAAAAGTTTGTCAGATTTAAAGCAAAAAGGTTTTGATATTATCCTTCCTGATTAGACACAAAATGTTCACTATTTACCTCTAATTAGTTGAAATGTAACGATTTCAACTAATTGAATGTCGCTTCATTTGTGTCGTTTTGTTGCTTTTCACCGTATTTTACTAAAAGAATTTTAATTACTAGAGCTAATCCCTTATATTAAAAACTTGGATACGAAAGAAAAAGGTGGAATGAGGTGCTGAAAGTATTAATTGTTGATGATCACGGGATAGTGAGTACAGGGATCAGTCGCATGTTACAGGATGTGTCAAATCTACAGGTTGTCGGCTGTGCTGCTAGTGGCGAAGAGGCAATCACACTTACCAAAGAGACCTTGCCTGATATAGTCTTGATGGATGTGCATATGCCTGGCATAGGGGGCTTAGGCGCTACCAAAGAAATTAAGCGTATTTTACCTAAGACAAAAATCATAGCGCTCTCTGCTTTAGACGATAATCCATACCCTACTAAACTCATTGAAGCAGGCGCTTCAGGTTATATTACCAAGGGTATTGCGTTGGATGAGATGATTTCGGCAATCGAAAAAGTTGCTAAAGGGGGCAAATATATTAGCTCTGATGTGGCTCAGAAGATGGCGTTATCACAAATGTCTAAAGAGGATGGTGATACACCATTAGACAGCCTCTCAGATCGAGAATTACAAATTGCTCAGATGATTGTTGATTGTCGAAAGGTGCAAGATATCGCAGAAAAATTAAACCTGAGTGCAAAAACAGTCAATACTTATCGTTACCGCATGTTTGAAAAACTGTCTATTGGTAGTGATGTGGAGCTAGCTCGCCTTGCAATGCGTCATAATTTACTTGGCGTTGGCGCTGTAGATTAATTATTAACTCACCCCAGATTAAATACCTTATTTAGTCTTCTTTATAGGGTCAACAAACTTACTAAACTTTGCTACATTATGGAGCGCTTCATTTAACCATGGGTTAGATGTTATTGATTGACTCTATTTGGCTGTTTGAGGTTTGTTTGACCCCTATTGAATTTGATGCAAAACACTTTATTAGTAACCTCACAACCCGCCCTGGGGTTTACCGGATGTATGGTAAAGGTGAGCTGCTTTATGTCGGTAAAGCTAAAAACCTCAAAAATCGTGTCTCAAGCTACTTTAGAAGCACCGGCCTTACTACCAAGACAATGGCTTTGGTTAACCGTATTGATGAGATTGAGGTAACACTGACAAAGAGTGAGACAGAAGCACTTTTATTAGAACAAACCCTCATTAAACAACATCGTCCACCTTATAATATTCTGTTGCGGGACGATAAATCCTACCCCTATATTCTGCTGTCAGAGCATCAACACCCAGCGTTATTGTTTCGTCGTGGTGGTAAAGCAGGTGAAGGTAAGTTATTTGGTCCTTTTCCCAGTGGAACGGCCGTCAGGGAAAGCCTAGCGACCATGCAAAAAGTATTCAAGGTACGACAATGTGAGGATACCTATTACGCTAATCGGTCTCGTCCTTGCCTGCAGTATCAAATAAAGCGCTGTTCTGCCCCTTGCGTTGACCTGATTACTGATGACGCATACGACAATGATGTTCGCCATACACGAATGTTTCTTGAGGGTAAGGATCAGGAGCTACTTAACGAAATTAGCCAGAGTATGACTGCTGCTGCCGCTGAAATGGAGTTTGAAAGGGCGGCAGATTTAAGAGATCAAATTACTCAGCTTAAACATATTCAAGAGCAACAGTATGTCTATGGACAGTCAGGTGAGGCCGATGTCTTAGCGGCACTGATTAAGCCTGGCGGACATTGCGTTCATCTTATGATCATTCGAGGTGGCAAGGTTGTTGGTAGTAAAAGTTATTACCCCAAAATGCCGCTGGAGATGAGTGAGAGTGAATTGTTAACCACCTTTATTGCCCAATCCTATATTGGGGGCGCTCAAGAGTTACCTAAATCACTTATCTTGAGCCATGAATTGAATGATATGGACGTATTATCAGCAGCTATTTTTGAAAGTAATAAAAAGAAGGTAGAGCTAAGTGCGAATGTAAGAGGCCAAAGAGCTCGCTGGTTAGATCTGGCCAAGCTTAATGCGGAGCAGGGCCTACAGACTCGCTTATTGGATAAGAAACATCATTTTAGCCGGGCGACCGCGTTACAGAAGCTTCTTGGCTTAGATGAACCACCAAAACAAATGGAATGTTTCGACATCAGTCATTCCAGCGGTGAGGCGACTGTGGCGTCATGTGTCGTATTTGGACCAGAAGGGCCTGAGAAAAAGCGCTACCGCTCATTTAATATTGAAGGTGTTGAACCGGGTGATGATTATGGTGCGATGCGACAGGCATTGAGTCGACGCTATAAACGGGTGAAATCGGGTGAATTAGAAGCGCCCGATGTATTGCTGGTGGATGGTGGTAAAGGCCAGCTCACTCAAGCGGAAGAAGTTTTGTCTGAGCTTGGCTTAACGAGTATCTTTTTACTTGGGGTTGCTAAGGGTGAAACAAGAAAGCCAGGCTTAGAAACTCTTTATATAGGATCTAAAGAAGATGAGGTAGTATTGCCACCAGACTCTGCTGCATTGCACCTCATTCAGCATATTCGTGATGAGGCCCATAGGTTTGCTATCACAACGCATAGAAAGCGACGAGATAAAAAGCGTCGTCATTCTAGCTTGGAAGGTATACCCGGTGTTGGCCCAACACGACGTAAAAACTTATTAACCGCGTTTGGCGGTATTCAAGAGTTACAAGCAGCAAGCCAAGAAGAGATTAGTAAAGTAAAAGGCATTAGTTCTACCATGGCACAAGAGGTCTACCTCTTTCTCCATAAGACATAAATGTTATGATACTGACTAATAGTATCTATTAAACAATTTAGATTGTATTAACGAATAGCCAGTTATGATTGGCCGCCCAATACTAAGCAGAAAATAAATGAATATACCGAACATGTTGACCTCAGTCCGAATTTTTATGATACCCATCTTGGTCGTATTATATTACCTGCCTTGGGATGGGCGCTATGTTACCTGCGCCGCTGTATTTGCAGCAGCAGCAGTTACTGATTGGTTAGACGGCTATTTAGCAAGAAAACTAAATCAAACCTCCGCCTTCGGTGCTTTTTTCGATCCTGTGGCAGATAAGCTGATGGTATCGATTGCGCTAGTCTTGCTGGTAGAGAGTTATGCTAATCCATTAATGACAGTAGCTGCTGCTGTTATCGTGGGTAGAGAGATTGTTATTTCAGCATTAAGAGAGTGGATGGCTGAAATGGGCAAAAGGACAAGTGTTGCCGTTTCAAATATTGGTAAGCTAAAAACCACCATGCAAATGTTGGCAATTTTCATCTTATTAGGAAACGAGCCTAATACTAAGTGGGCAGGTATCGGTGAAATTGTACTTATTATGGCGGCACTACTTACCTTGTGGTCTATGTACACCTACTTAAAAGCGGCTTGGCCACACCTAATGCCATCGATATCGGATGAAAAATAAACACTTAGAACAATTATTGATCTAAATGGAAAAAAATCGCTAAGTTAATGGATTTATTTAGAATTATTGCTTGACGCAGAGTCAGAAATACATAGAATATGCTCCATCTTCTGAACGCGGGAATAGCTCAGTGGTAGAGCACAACCTTGCCAAGGTTGGGGTCGCGAGTTCGAGCCTCGTTTCCCGCTCCAGTAGAAGATAATCTGATTAAAGGCCGGATGGCAGAGTGGTCATGCAGCGGACTGCAACTCCGTTAACGCCGGTTCGATTCCGACTCCGGCCTCCATAATCAGAAGCATGTAGCAGTAGCTAGATGTGCCCGGGTGGCGAAATTGGTAGACGCACAAGACTTAAAATCTTGCGGTAGTAATACCGTACCGGTTCGATTCCGGTCCCGGGCACCATTTGGTGCCTTTTTTTTCGCCTGCAATAAATCAAAACGCCTCTAATACCCGCCAGCTCTGGCTTGAAGTAATTTTCCTTACCTAGTCTAAATTTTTACTTTCCTTAACTTATTCTATTTTTTCGAGACTTTGCACGTATTTGGTACAGGCATTCGCACACCTTTTATTTTAAAAGGTGTAAAGGGAATGGATGCAGCGTATAGAAGCGGTACTAGCTGACGTGGTCAAGCTTACGTAAATTGGTAAGCGCAAAGTTAAAGCTGGTTTTAAGACAAAGCGTGAAGCCAATGCTTGGGCCTCAGCACAAGAAAGGTTCGCTGAAGAAAGCTAATCCACAGATATTCCTGATATACCCTTCAAAGACGCGTTAGAGCGCTATCGCGATACCATTAGTATTTCCAAACGAGGCCAAAAGTTTGAAATTCGCAGAATTGACCGCTGGTTAGGTGCGGGTGAAGTGGATGCTGATCTGCTTTGTTATATTCAGCTAGAAACGCTTCAATCGAAACATTTTTATGAATGGCGAGCCCGTCGCTTAAAAGAAGTGTCAGTGAGAACGGTATTAAGGGAATGGACTGTGCTGTCGGCGGTGTGTAGTCAATGCGCGAAAGAGTGGGGATGGTTGCGTGAAAATCCCATGCGTCATGTTCAGCGACCTGCTGAGCCTGATCCCCGTACTAGGCGCTTGCAAGAAGGGGAGTTTGATCAGTTGATGATCGCGACTCAATTCGATATAACCATCCCG
>Ga0209395_1002212_pt1 | contig 26036 bp, 19 predicted proteins | sample GOMGulsemesocosm_3_FD_184635 | JGI IMG/M metagenome (GOLD analysis project Ga0209395, IMG submission 184635) | Methane-oxidizing microbial communities from mesocosms in the Gulf of Mexico - GOM9D Gulf of Mexico (SPAdes) (version 2) | ecosystem: Environmental > Aquatic > Marine > Cold seeps... | reverse complement strand
GAAACATAGACCATTGCCATTACAGTCCATCGCAGCAGTGAATGACTCTTTTACAGTGATAGGTATTTGTCTATCAAAATATCCTCGTTTGGTATCATCAACACTGACAAGTTGCTCACTAGAATCTATCGGAGTACAAATTTTACCTGGATTCATTTTATTGAGCGGGTCGAATACCGCTTTAATTTTTCGAAGTTCGTTAAACAGGTGTTCGCCAAAAAACGCAGGTCCGTATTCAGACCGGTAACCTTTACCGTGCTCTCCCCACATCAAACCGCCATATTTAGCGGTTAATTTAACAACTTCATCTGATAAGGTCCTTAATAGTTTTTCTTGCTCTGGATCACACATATCAAGGGCAGGACGTACATGTAATACACCGGCATCAACATGACCAAACATGCCATAATTCAACTGGTACCCATCAAGTAATGTTCTAAACTCACCAATAAAATCAGCAAGATTTTCAGGAGGTACCGCAGTATCTTCAGCAAATGCTAAGGGTTTTTGACTACCTTCAGCTTTACCTAACAAGCCAACTGCTTTTTTACGCATGGCATAAATTTTATTGATACTGGCGAGATCTGATGTCACTTGATAACCAATCACACCACGGCTTTCTGTAGAGGATTCACTGCCAATTAATGCATCTAGGTTTGACGTTAACTCTGCTACTTGCTCTGCTAGTCCCTCAATACTATCGCCGTTGTATTCGACAACATTAATCCCGTCCATCACTTTACCAGGTACATCAGTAATTAAATCACTGACACTATGCCAAACAATATCTTGCTTAGCTAAGTTAAGTACGCGTGAATCAATCGTCTCTACCGAAGTAGCCTTGGCTTCAACTAACGCTGGGGAATGGCGAAGCGCCGAATCAAAACTATCGTATTTAATATTTATCAGTGTTTTAGCAACACGAATCGGATTGATATTAAGCTTTGCCTCACAAACAAAGGCCAATGAGCCTTCAGAGCCGGTGATCAAACGTGATAAATCGACACCGGAAATTTCATCATTGTCATTGGCTGTTAATACGTTCTCTAAATCATAACCGGTTAAAAAGCGGTTTAAGCGTGGGAATTTCTCTAAGACAAGCTTACGATTTTCAATACAAGTATCAAGAACCTGCGCCATAATCTTGCCATGGTTACTATTTTCTGAAGCTAAAGCTTTTGCTTCAATCAAACTCATAGGTTCGGTATTAAGTACATCGCCATTAGCGAGCACTGATTCAAGCGCTAATACATGATTTGAAGTTTTCCCGTAGACTAGAGATCCCTGCCCAGAGGCATCAGTATTAATCATACCGCCCACAGTGGCACGGTTAGATGTTGATAAGTCTGGTGCAAAGAAAAAACCATAAGGTCGTAAATAGTCATTGAGCTGATCTTTTACCACACCCGCCTCAACTCGTACCCACTTTTCATCAACATTTATCTCTAATACTTTATTCATGTATTTAGATAAATCAACGACCACACCAGGCGTTAAACTTTGCCCGTTAGTACCTGTACCGCCGCCTCTAGCACTAAATTTAATACTCTGATATTGCTCATTACTCGCGGTTTTAGCCAATAAAGCTATATCGGCCTTAGTACGAGGTTGGATCACAAGTTGTGGCAACTGTTGATAAATACTGTTGTCTGTTGCGACAGAAAGTCGCGCGCCGTAACTGGCATTAATATCACCAGTAAAGTGTTGGTCTTTTAATGAACTAATAAAGTCGTCATATAAAGGAGGAAGGTGATTTTTATGGCTGATATGGGGAAGCATAACGACTTAACTTTTTTTGAAACAGGATAGTGTTTCGAGTATATCATGTAAAAATGGTATTTTTACTCAATTTAGCGTGAAATATTCAATAATTTCAATGAAAAATGAATATTTATCTACTTAATTGTTCAACCATCGCCACCTTTTTTCATTATGGTAGAAATAGTTGAGTCGTCATAAATAATGAGAAATACAAAAGCATTCGTTTTATTGTAAAACCGCCCTTCTCGGCGGGATATACGTTTATCAAACCTGACCGATTAAAGTAGGTAAACTAAAGCATTAATGAAACAACAAATTATTTTCACATTGTCGGATGATTTAACTTACTCGCTAAGCCAGCTATCTAATAATTTCTTTGCCTGCGCTTTTTCCTCAAAGGGAGAAAAACTTTCAACAACTTGAATTAGGTAATGTTGTGCTGACTTACGTCTGCCCTGCTTATCTAGTGCTATTGCTAGATGGTATTTAACTGAGTTATTTGCTGCATCTATTGCTAATGCCTTGCGTAGATAGGTGAGTGCTACTTCATAATTAGCCAAATTAATTTCTCCCCAGCCCATGGTATCTAGGATAGTGACATTATTGGGGGCTATGGCAATAGCACGTTTAGCAAAAATAATTGCTTGGTCTGTTTTACCTTGCTTGATTAGAATATTAGCGAGATTATTTAACAAGGCAGGCGAGTTGGGATATTCCTCCAGAGATTTTTGATAAAGTTTTGCTGCCTCTTCATGCTTATTTTGTAACTGATAAACATCTGCAAGTGCAATAACAAACCTTAATTCTAAATATTCAGCCCTCTCCATTTGACCTATTAATAACTGCTCAGCTTTCTTAAATTTATTCAACTTTTTATACGTTCGGTACAAAGCGAGAATACTTGCTGTAGATGGATTAATACTTAGCGAACGTTGATAATATGATAGAGCTTTTGAGAATTGCTTTTGCTTAAAATGTAAGTCCCCTGCTAGCAAATCAGCAATGGCCCCTTCTTTATCTTTGATGCGAATAATTTTAATTTGTTGGGCGGCCTCTTCAGCCTTTCCACTCGCCATTAATAATTTGGTTAACAAAATATGGATGGTAACAACTTCATCATCCCAAACAAGTGCTTTTTTAAGTGACGAAATAGCTCCATTGACATCTTTGGCGGTTATTTGCGCATTGGCTAATATTGATAAGGCGTAACCTCTATTTGTCGCCTTATCAACATAACGTTGATATTCCTTTATCGCTTGTTCATATTTTCGTTGGCTTAAATAAACCCCACCAAGTAACTCATGCAATGCGGCTATCGAATCTTTTGCAAGGATAGCTTCTAATTTAAATTGAATTTTATCTAATTGATTTGTTTTTCGATAAACTTGGTCTAAAGAAAATAACGCATCAACATCAGCTACATTTTCTGCTAATACTTTTTCTAACCACAATGCACTATCGTTATATTCTTCAAGTAAATAGTGTAATGAGGCAAACGCCTTCATTATGACAATATTCTTTGGGTATTGATTTAGTAACGTGCCTAAGTCTATTTTGGCTTGCTCGTTGTTACCTTGAATAACCAATAATTCAATTAAGCCCACTTTGGCATCAATATAGTCAGCAGATAATGATATAGCTTGATTAAAGGAATTTTTAGCCTCATTTATCTGATAACTGTTTAGTAAATTATTGCCATGTAGATATTGAAAATATGAGTTTTTTGGCGCAATAGTCACTAACCTTTTACTTCTGCTAATGGCCTGTTCAAATTCACCCAACTCAATAAAGCTTGCATTTAAAGCCTGTAAAGCTGGTACCATGTTTGGAAATGCTTGCTCTATCTTTAAAAGTAATTCAACTGCTTTACTAAAATTTTCTTGAGCAACAAAGCTCTTAGCAAATTGTAATACCACATTAGGATTATTAGGGTTTATTTGCAGTGATTCAATAAAATAGCGTTGAGCATCTTCATACTGCTTTAGTCCCATGAAGCTACTGGCCAACAAATTTAAGATAACCTCATTATTTGGAAAATTACGGTTGGCTTTTATTAATAAGTTTTTAGCATTGGTATATTCTTCTAGCCTTATCTCAATGTCTGCCGACATTACAATGGCGCGGAAATCATTTACTTTTTCGAGGTATTGATTAAAATAATTTCCGGCTTCAAGCAAGTGATTTTGTTTGTACAATATATAACCTGACAAATAGAGGTATTGTGGGTTTTCTTGTCTGATATCATCCGGTAATGCACTTAAGGTGGCCAATATATTAGACAAGGTCTCTTCAATATATTCAGGCGTTCCTTTTTTACTCGAGGCAATAACTCTAAGATAATTAGTTTGCGGCTCTTTCGGGGCAATATCGAGAATATAATCAATGTCTAGCTCAGCAAGCTCAACTTCACCTTGTGATAACAATACCTCTGCTTTGACCATACGCGCAGCTAGATATTGAGGGTTAAGTTCAATTGCCTTGTTTAACTGCGCGAGCGCTGCATCAGTATTACCCGCAATTAAAAATAACTTTGCACGGATCACTCGTGCTCTTTCGGGGATGTTATAACCTAGCAACGCCTTATCCGTATACTGAGCAGCTAAGGTAAATTGTTTACGTGCAAGGTAAACTTGCGCTTTACCTAAGTTTGACAAGTTATGGCGAGGAGATAACGTTAATGCGTAGTCAAAACTTTCGTTCGCGAAAGCAAATTTTCTCAGTCCAATAAATGCTTGACCACGTAAATATGCAAGTTGAAGTTCTACTTCGGTGCGACTTTTACCTGGTTGAGTTAGATCCAATGCAGCGGTAAATTTTTGTTGGTATAATAACGATTTAACTTTTAGTGGTCTAATAAGATCTAAATCGGCTCCCAATTCATCGGCATAATTTAACTCAACCTCAGCTAAAACACCGTTTTCGTGTGCAAGTAATACCTTGGCATATAAAATTCGACCAGCTAAATGTTCTCGGTTATTTTGAAAAGTATTTTTTAGATGGATCATGGTTGTGCGGTAGTCTTGCTCTTCAAAACTAGTTAACGCTTTTTCGTAATCCACATTGGCTGGAGATTGATCAATTATTTGCTCTGAACTTGTAACAGCGAACGAAAAAAGAATAAAAAATAGTGCAGTTAAAAGAATTAAATGGCGTGAGTAATCTATTTTCATAAAAACCTTTAGTGTGAATATATATCTTTTAGAGTAGCATATAAAAAAGCACCGCTAGTTGCAGTGCTTTTTTACAAATTGCTTTAGTTAATAATATTGATTATTTAAATTTACGTTGACGGTTAGAGAAAGATAGACCTGCCAGAGCTAAAGCGAAGATAGCCAATGATGTTGGCTCTGGTACGTTTGTTGGTGGCTCTGATACATTTGTTGTGGTTGGCAAGCACTCAGGTTCACATCGCCCTGTTATTTTTGTATCGGGTGAATCAACTTCTTTTCCGCTTGAGGCATGGGAATCACCAAGTACTAAATAGTTAGCCAACGTTTCTTTAGTTAACTCACCAATAGCATCCCCAAACACATTGGTTTTAAATTCAAATTCAAAACCATAATTGTATAACCATTTCCCTTCATCGACTCCCGTTGCGCCAGAATTTAAAGAATTAAAACCCGCTAAGCCGACGTTATAATCCATAGTCGTTCTAATTTGTGCTCGACCGTCTTGTTGAGCAAAAATATCCGCTGCATTATCATTGTGATCAGCACCATCTGATTTATTTTTCCCTCCCCAATTATCATACCCTGATGATTGATAGGTATTTTGACTATCGTCGTATATTTTCTTATCTTTCACACAGTTTCCTGTACACGCTAAGACATCAATATCAACCAGAACTTGGTTGCCATCATTTGGGAATTTAAACTCAATTAAACGGTCACTACCGATAATTTTATCAAAAGGTCTCGTTTTGCTAGAGTCTTTTTTTGGCGTCCAACCATGACTTGCCGCTTCATCTCCGTATGCCGTATCAACAAAAGCCAAAGGCATTTCAAAGTACATATATTGACTACCAGCCGCCTCACCTAAATACAAAAAGCCATTGGCAGGGGTACCATTGATATCGAACTCAACATTAAAACCCACGTCATAAGTTTCACCATTACAACCAAAACAACCATCTACATCAAAGTTGCCAGCATTAACAAGTAAGCTAGAAAATAGAAGGCTTGTCCCGATAAATAATCTTTTAATGATGTTTATTCTTTTCATTCTATTCCCCAAAAGTGAAAAACATATGATAATTCAGTAAGTATGCATTAATTGTACCTTGATTGTAAGTTGTTGTCTTTCCTGCTTATGAATATTTTCAGGGTTTTCTCTGATTAAATTTAACGTTAAACTGTAAAGGAAACTGACAATTATTAACCCCATTATAATTAACTAATGCCATAGTGTCCGGCAGAAAATATCAGCCCGTATGTCATTGTTTATCTAACCTTCATTTATGCAATTCAACTGAGAGTAAACAACACTAACGATTTAATAGCTCAGCATTCGTTTGATATTTTTCAAGTAACTCAACTAGTGCCCTTGCACCATCAGCAGGTTTAAGACTAGTGAGTGCTCTACGCAAAACTCTAATTTTTTCGATATCCTTCGAATTAAGAATAAGTTCCTCACGCCGTGTACTGCTTTTAGCGATATCCAAGGCTGGAAATACTCGCTGATTAGCAGTTTCACGTGATAAAAAAACTTCCATATTGCCAGTACCCTTGAACTCTTCAAATATTACCTGATCCATACGACTGCCAGTATCAACAAGTACCGTGGCAAGAATAGTGATAGAGCCACCATTTTCTATGTTTCTAGCCGTGCCAAAAAGTTTTCGTGGTATTTCCATCGCTCTTGCATCAATGCCTCCTGACATGGTACGGCCGCTACTCTTTTGGTTTGCATTGTAAACTCGTGTGAGTCTTGTCAAAGAGTCAATCACAATCATGACATTGTGACCTTCACCCGCTTCTTTACGTGCGACATTAAGCAGTTCATTGGCTACGCGCACGTGATGGTCATAGTTTTCATCGGTAGATGAGGCATATACTTTTGCGGGCACGCTGCGCTTAAAATCAGTTACCTCTTCAGGGCGCTCATCAATGAGTAATGCATAAAGTTTTATCTCAGGATGCGCTTCACCCACAGCTTGGCAAATGTGTTTTAACAGTGTGGTTTTTCCAGAGCCCGGTGGTGCAACAATTAAACCTCGTTGCCCCATTCCAATCGGTGTAAATATATCCATTGCGCGCGTAGAAAACTGCTTAGAGCCTAACTCTAAGGAAATACATTGGTCAGGGTTTATCGCTATACCATTTAAAAAACGCTTTTGGGGGTCAACATGAATGTTGTTTTGGACAGCTTCAACTATTGGTGGAGCCACAACTTTTCTTTTACCGTTTAGTGATAATATTTTTCTGGTCATGATGTCTGTTTATAGCTCTAATGGATTAAATGGGTATGAAGTTACCCTAAGTAGCGAGGTCTACTTTTTTAAATAAAAATCCGACCTCCCTTACAATATGGTGTTCTAGCAAATGATCGCACAGCGCCAATGCTGTGACAATAAAGATTGAAACCCTACTTCACTTTGAGTTCAACAAAACAACCGAATCACTCCTTATTTTAAGCATAAAAAAACACGTTAACTCAGTTAAGAGATTAACGTGTTTTCAAAGTAGCCAAGGTTTGGCTATCAGCTTTGGCTATTAACTTTATTTACAGGTTTTAGGCTTTTTTAGCTAATTGCTCAGCAAGGTATAACCACGTTGGTAATACAGTATCAGGATTTAACGAGACACTATCAATGCCCTGCTCTACTAACCAAGCAGCAAAGTCCTCATGATCTGAAGGCCCTTGACCACAAATACCCACATACTTCCCACGCGCTTTACAGGCTTTTATCGCCATGGCTAATAAGATTTTAATCGCAGGGTCACGCTCATCAAATAAATGCGCGATTAATCCTGAATCTCTATCTAAACCAAGGGTTAATTGCGTTAAATCGTTTGAACCAATAGAGAAACCATCAAAGTAATCAAGGAACTGATCTGCTAATAAAGCGTTTGATGGTAATTCACACATCATAATAATGCGTAAGCCATTTTCGCCACGTTTTAAGCCATGCTCAGCCAAAATGTCAATAACTGCTGCTGCTTCTTCCAAGGTACGAACAAACGGAATCATCACTTCAACGTTGGTTAAGTCCATATCGTTACGAACACGTTTTATCGCTTCACACTCAAGCGCAAAACAATCTCTGAAATCTTTAGAGATATAACGCGCTGCGCCACGATAACCAATCATAGGGTTTTCTTCGTGCGGCTCATATGCTTCACCACCAACAAGGTTAGCGTATTCGTTTGATTTAAAATCAGACATACGCACAATTACTTTTTCGGGCGAGTATGCTGCAGCTAAGGTTGAAATACCTTCAGTTAGCTTAGCAATATAAAACTCTACAGGATTATCGTAACCGACGATAATATCATTGATTTCATCTTGTAGGTCAGCCGATTGCGTTTCGAAATTAAGTAGCGCTTTAGGGTGAATACCAATCATTTTATTGATGATAAACTCTAAACGCGCTAAACCAATGCCTGCATGAGGTAGGCGTGCAAAAGCAAAAGCTCGGTCTGGGTTACCAACATTCATCATGATTTTAAGAGGCAGCTCTGGCATATCATTAATTTCAGACGTTTTAACGTCATAATCTAATTTGCCACGGTAAATGAAACCAGTATCACCTTCAGCACATGAAACAGTAACGTTATCGCCTGTATTGATAAGCGCTGTAGCGTTGCCACAACCTACTACCGCAGGAATACCCATTTCACGAGCAATGATAGCTGCATGACAAGTTCTGCCGCCACGATTGGTAACAATCGCTGAAGCGCGCTTCATGATAGGCTCCCAATCAGGGTCAGTCATATCGGTTACTAACACATCACCGGGTAGGATTTTATCCATTTCAGCCAGAGATGATAATACTTTAGCTTCACCGCTACCAATTTTGTGGCCAATTGAGCGACCTTCACAGACAACTTTACTGTTGTTATCTGTTTTTAATTGAAATTGCTCCATTACATTGGTGTTTTCACGGCTCTTAACCGTTTCAGGGCGTGCTTGAACAATATATAACTTACCGTCTAAGCCATCTTTGGCCCATTCAATATCCATCGCACGGCCATAATGTTTTTCAATGATTACCGCTTGTTTAGCTAGCTCTTCTACTTCGCTATCGGTTAATGAAAAGCGGTTAGAGTCCGCTTCATCAATATCAACAATCTCAACTTGCTTAGAATGTTCCTGACTATCTGAGTAGACCATCTTGATAGCTTTACTACCAATATTGCGGCGTACTACGGCAGGTTTCCCTTTAGCTAACGTTGGTTTATGGACATAAAACTCATCAGGATTAACTGCGCCCTGCACAACCATCTCACCTAAACCAAAACTTGAGGTGATAAAGACAACTTGGTCAAAACCCGATTCAGTATCAATAGAGAACATAACACCAGACGCTGAAATATCACTACGCACCATTTGCTGAATACCAGCAGATAAAGCAACACCACGATGATCGTAACCTTGATGCACACGGTATGAAATAGCTCGGTCATTAAATAGTGATGCAAAAACATGTTTAATGGCAACCATTACGGCATCAAAACCGCGAACATTTAAAAAGGTCTCTTGTTGACCAGCAAAAGAAGCGTCAGGCATATCTTCAGCCGTTGCTGAAGAGCGTACCGCAAAAGAAGCATCGTCAGAGAAGTCGCCAGCAAGCTTAGCGTATGCAGCTTCAATATCTTTCTGCATTTGAGGAAGAAATGGCGTGTCGACAATCCATTGACGAATAACCGCACCACATTTGGCTAAAGCGTTAACATCGTCAACGTCTAAACCATCAAGTAGTTGATAAATTTTTTCATTAATACCGCTTTGCTCTAAAAACTCATTAAACGCAAATGACGTCGTTGCAAATCCAGTAGGGACCTGTACGCCAACATTAGCCAAGTTAGAAATCATTTCACCAAGGGATGCATTTTTACCACCAACGCGGTCTACATCGTTCATGCCTAAGTTTTGATACCAAAGAACATTTTCTTGCACGTCACTTCTCCAATTAAAAATAAATTTGATTATTTGTTTATCTATTTATTTGTAGCTAAATACGCATTCTATTATTTATTCACAACGCAGAGCTATATCTGCGGCTAAAGAATAAATTGAATTGATTGAGCTAAAATCGCTCAAATTCAAAAACTTTAGTATAGTTATTATATGGCTGATAAGCCTCCAAAGGGCAAGTTTAATAATACTTAAATGTTACGTTATAGATTTCGTTCAGAACGCTAAACGAATCTAATTCCTAAGGGAATGCAGGAGTAAATTATCCTGAATAATCATTCTCTTCGAACAATGTTTTACTTTAAGTGTTTTAACTATTGCTGAGTGGTAAATAACTTAATAGACTTAGTATCAATACATTCTACACTGCCCGTTGTGTAAACTAAAAGACAAAAAGAAATATAAGTTAAAAGTTTTCAGTATAACTTTCATGATAAATTCACCATTCATAAATAACGACTCAACTCACTATTCAAATAAGAAGAATTAATTATGCGCTCAGCTTTTTATATCTCTGATGGTACCGCCATTACCTCTGAAGTTTTTGGACATGCACTGCTATCACTTTTTCCTACAGAGTTTGAACACCACACCATTTCTTTTGTTGAAACTATCGAAAAAGCGTACGAAGCAAAAGCACGAATTGATAAAGCAACCAGTCGCTCCGGCCAGCCAGCTTTGGTATTTCATACCTTTGTTAATAATGATATTCGTGAAATCATTGATAGTTGTAACGCCGTTATTTATAACTTTTTAGCGCCCTTTGTTGCTCCTCTTGAGGAAGAGCTAGCAATCAAAGCAAAACCTACAGCGCATAGAACTCATAGCATTCATGAGAACAGTTATGATTATCGTATTGAAGCGGTAAACTACGCCTTAGCCAATGACGATGGCTCTAATATTACTGACTATGAAGCTGCTGATGTTATATTAGTCGGTGTTTCACGCTCCGGAAAAACCCCCAGTTCTCTCTATTTAGCATTGCAATACGGTATCAAGGCCGCTAATTACCCATTTACTGATGATGATATGGAAGAGCTAAAAATACCTAGCTTCTTAAAGCCTTTTCACAAAAAATTATTCGGGCTAACCATTGATGCACAAAGACTCATTGATATCAGAGAAGGCAGAATGGCGAACAGTAAATATGCCTCTGCTAGGCAGTGTCGTATGGAAGTTAGGGAAGTAGAGAAATTATATAAAAAAGAGAAGATACCTTTTATTAATACAACCAAATTTTCGGTAGAAGAAATTACCGCAAAGATACTGGCAGAAACGGGCTTACAGCGTTACAAATATTAAAATAAATGTCGAATATCAATTTATAGGTATCTTATTCCGTTTTTATTGCTTTTTATTAATTTAATATGAGTAAACAGTTCACATTAGTGGCTAATTTAGCTATGTTAGCGCGCATAAATTAGTTTATGTGTAGTAAGTGACTCGTTCAAAAAAAACTGTTGAACTAAATCTAAGCTACCTCTTAACTATAACTAAACTGAAACAATTAAAATTAAACAAGTATTAGAATTTCATGACCATTAAAACTGATGAATTACGCACCACACTCATTGAAAACCTTGTCTCTCCGGCACAGCTTGCTGAAGCAATTCCATTAAGTACGGCTACTGCAGACTTCATTATGCAAAGCCGCAAAGAAATTGAAGCTGTCATTAGTGGGCAAGACAAGCGTTTACTGGTCATTATTGGCCCTTGCTCTATTCACGACACAACTGCTGCTATTGACTACGCCAAAAAGCTAACGGTGTTACGTGACAAATATAAAAATGAATTACTTATTGTTATGCGAGTTTACTTTGAAAAACCTCGCACCACTGTTGGTTGGAAGGGTTTAATCAGCGATCCTGATTTAGACAAGTCATTTCACGTGGCTAAAGGTTTAAAGCTGGCACGTAATTTATTAGTAGAAATTAATGATTTAGGCTTGCCAGCAGGCACTGAGTTTTTAGATATGGTTACCGGTCAGTATATCTCAGACCTGATCAGTTGGGGTGCTATTGGTGCACGCACTACAGAAAGCCAAGTTCACCGTGAACTCGCTTCAGCTCTTTCTTGTCCTGTTGGTTTTAAGAATGGTACCGACGGTAACGTAAAAATTGCGCTCGATGCAATTCAAGCCTCAAGTGTACCGCATGTTTTATATTCGCCAGATAAAAGTGGCCAAATGTGTATATACCAAACACATGGTAATCCATTTGCTCACGTAATTTTACGTGGTGGTAAGGTACCTAATTATCATGCAGACGATATAAAAGATACCTGTGAAAAACTTGAGAAAGCAGCATTGCCTCAAAGCATTATGGTTGATTGCAGCCATGGCAATAGTTATAAAGATCACAACAAACAAATTGATGTTGCTCGTTCTTTAGCCGAACAAATCAGCCAAGGTGAAGACAGTTTATTCGGTGTAATGATTGAAAGCTTTTTAGAAGAAGGCAATCAAGCCGTTAAGGAAGGAACACCACTAATCTATGGAAAAAGTATCACTGATGCTTGTGTTGATTTAACGGTAAGTGACGATATTTTATCTATATTGGCTGATGCAGTGAAAACACGTTTAGCCTAAAAGAAAGTAAGAAAAAGATAATTACACACTACTAAAGGGATCTCATCGATCCCTTTTTATTGCCGAATTATCGATTCTATTACCGAAATCAGTTCACTTGCTTTATACGGTTTCTTTAACAAGGGTGTTATTTTTTGAGCTTTGTCGGTATCCTTTTCATCAAGATAACCGCTGACAAAAAGATACTTTATTCCGGGGACTAAGCTTTTTGCTTTAGTAATAAATTCCCCTCCCCCCATGTCAGGCATGACAACATCAGTAACGATCATATCAATATGTTGTTCACGCAAAAGCACCAATGCTTCTGCGGCATTATCAAAACTAAAAATAGTAAAACCTGCATTGCTAAGAAGCTCACAATTTAATAACCGAATTTCATTTTCATCATCAACAATGAGTAGCGTGTGATTTTTCGCATCGAACTTATTTTGTCTGATCTCACTAGGTAAGTTCTCTGTACTTTTTTGTTCTTCAGCTACAGGGAAGTAAATTGAGAATATTGAACCTTGATTGATAACAGATTCAACCTTTATTACCCCGTTATTGGATTTCACAAAACCATAACATTGTGATAAACCAAGACCATTCCCCACTGTCCCTTTGGTAGTATAAAAAGGTTCGAATATTTTAGAGCACACTTCCTTACTCATACCACAACCGTTATCTTCAATAGTAAGTCTTACGTACCTACCCGCCTTAAATGGCAAATCAAACTTCTCATTATCACTCAACACTGTGTTGGCTGTTTCAATCTGTAACCTACCACCATCAGGCATTGCATGCATGGCATTAATTGACATATTTAAAAGTAAGTCTTCCAATAAACCTTTATCAACACAGGTCAATAGCAGCGAAGACTCTAAAGTTATTTGTAAAGATATTTTGCTAGTGAGCAGCCTCTCTATCACCTCTTGATTCATGACAATAACTTCATTGAGTGATAACAAGCTGATATCTGAAGATTGATTTTTAGTAAAGCTTAATAGTTTTTCGGTTAATTTGGCTCCTCTTTCGCTCGCAGTCGATATTGTTGACAAGTGACGCTTATCCAACTCCGTGGTTGGTGAATCTAAAAGTAGGCTACAATACCCGGTAATTATGCCTAATATATTATTAAAATCATGGGAAACACCCCCAATAACATTGCCCAATGACTCCATTCTTAAGGTGCGGTTTATAATTTCATTTTGCTGCTCGACTTCGGTCAAATCTTGAAAGTTTGCTATGAACCTTGCTTTACTCTGCTGGTTAGAGGGTAATTCAGCAATTGACACTCTAAGCGGAAATTCATATTGTTGTTTATGTAACGCAATAACGTGACGCCCTTGACGGTTACCAACCATAGCTGATTTATGACCTTTTAAATAACCTATCAAGTAATTATCGTGTTTTACCGCATGTTTATGTGGTATTAGTAAAGAGACATTTTTACCGACAATTTCATTGGCTTTATAACCGAATATATTTTCGGCTTCTGGGTTAAATGTTAAAATAACGCCACTATTATCAGTCGTTAAGACTCCTTCTAGCATGCTATTAATAATTTGTAGTTGTTCTACTTTAGTAGACTCAAGCAACTGTCGATGTGCTTCTAACTCGGTAATGTCTTCCCCTCTAAATATAAGACCAACAATATTGCCCTCATCATTTTTATAAGGGGTATATGTTATATTTAATAACCTTTGCCCTAAAGTGCTAAAATTAACAGTTGCTGATTCTTTAGTCGTTTCACCTAATAAACTTAGATCAATTAACGGTTTTATTTTTTCATAAAAAACCTTCTCGCCTAATACATCACTAACATAATAATTTTCGATGTTATTTTTAGGTATGTCATGGTATTGACAATAAGTAGGATTAACCATTTTGAACCGATAGTTTGTATCGATAAAGGCTATCAAATCATTTGAATCTTCGATGATGCGTTTATATTTTTCTAATGCATCTAATTGTTTATTTCTATCGGTTAAATCGATGATAAAAACAATAAATTCTTTTGAGTCATATTTAAACAATGAACCACCAATTAATATTGGCACTCTATGACCATCTTTATGCAAATACTCTTTTTCAAACGGGGTCCAATAGCCTCTATTTTGTGCTTCTTCTATTGCTGCCATATCTAAATGAAGAAATTCTTTAGGCGTTAAGTTTTTCCAATCAATATTACCTTTTATCAGCGCTTCCTCGCTATAACCTAACATGTTCAAAAAGGCACTATTTGCATCGAGTATATTACCCTGTGCATCTGAATGAATAATGCCGATGAAGTTTGATTCTTTCCATCGTTTAAATCGCTCAGCCTCTGATTGTAATTGCCCATTCATCGTGGTTAATTGTTTAATAGCATCATGCAACGTCACCTCTGCCATTAATTGAGCTGAAAACATTTTATTAAATGACTTACCAAGTTCATTTATTTCAGTTAATTTTGATTTTTTTGCCCTTAAATTGATATCCCCTTTGTTAATACCAACAACAATCTTTTGCAATGCCTGTATAGGCTCAGATAGCTTTTTACTTAAAAATATCGATATAACAATAGCAATACTAATAAGTAGAATGGTTAGCTGAAGCATAAAAGAAAGTAAATAATCCAATTTTTCAAACGCTTCACTACTATCTATTTTAACTATCATTCCCCAAGAAACTTCAGGTATATGATGAGAAATAGCAAGTACAGGAACAGATCGGTAATCAACATAATCCTTTAATATGGACGATTCACCTTTAATTGAAAATATAATGGGGATATCTCTTTTACCTTTCGTGGTAATAATATTAAATGCCGAGTTTTTATTATGCCTCGTTGGCGTTAAAAAGATGGTATTACCCTCGGTATCCTTACCCGCGAGTATTACCTCTCCTGTTTTCCCCAGGCCAGTGTAATCTGAAATAATATCGAGTAACTCTTTACTTGAAAACTCAACAGAGATATAACCAATAACTTCACCTTGTATAATAAGACTTTCTAAAAAAGCTATTATCAAACCACCTTGATTCCCTCTAAAAATTTGGATATTAAATAAATCATCTGTGATTTTATTTGAATAAATGAAGGTATCTTGATGTTGAGGTGTAATTTCAGTACCCGTAGTAACAATAATGTTCCTTTCAAGAGAGATAATAGCGAGCTTTTTTATGTTACTTGCAGAGTGTTTTGCACCTTCAAGTATTTCTAATAATTGCTTCTTTGATTCTTTTGAATCGACACTTTGAATACGCTCTACTAATACACTTAATTGTCTTCGACTAGCAATTAAGTTCACTGACTCTTTCTTGCCCACTAATAATTGACGTATCCGCTTATGCTGCAATACGGCTATGTCGTTAAGTTTTGAAATACTATTATCATGAAGCAAGGTTTTGCTTTCTTCTGATATGAAAAAGTAGCTGAATAGAATAGGGGAAATGGACATGAAAATTAGTACTATTATGAGTAATCTTTTTATTTTCATTGTTATGCTTTAAGCCTATAGAGTTATTTCGGATTTGAATAATTTGAAAGAACTTTTAACACCATCACTTAAATTTAGTCCATATTAAGAAAAAACAAAAAATTATAAGATGTTTTTATTTATTTTATGATGTTAAGAGGCGGGGTTAGATAGCTGAACGATTAAATTATGCCGTTCAACTAACTTAGGAGTAGGCTATGCTCATGGCCATTTAAAGCGTGTGTTTCGGTGGGAATTAGCATGACTTAAATAAGTCTGCTGTCAGTGTTATTTAAACGTTACTCAGGGTATAACAGAGAAGTTCATCAAGCATTGAGGAGAGCAACGCTAATTTATAACTTTTCTAATAAACCATCACTTGCCGCTTCAACTAAATCAAGAACATAATCAAAACCTCTGGCTCCACCATAATAAGGATCTGGTACCTGCTCTTCTTCAAGCTCTGTGGCAAAATCTAGCATCAAATGAATTTTGTCTTGAGTAGCCGTTGGCGCTACTTTTTTTAGTTCGTCTATGTTCTCATGATCCATTGCTAGAATAAGGTCAAAGTCATGAAAATCTTGTAACGTCACTTTACGTGCTTTAATGCCATCAAAGGAGTAACCACGTGCAACGCCGGCCTTTTGCGCACGGTGATCCGGTTTTGCTTTCGCATGTGCGCCTAAAGTGCCAGCAGAGTCTACTTTTAACGCCAAACCTTGTACTTGCATTTTATGTCGAAAAACAGCTTCCGCACTAGGCGAGCGACAGATATTGCCCATGCAAATAAATAGAACGGACTTAATTCCCTTTACGTTTAAACTATTAGCCATTGCTTTGCACCATTTTCGAGTAGTATTGTTGTTAACTCTCTAACTTTCCAACAATTTGTGTTGAAATGTTAAGACCTATATTTAATATTTTATTGTCTAATTTTTTCAGTAAAAAATAAAGTAATATATTAGTTAAAATGACAACTCGACTCCTCTCTCAGTCATATGAATTCAATTTTAGCATCTCATTCTATGCTAGCTCTTGAACATTGATCTTTTAAAAAGTTGGCAATTATCATACGCTCCACTTAAATTTTTAGTTTAATGAATTAATTCAAAAGATTTACCTTAAGCTTGCCCTTTATTATAAACGCTATACGGTTAATTAATGCCTTGATCTAGCTACTAATTAAGTACGCACAGTTCACCTATGATTTCTAACGAATTGTTTTAATTATAATTGATTCATCTTAGGTATTTCCTGCCATTAAAGTCCCGAATTAAAATACACGTTTTTTATTTTTGTTCTATTATTAAAACTGATTAACTTTCTGAAATAAAAAGGAATGTATCTAGCTCGTGAGCTTTCCATTAATTATTAGAATAATTGTATAAGGATTAACTAGTGCACTCTTCATTATTTGTTAAATATGGCGGTTTTTCTTCTATCCATAATCTGATTGAGAATTTTTATGAAAAAATGCTCGATTCAGAACTCATAGGGTCATACTTTGAGAAAAGCAATATGGAAGCTTTGATCGATCATCAGACTCGTTTTATATCATCATTATTAGGTGGGCCCGTATCCTTTACTGACCACCACTTAGAATCCGTGCATAGGCATTTAAATATCCAAGAAGATGTGTGGAATGAAGTGATTACTTTATTAAAGGTATCTTTATTAGAGTTTGGTATGGAACAAGATGATTCAGCTATGATCATCAATAAACTTTCTAATAAAAAGAGACTATTTTATGCACTTAACAGCAAGGGATAATCAAGACGAATTCAAGTCAATTGATTTGTTAATGATACCTATCGCTATATTTTCTGTGATTGATAAAAAATTGCTATTCGGCAATAACAGTTTTGATGAACTCTATAATTCAACCGGTAACGTTAATAGAGAAAATTCATATTATGAATTGGAAATACAGTTACTCAATGAGTTAGATTGCATTTATCAGGGTAAGGCAGACAATCATTTATTTGAATTTGAAATGGTAAAATCGCGTAAAAAATATATTTATGAATTTAACGCATATAAAAATAATGAATTTATTATTGTTCACGTACAAGATGTAAGTAAACTTAAAAGAACTCAGTACTTATTAAATAGCTCAAGTTCTATGCTTGAAGAATATAGTAGCGAAATGTTTTTGCTAGCGCATACCGATCAACTGACTAAAACAGCTAACAGGCGAGCATTATTTACCAAATTTAATGAATTAAAAAGTGCTAATACCAAGTTAAAATGTTCGATAAGTATTCTTGATATAGACTATTTTAAAAAATTTAACGATAGCTATGGCCATGAATTTGGTGACTATGTGTTAGAGATGTTTTGTGACCAAATAAAAAAGATGATCACTCCTATGTCTTTTTTTGCTCGTATTGGTGGAGAGGAGTTTTGTCTCATTCAAGATGAGAGTGATAAAGGAAGTAGCACTACCCATATTCAAGAAATACTAGAATCCGTAAAGGATATGCAATTAGACACACCCACTGAAAAAACAGTCTACATATCCTTCAGTGCTGGGGTATCTGAATATGGAAAAGACGGCACGACACTTGATGTATTACTGAATAATGCAGACAAAGCTTTATATTATGCTAAACAAAATGGACGATCATGCGTGATTCCATTTTCAACAGAACTATTCGAAAAAAGAGGTGATATACTTTATTCAAAGGATGTCGCTAGAAATAGTAGATAAAATAACTATCTAAATGATAACCTCTAAACTAATTAACAGATCCTGGTAAGAAGATATTGAAATGACACCCGCAATTAATGCCGCTCAAAAGAATAAAGTGATTCATTACATTCATGAATATAGACATGATACGACAAGTGAATCATATGGTGATGAAGCAGCACAAAAGCTTAATGTATCAGCCGACAAAGTCTTTAAAACCTTAGTGGTCAGTGTCGATAGCAATGCGCTCGTAGTAGCAATAATACCCGTATCAGCTATGTTAAGTATGAAGTTAATTGCCAAAGCATGTAGTGCCAAAAAGGCCGCTATGGCAGATAAAACTGATGTTGAGCGCTCTACCGGTTATGTATTAGGTGGTGTTAGCCCGCTAGGCCAAAAAAAGCGTCTAAGCACTTTTATTGATTCATCAGCAACACAATTTACTTCGATATTTGTTAGTGCCGGAAAAAGAGGTGTAGAAATAGAATTAAGCCCACAAGATTTAACTCAACTCACCCAAGCCAAGCTGGCTGACCTTTGTCAGTAACTGTATCAGTGAATTGCTGACGTTTAAAACAACCCCAAAAAAAGCGGTAGTGCTTTATCGCTACTACCGCTTCATTTTATAAAGATAAGAGCAAGCTAAATGCTGTACTTATCTTTGCTCTACCTCTTGAATTCAGACGTTTTGCTCCACTGTGGCCATACGTTAGCCTCAGATAACTCAACACCAATTTCAAAGAATAATTGCATATCTTCAACAGCACCTGTTAAGTCCCAATCATCACTGTATTGATCACAAAGTCCGTGGTAACACTTGGCTAGGATTGGATCTAATTTTGCACGTAAATCAGCGGTTGCTTGGTCGGCTGGTACCGCACCACCTTTTGCGTATAACGCAGGAATACCAATGCTGGCAAAAGCAAAGTGATCTGAGCGATAATAAATACCCGCTGCTGGTCTTGGGTCACCCGAAATCACGCGATTTTGCTTTTCAGCGGCTTTAGTTAAAAAGTTATCAAGCTCTGATTGGCCTAAACCATAAACAGCAACATCGGCACTTTTACCATTTACGTTCAGTGCATCCATATTAATGTTAGCAACCGTTTTAGCTGCTGGTATAACAGGGTTTGCAGCATAAAACTTAGAGCCAAGTAAACCTTGCTCTTCTGCCGTTACCGCTAAAAATGTAACTGAACGCTCAGGCGTATTAGGTAACTTTGCAAACGCTTCAGCAACTTCAATTAAGGCAGCAGTACCTGTGGCATTATCACGTGCACCATTGTAAATTTGGTCGCCTTTTTTCGTTAAATCAGTACCTAAATGATCCCAATGAGCTGAATACAAAATATGCTCATCTGCTTTTTTCTTACCTGGTAAAGTCGCGATAAAGTTATAAGAGATAGAGTTTTTAATGGTATTTTTTACCGTGACAGACGCATCTAAATTGCCCATGTCAATGTTGAAACTACCCTGTGCAGCGCGCTCCTTCATTTGAGTGAAATCAAGTCCTGCTTTAGCAAAAATCTCCGTAGCCACATCGCTGTTGATCCAACCTTCTACTGCTACACGGCCTTTGTTTAAGTCTTCGCGTTGAAAACTAAATTGTGGTCCTGTCCAAGAGTTTTTCACAACTGACCAACCATAAGAGGCAGGAGCCGTTTCATGAATAATAATTGCGCCTTCAGCGCCTTGACGGCTAGCTTCCTCATATTTGTAAGTCCAACGACCGTAATAAGTCATCGCATTACCAGTAAATAACTCAGGGTCTTGGGTGGCAAAGCCAGGATCGTTTACTAAAATAACAACCGTTTTACCTTTAACATCAAGGTCTTTGTAATCATTCCAGTTATATTCTGGTGCATTAACACCATAACCAACAAAAACCAGCTCTGAATTTTTAAGCTGTTCTAATTCACTAATGCGGGCACTGCCCATTACCATATCCGTGCCGTGTTGGTACTCTTTACCACCAATGGTCAATGTCATATCACTTGACGCTTCAATTGATACTAACGGTACTTCTTGTAAAAAACTATCACCGTTTCCTGGCTTAAAACCAATCGCAGTAAACTGTTCAGTTAAATAAGCAAGGGTAAGCTTCTCACCTTCACTTGATGGTGCACGACCACCAAATTCATCTGAGGATAGTACCTTGGTATGCTCAATTAATTGCGCGGTATTGATGCTGTCGTAACTTACTTTAATATCTTGAGCACTGTTCACTTGAGACGCGTCGTCAGACGTTGTTGCCACACAGCCTACTAGCACAGCCGCTGAAAGCAGTGATAAACCTATTTTTTTTATCATAATAATTATACTTATAGTGTGAAAAAAGATGGCAGAAGTATAAAGGGTCTCAAAACAACTGACCAGTATCTATATGTAAATCAACATCAGCCAAGATAAGGGAATTGTCATGGTCACTTTCCACTGCAATAGATTGCCTAACTTGCAGATAGATTTTAAATGCTCGCTAGTTTACAGTAACGAATTACTCTTAAACTTGTTTATCACCACACTTAATTTATAAGAATATAATGAAAGAAACCTTAAAAGAGCTCTCCGAAATAGTCGCTCAAGCTAATGATTTATTTTATGAGCGTAATACAAGCGTCGATACCCTAATGGGCATTATGGATAAAACCTTACGTAAACAAGGCATGAATGCCGATGCGATAACCATAGATTGTATTGCTAGCAATAAAAAAATTGTACTAGTACTCCACGATAGTAAACCTGACTTAGTCGACATTGCCTTAGGGGACAAAAATGGCGCAATACACTCTTCCAAAGAGCATGTATTCAAAGACATTAGCATTACCCAAATACTAAACATAATGGAAATAAATTTCCTGAACCCACTTGGGTAGCTTTAAAACAACTAATTTCCGTATTAATTAAGGCTGTAAGCGATAAATGACTCCAGGCACCGAAGGTTACGAACTATTTATTCCATTATTTATACAAAGCAGCCAAAATTTATCTTTTGATTTTGTCTGCAAAGATTTTGTTGATTTTTTACCTTCAAAAAACTCAAAAATCCTCGACCTAGGCGCTGGTGCTGGTCAACATTCAGCGGCACTTGCTCAACGTGGCTTTAATGTGACGGCAATAGAGCCGATGACAGAATTTTTAAAAGCGGCAATGAAAGAATATAAAAATACATCGATAAAATGGCTACATGGTAGCCTTCCAGATCTTGCCTGCTTAGATCCCCATGAAGAGACATTTGATTTTGTGCTCATTGATGCTGTATGGCATCACCTTAGTGAAACCGAACGAGCCAAAGCTGCGAATAAAATTTCGTCTGTAATTAACAAAAACGGGCGATGTGCTATTTCATTAAGAAATGGCCCTTCAGGCATGGGCACTCGGGTTTTTCCAACAAGTAGTATTGATACCATTACTTTGTTCGAGTCTCATGGTTTTAAGTGTATATTCAGTTTACGTAATCAACCGAGTATTCTACCCCATAAAGATAAGGTCAAGTGGCAACGCATAGTGTTTGAAAAAGTCATCTAAATTAGCCCTTCACACACTATCAAGCTGCATCTATGATATTCATATCCCGTACATAAAAATCTAAAAAAATAAACGCATGTATGTGGAATAACTCTTTCTATACCATCAAATCATTTGCCTTTTTCATGTGGGCACTGGGAGCTGATAGCGCAAATGTCGGTAATACTCTATCACGAGTGCATAATGCTTCTAGCTTGCCATCTATATAAATAGCTATACCTGATAATGCTATTGTTATTAAGGGGACATAAACAAACGAGCTAACAATGCCTCCTTGAATAATAAAATTTATTGCCATAGGCATACTGAGTAGTAAAACGGCAACAACACGATACATTACCATCATTATTTTTGAACTTAACATTACGTCATCCTTGTGGTCATCGATATTTTTCAATTCAATATTTGAATGTTTAACGATTTTTTCGATAAGGCAATGTTAGCGGTATAGAGTAGATGTTACAAAAGCATAATATTCACCGTATAGGTGAATTAAAATCACCTATACAAAATTACATTAAATAACTTTCAACGTTTCTGACTGAGTCAACCAATCTAAAAAGCAGTGAATATCATGGCGGTCTTTATCTTCTTCACGGTACACCGCATAGAGTGCTTGGTCAAAAGCTATTCCTTTTTCGAACGGGAGCACCAATAGTTTACGTTCAACTAAAGCATATTCAATAGGCATTAATGCCAGTGCCAACCCAAGCCCTTGCTCTGCTGCCTGTAAAGACGCTTCGTAATTACTAAAAGTTAATTGATGTTGATATTGCATTGTAGGGAGCTGCATAGCATCTGCCCAAGTCCGCCAAATATTATCCATATTGGCAAGATCGATAAGCGGTACTTGGTTGATTTGCTCTGGTGAAGTAAGTTTATGCTTTTTAGCGAAATCTTCAGTGCATACCGCATGTGCTGTAAGGTTAAGTAGTTTTTTAACTACCACACCTGGCCAGTCGCCTTTGCCTATGCGTAAGGCAAGATCACAATCGTCATAACGTAAGTCGGTAATATTAATGCCTGTTTCAATGCGAATATCTATATCAGGATGTTTTTGTTGAAAATGGCTTAATTGCGGAATAATGACATTACTGGTCATTGTAGGATAAGCAGATATTTTAAGTGAAGGTGAAGAAAATTTATTACGAACAATTTTAGTGCCTTGTTCAAATTTATCAATACCTTGCTGAACATAATGCAAATACATTTTCCCTGCTGCATTTAAGGCAACGCCACGACTCTTTCGCTGAAATAATTCAAAACCTAAAAAAGTTTCTAACGCTTTAATTTGATGACTTACCGCAGAGGGCGTTATAAATAACTCAACAGCAGCCTGTTTAAAGTTTTCATGACGAGCAGCAGCTTCAAAAATGCCAAATAGGTGTAACGCTGGCAGTTTGTTTGACATGGTTTTATTCAATGCTTGGAATGATGAAACCAATAATAAGTGATCCTGCTTATATTTAATAGGTGAATAGAATTAATTTCAACAAGCTGTGGCCTAATGAGTTAATTACGCGGTAAAATACCACGGTAGTATTATATTTATCAGGAAATGAGTTATGGAATCTATTTTAGCCTTTTTAATTATATTTTATTTAGTGGCTTTTGCTTATGACAAAACTATTGATAATGAAATTAAAGGTGACCAAGCTTTAGCAGAAAAGTTAACCGAGTTAAAATTTTTTCACTCGTTTCAATCACGACCTAAAGTGCTAAGTTTTGTCTTGAGCTTTAAATTCATCGGTATATCAACGGCCTTAAATATTGTTGGTAGTATTTTTTCTTTAATGATGTATACCGGTTTAGGTTTTGGTGCCTATTTACTTGTTCGATAAAATTCTCACAAACAGATTATTATTCTTTGCCCGCAATAATTATTAAGTAACCTAGAACGAAATAGACCGTAAAAAATAATAATAGACACTGGTACAAGTACCTTATTAGATAGCTAAGTTATAGATAATCCGCTGTTGTTGTTTGCTCTCTTCGTATAGAATCCGCCTTGTAATTTTACTTATCTTTAAGCCACCCTAAATAAGGAGGTTCAAAGCTAAGGTTTACATTCGACACCTTCTTATCCTTTTCTAAAATGACATAAAACAAATGAATGATAAAACAATAGCAACTCACAATGGTAATTTTCATGCAGATGATGTTTTCAGTATCGCTGCATTAAAATGTATTTTCCCTTCTTTTAAACTCATTCGTACCCGTGATTTAGAGATTATTGGCAAGGCAGATATTGTTATTGATGTTGGCGGTGAATATGATGCCGACAAAGGCCGATTTGACCATCACCAACGCGGTGGTGCTGGTGAACGTGAAAATGGCATTCCCTTTTCCTCATTTGGTCTAATTTGGCAGAAATATGGTTTAGAAATATGCCAAGGTAATCAAGAAGTAGCAAACTCTGTTGATTCAGGTTTAGTCTCAACGATTGATGCTATAGACTGTGGTCATGTTGAAGGTGTTGCTCAAGGTATTAGCCTAAGCCAAACCATTTCAATGTTTAATCCTACGTGGCAAGAAGACATTGATTTTGATAGCTGTTTTGATGAAGCTGTTGATTTTGCATCACGTGTGTTAACACGATTTATTGCTTCTGCTAACGGCGGCATTAGTGCTAAAGACATTGTAGCGAAAGCGATTGATAACGCAGAAGATCCTAGAGTGATTGTTTTAGAGAAATATACTCCTTGGAAAAGAACGGTTCATGCGCTATCTGCTGAAGCTTTATATATGGTTTACCCTTCTCCGTCTGGTCAATGGAGAATCCAAACCGTACCGGTTGAATTAGGTTCATTTGAAGATAGAAAACCACTGCCTAAACAATGGGCCGGCTTATCCGATAAAGCCCTTAAAGACGCAACCGGCATTGAAGATGCTATGTTTTGTCATAATGGTTTGTTTATTGCGGGTGCTGAATCATTTGAAAGCACAATGAAAATGGCGTCTATTGCCCTTAAAGCATAATAAAAGCCACTAATATAGTTACTCAAGTTCACACAGGCTTGGGGACGTGATGATTGTGCAGTTACGTCCCTAGCCTAATTTTATCTATTGCTAAATACCTAAATATCCAAATATCCAAATATCCAAAATTTTAACCGCTCAGAACATGGTGACTAGGGTCAACACTCAGATTTAACGATTATAAGTCTTTCCATTCTTTCAATTTTACCGGAGCTTTGACTTCGTCTGCTACCTCGACATTTTCTTCAATTTCTTCTACCCCGTTTAACTCTACTAATAAATCTTCGATTTCAGCCTTTAAATCTTTATCGGCAATTTTATTACTGTTAATTTTAGCGTTCTTTAGATGTTCAATAGCGCTTTTTGTATCACCTAACTCTACCTGTAATGATGCAATGGCAAAAGCAACTGACGAGAGAAAGTCTTTTGAATTGATTGCTTGTGCTTTTAATAAGGCCTTTTCGTAAATAGAAATAGCTAAATCAAAATCGTCGGTAAAATCAGCAAGCGTTTCCCACTGTACAGGGTGATCTTTATCAGTATCTTCATTATCTTCACATACTTGCTTTAATTCAGCGTAATGTTGATCAAAGCTCACTTGATTTTTTCTATGAACTGCTTGCATTAAGTCTTTAGCTAATGAGTGCACGTGCTTGTATATTTTTGTATTCATGGTTTACCTTACGTTATATTGTTCATAAAAATCTTACCGCGATTATATACCTAAGGCACTCGAAGTGCATAATGTCAGAGGCAATTAAGGTGAATTTACTCGATTAAAATATTTTAAGGCCGTCACTCTAGACACTGTTCTGCTAACCATACCTATAGTTATTGTCACGTCATACACCAGAGAGACAGAGGATTTTATTATGAATACATTCCCTGCCACTTTGTCATAAAGTCCTTAGCCGACGGT
>Ga0209395_1002210_pt1 | contig 26038 bp, 15 predicted proteins | sample GOMGulsemesocosm_3_FD_184635 | JGI IMG/M metagenome (GOLD analysis project Ga0209395, IMG submission 184635) | Methane-oxidizing microbial communities from mesocosms in the Gulf of Mexico - GOM9D Gulf of Mexico (SPAdes) (version 2) | ecosystem: Environmental > Aquatic > Marine > Cold seeps... | reverse complement strand
CATCTTGAGTACCAAACCAAAGGTTTTTGTTTTCGTCCAATAACATGACCCAAGTAAAGTCATCCGATATACCATTGGGCTTATTTTCCTCATGACGAAAATGAATAAACGTTTTAAGTTTAGGGTCAAAGCGACTTAACCCCGAACCAAAGGTAGCCAACCATACTATTCCTTGCTCATCAGCCAGCAACTGTAATATGCTATTACTGCTAGGTCCTTTTTCAGGCTTCGATTCATTTTTAATAAAGCGAGTAAAAGTGCCATTTTTATTGAATAAATTGAGACCTTGTTGGAAAGTAGATACCCAAAGATTTCCATTTATATCTTTAATAATATCGGTAATACCATTAGCCGAAATAGAATTATCATTGGCAGCATCATGTCTATATTCAGTAACATTATTTGTTTCTAGATTTACGGAAAACAATCCTGAAGCTCTCGTTCCTACCCATAACGTGTTGCCATCAGCAAACAGAGTCATAATTCTATATTTTGAAAGCAATTCGTTAAAAGTGGCCAAAGAAAGTGAATTATCATGCTCTGACAACTGATAAATTCCACCTCCATAGGTGCTAAAAAACAAGTCTCCTTGATCAAATTGCGTAAAACTAGTGATGTTGTTACTTTTTAAAACTGGATTGGTTTCAGTACTATATGGTCGAAAGGTGGCCATGCTAGGATCCCATCGATTAACACCAGTAAAAGTGCCAATCCACATCATCCCATTTTTATCTTCGAAAAAAGTTAAGATATAATTATTGCTTAGACTATAAGGATTATTCGGGGAGTTATTGTATTTGCTGAAATTATTGCTTTTATAATTATAAATAGATAAACCATTGTCGGTAGCAATCCAAATATTATGTTCTGAATCTTGATAAATATCTTTTATTGCATTACTACTAATTGTTGACTGAACATTTATATTATTTTGATAGTGAATAAACTGCTCTGTGCTCGGGGTATATTTTAATAAACCACTATCTACAGTTCCTATCCAAACATCATCATTTATATCTAGATACAAACTACTCACTATTTTAATAACATAAGTAGCACTGTTTTGATCGCCATACTTAATAGATTTAATAAACTTTCCATCTAAACCAAAGACAGAAATCCCCCCATTAGTTCCTACCCAAATTTCATTTTCTTTAGTTTCAATGATCGAGTTGATAGTATTATGAGAAAGGGTTTTAGGGTTTCCTGACTCTTGAAATATACGTTTGACTAACCATTTATCACCCTGACTTTCAAAAATATTGAGACCGTTATCAGTTCCGACCCAGAGTTTTCCTGAACTATCTTCGAATAAAGTATTGACTGAATCATTTGTCAAGACAACATCTTCACTCTTAGTCGTAAAATGTAAAAAATCTTGTGTTTGTTCTCTAAAAAGGTTTAATCCGCCGCCAAATGTGCCGACCCATAATCGCTGTTTCTTATCTATTAGAATATGACTAATAACATTAGTACTTAATGAATTAGGTAGAGCGCTATCATGGTGAAAACTTAAAAATTGATGGCCATCAAATCGATCTAATCCTTCTGATGAACCGAACCACATAAATCCATCTTTATCCTGATCAATCGTTCGGACAAATTTATACGACATTGGGTTACTAATACCAAAGTTTTTGAAGAGTTTAATTTCTTGAGCACTTGAACTAACACTCATTATAAAGAACAAGAATAAAAATAATTTATTTTTCACAAGTAACATCTTATAAAACGATTAAGCATTTGAGCTTATAATAGACTAAGCCACTACGAAATGCAGTGGCTCAAGATGAAAGGAATTATTGTTGTTCGACCCAATGATTCACATCAATTGTAGTGATTTCACTAGCATCAAGACTATTTCTCCAGATCAAAACATCAGTTTCAATATTGTTTCTCCATATCAGAACGTCAGTTTCAAAATTATTTCTCCAAATTAGAACGTCTGTTGTGGCGCTGTTTCTCCATATTAAAACATCTGTTTCAAAATTATTTCTCCATATCAACACATTGTCATCTAAAGTGCTTTCTGCGAGATTCCAAATATATTCATCACCTAATCCTTCAACATAGAAGTTTCCATCTTCATTAATGTTCGCTGGGCCAAAGTAGTGCTCATTACCGGCTATGTCTTGAGCAATATCTAATGCTTGATTTGCACATGCTGTAGCTGTACTTGCTAAAGCATCTACGGCATTAACCATACCTGAGCCTTGCTGAAAAACACTATAAGCAAGCTCACCACTTCCATTAAATGCTGCATGAGCACTGTCCATTAAACGACACTTAACTTCGTCAGGAGTTAACGTTGGGTCTTGCGTTAACATCAGTGCCACGACACCAGAAACCACGCCAGCAGCTTGAGATGTGCCTGACATTTCAAAATAACGGCCACCATCATGAAATTCAGGATGTTCTTGAACTATTTGGGTATCAAAAGCCATCAAACCTGATATATGCCCACCGGGTGCAACAATTTCTGGTTTAATAAAACCTTCAGCTGTCGGGCCTGCGGCACTAAAAGTCGCTAACTTGTCGTCATTTTCATAAGCAGCAGTATAATTATCAGTCATTGCACCTACAGTAATAATATAAGGAACATTACCCGGCACACCAATAGTCATAGGATCAGGACCATTATTTCCTGCAGAAGCAACCACAACGATACCTGCTTGCCATGCTTTCATTACCGCTTGGTTTAAAGGGTCTTCCCAATAGTAAGAACGAGCAGGTCCGCTAAATGACATATTCAGTACTTTTAAATTAATTTGATCTTTAACTTGTAGTGCCCAATCAATGCCACGAATAACGTCTGCATAGGTTGCCTTACCTTCGGCATCAAACGCTTTAATTCCGACTAACGCGGCATTAGGAGCAACACCATAAACCTTACCGTAGACATCATAATCTGCATTCCCAGCAATACTGGCGACATGTGTACCGTGTCCACTTTCTTCATTACTATAATTACTGATATTGTTATTTATCGCATCATAAGTGCCCCAGAACTTATCGTTTCCGTATAAATCCGTAGCTAACCCAAGACCAGAAGATGTTCCTTGTAACTGATCTAAGCCTGTATCTAAAAAGCCAATAGTTACACCATCGCCAAAATTATATGCAGCATGTACCGAAGAAGCGCCAATCAAGTCGTTAACAACTGACTTAGGCTGCCATTTACGCTTACCCCAGGCATTCCCCCCTGACATTTCTACTTGATAGTTTTGGGTAACCTTTACATCTAATTGTTCATGTAACTGAGATAACTGTTCAGAGTTAAGCGAAACGGCTACCGCATTGATGATAGCGAGTTGATGTGTTGGTTCAGCGTTAAGCGTTGCTAATTTTGTTTGTAATAATTGAAAGTTATTTGAAGAGATAATGTACGATTGCTTTTGTGCATCTACATGGTCATTAATTGGTGCATAAATAAGCCAAGCTGTTACGCTGACAAGGCCTAAAAGTGAGAGTGGTTTTATAATTTTTTTTACAGAAATATTCAAAATATTTATCCCCTTTGCCTGTTACATCTTTTAAAAACGTCAGGGTTATTTAACTTACTGTTTGTAATTTACAACGCCAAAATAGTACATATGTACAATTTTAAATAATAATTTACAAAGTACACATTGACTGTGAACATAAACTAAACAACACCTAACATGTAATAACTTATAGCTATATGTATATAACCATAAGTTATTACATGTTACTGAAATAAAAATATCCAGCTCAATTTATAAGCTGGATATCATGCACTTAATTGAGATTACATCCCTGTACTTAATAATCTAAAATTAGAAATTAACGGTAACATCTGCAGAACAATTTCCTGTACCTTGGTCACATACTTTATAAGTAAATGAACCGTAAGACTTGAAACTATCTGTAAATTGGCCGTCATTCTCCGTCGTAGTTCGTAAAGAACCATTACGGTAAATATCTACACTTGAAGTAACTGCATCAGACCAAGTTAAATTGACTTTGTTTTTGCCTTTAGAGCGATAGCCAGAAGCATCAGCAGTAATATCGCCGCCTACTGGAGGAGGAGTAACACCGCCACCACAACCGTTAGCCGTTAAGTAATCGCTTGCCGCTTTTGCTTTAACGATACCGTGGCCGAAATAGTCATCATGTCCTGTAGCCCCGTTATCTTCTGCCGTTGCTTTTAGTGCATCACGAATATCAGTACCTGAACAACCGTTATGGTTAGACCATACTAGAGCAGCCATGCCTGATACCGCAGGTGTCGCCATTGAAGTACCGCTCATGAAGCCATAATCACTAAGGCCAATCGATATATCAGCGTTATTTGCTGCTAATAACGCTGTGCGATCTTCAAATGCCGCACCAACCGCTGGAATAGAGGTTGCGTTTGTATCACCTAATGTAGCGTATAACATGCCCGCTTCGTTATTAATGATAACTGCGCCGATGCCACCTGAGTTTTGACAGTTTTGCACTTTATCGTGGAAAGATATTGCGCCACGGTCAATCATACAAATATTGCCATTTGCACCTGAGTTGGTTGATTCAGCTGTACCCATGTAGAAAGTACCACCTGAAACTGAACCCGAATTTTCCATAGATGATGAAGAGTATGCAACGCCGCCAGCACTCATTGAAGCACTTGTTGCCATGCCAGCAGGGTAAGTAGATAACGTATCAACACCACCAGCAGTTACTTCAACACAAATAGTTTCATCTATTGTAGTTGTTCTATTTTTACCACGACCTGAAGTGACATCACAACTTGGGAACTGTGAAAAATCAGCAATAGCATTATTGTTGTCATTAGCACCAACCATCATTACTGAAGAGTAACCTGCTGGAAATGAACGAACATTGTTACCGTCGTTACCTGCAGCCGCTACCACTAAACCGCCAGATTCGGTGAATGCTTTAAATGCGTTTTCTTCAGTGCTGTTTGCACCACCGCCACCTAGACTCATACTGATAATGTTAGCGCCAGCTGCTGAACACATATCTGCTGCATGAGCTAAATCAGAAGAATATCCCCAACCGGCTTCGTTAAATACTTTAATAATGTGCATATCAACACCTGGTGCCATACCAACAACACCAATACCATTGTCAGCAGCGCCAATAGTACCGGCTACGTGAGTACCATGTGGGCCACCATTTTCGTCCCAGTTACCTGTACCTGAATCGTTAGTACCTGTGATGTTGTTCCATTCGAAATCTTGGTTAGAGCGGTCTAAACCTGAATCAATAATACAAACTTTCATGCCAGCAGCTGCGTTAAAGTTAACTTGGTCAGCTTGAGACTGCACAACAGCATAAGGAGTAAGCTGAGTTGTCATAGGGTTGCCTGCAGTATCACTATATACAGAAAGAGGCATTCTCCGATGATCTTCTTCAATCATTTGAATATGTGGGTTGTTTAATAAACCTTTAACTTGGCTTAAATCTTTACCCGCAAATGTAGCAGCGATAAACCCGTTACCGTCTACTCTTAATTCAGCGCCTAATTTTTTAGCGAGGGCTTTTACAATGCCTTTTTTACTTTCATCAACTTTAATAATGTATCTATCGTCAGCTGCTTGAGCTGAAAATGCTGTGGTAACGGCTAATGCGATAACTGATGTTGCAAACTTAGAAATTTTCATAGTTTTCTACTTCTCTTTATTTAGGAGCGCTACTTTTATTATGGTAATGAGTAACGTTTTTTTATTGAGCGTTCCTTACTATTTAATTGATGGCTTATGACTCTTTGTTTAAATCAGCATCTTGCATCTTGCACCTTTCGATAATATCAAGTCATGAAATAATCCCTAGCAAAATAGCGACAGTTTTTCGCACACCTGCGACACATATCATATAAACATAATACTTTCATGCAATTAGTAAATGCGAACAAAAACACACCGTCGTATTATTATCAAAAGCCGTCCGTCATTTGCTAGTTAAAATGTGATTATCAAGCCATTATTTTTGTCGTTGGTTTTTTATTCATTAAACCAATATATAAAAAAAATACGTTGAAAGTATCCTCAATGAACTTTCAAAATAAACGTAATAACGAACGATGGAGTTTATATCAGATGAGAAATAACAAGCGCCTTGCACTAAGTGCAGTAGCCTTATCTATTCTAACCGTAACTAGCGCGGCAAGTTATGCAAGCCAAGCTAAGATCAATAAAGTAAATAAAAGCGGAATGGAATCTGCCCAATCAACAAAATTAAGTTTTGCTGATTGGCGAGCACAACAAATGCTAGAAAAGCAGGATTTTACTGATCGTTTAATTGTTAAATTTAAAAACAAGAAAAATGGAAAAACTATCCCTCCAGGACTAGCCAAAAAAGCAGGATTATCGTTAAAACACGAGAAAATTTTAAAGAATGGTCGTCACAGTATTTCTTTTGGTAAACAAAAGAACATTAAAGATGTGAAAAAAATGATCGCTCGTATGAAAAAAGACTCGTCAATTGAGTTTATTGAACCCGATTACAAACGCTTTTTAATGGCGCAAAATCAACCATGGGGCATATCAAAAACACAATCAGATCAATTAACTGATAATGACGGCGCGAATATGACCGTTTGTATTATCGATTCTGGCTACGAACAATCAAATCCTGATTTAAATGCTAACAATGCTACAGGCACCAATAATTCAGGTACGGGAAACTGGTATCAAAATGGCGGTTCTCACGGTACTCATGTAGCGGGTACTATTGCTGGCGTTAATAATAGTGAAGGTGTTGTCGGTATTATGCCAAACACCAATGTAAACCTTCATATTGTTAAAGTATTTAACGAAGCAGGCTGGGGTTATACCGGCGAATTAACTGATGCTGTTGATACTTGTGTAAGTAATGGCGCTAAAGTCATTAACATGAGTTTAGGTGGTTCAGGCTCAAGTACCACTGAGAAAAACGCTTTACAAGCAGCGGCTGATGCAGGTGTGTTACTCGTTGCGGCTTCAGGTAACGATGGTAATACAACTCTATCTTATCCTGCTTCTTATGATGTAGTTATGGCCGTTGGTGCACTTGATAGCAATAATCAACATGCTGAGTTTTCTCAATACACGAGCCAAGTAGAAATATCGGCACCTGGTGAAGCTATTTTATCAACTGTTGCTGGCGATGGTCGTTTAGGTTTTATTAATATCGATTCAACAACTTATGGTAATGATGATGTTGTTCCACAAACTCATTATATTGAAAGTGGTGGTAGTTATATTGTAAATAACGTTGATAGTAGTGCGAATGGTGTATTAGCCAGTTGTACGATTTCAGGTAGTAGCTACAGTTGTAATAATGTTGCTGGAAATATCTGTTTAGCAGAACGTAATGACAACCAAAAAGGCAGTAACTATCCAGAAATAAACCCAGCTAAAGCTTGTGCTGATGCAGGAGCTTCAGGCGTTATTGTTTACAGTGACAGTACACGTCCTGGCTTACAAAACCCATTCTTAGTTGATGCAACTAATGCTGTTTCAGTACCGAGTGTTTCAGTTAGCCGTGCTTTAGGCCAACAGTTATTAACGCAGTTAGGTAGCGCAGCAACCCTAACTGTTAATGGCTCACAAGATTATGCTTATTATAACGGTACTTCTATGGCCACACCTCATGTTACCGGTGTTGCAGCAATAGTATGGAGTAATAACCCAGATTGTAGCGCTGATGAAGTGCGAAGCGCCTTAAAATCGACGGCTATTGATCTTGATGTTGCTGGCCGCGATGACAAAACAGGTTTTGGTTTAGTACAAGCTAAAGCAGCGTCTGATGCGCTAGCCGCAACTTGTGGTGGAACAGTTACTCCGCCACCACCTCCAACAGGTAACACGCTTGACAATGGCGTTGCAAAAACAGGTTTAGCGTCTAGTTCAGAACTTAGCTTTACGATGGAAGTTCCAGCTGGTGCAACCGATCTTAACTTTGCAATGGCAGGCGGTACAGGCGATGCTGATTTATACGTTAAGTTTGGCTCAGCACCAACAAGCTCTAGCTATGATTGTCGCCCTTATGCAGGTGGTAATAGTGAAAGTTGTCCAATTAGCACCGCACAAGCAGGCACTTATTACGTAAAAGTTGTGGCTTACTCAGCGTTTACAGGTGTTAACTTAACCGGCAGCTTCACTGAACCTTCTACAGGTGGTGGTGCAACAGGTGGTAGTGCTTCTGTAACAGATATTAGTGTCGGTCGTCGTGCTTGGACTTATTACACCATTGACGTTCCTGCAGGAATGGCAACATTAGATTTCACTATGAGTGGAGGTACTGGTGATGCCGACATGTATATTAGACGTGGTTCAAACCCAACATCGTCAACTTATGATTGTCGTCCGTACAAGAGTGGTAATAATGAAACATGTTCATTTACTAACCCTAGTGCTGACACATGGCATATTGGTATTTACGGATACTCTGCAGCTAGTGGCGTAAGCTTGGATGTTGTTTATAATCCTTAAAGATTATAATTTATTCATAAAATTATAATCAAAACAAAAGGGGAGCATTCATAATGCTCCCCTTTTTAATTTCGAAAATACAATACGTTTTATATTGTCATGCTAGTGATATTTTTAACTCTTTCTATTTTAAAGCTGACATTCATAGGCGATTATTGACATGATTTAACGAACCTGTTGTAGTCAACCCTCTACCAAATGTATATGACATTAAACATAATAGAAAAGGAATAAATATGCTTAGCTATACAACCATCGGTGTAACCGATTTAGAAAAATCAGAAGCCTTCTATAATGAACTATTAGCACCCATTGGCGCAAAAACGTTAATAAAAATGGAACGCATTATATTTATTGGTAAAAGTATGAAAGAGCCTATGCTCGCCATTTGTATTCCTTATAACGAAGAACCACAAAACTGTGGGAACGGCAATATGTTAGCCATTGCTCCAGGTTCAAAAAAGCTGTGTGACGAAATGTACCATAAGGCAATGGCTTTGGGCGGAACTTGCGATGGCGAACCAGGACAACGTATTCCTGACGTATTCTATGGCGCTTATTTTCGTGATTTTGATGGAAATAAAATCGTTTTTAATCACTTCGGTTAAAAAAATTCAATCAAGCATAGCCTTTAGCTGTGCTTGAATTTGACTTATAACCGAGAAAACATTGAGGTGTGTTGGCTAAAGCAATAACGTTCTTAGTCAGATACTACCTTGTTTTTCCCAGATTTTTTCGCTTTATACAAAGACATATCAGCTCGATGGATCGCTCTATCAATATCTTTGTCTTCTTTTTTGATCATCGTTAATCCAATACTTATCGTTATTTTAATGGTGTTCTTTTGATGAGAAATTGACAGTTTTTCTGCTTTATTTCTAAGGCGTTCTGCTATTTGATTTGCTTTGTCAAATTCACAAGGACTCAACAACATCGCATACTCTTCACCACCAACACGGCCTACCAGGTCATATTCCCGTGAATTAGCTTTAAGTATAGTGGCGACTTTTGCAATAACTTCATCCCCCACTGCATGTCCAAAAGTGTCATTCACTTTTTTGAAATCATCGATATCTATCATCAACATTGCACCCGAAACATTTGTTCTTTGCATTTGAGTGATCTGTCGTTGCGCTGATTCGATAAAATGTCTTCTATTGAATAACTGAGTCATACTATCTGTGGTTGCTAATTCGTATAATTGGTCATTGAGCTTAATCAATTCATCATTAGTCTTCTTTTGAATACGACCAAACCTTAGAGCAAAATAAACGAAAATTGAAATTATAATGATAGCGGTTACTGCCACAATTAATAGCGTACGTTGCGCGCTAATCGTTTCTGCTTTTTGATTTATAATTTCACTCTTTTTAAACAATTCAGTATTTTGCTGTTTGAGTATTTCTTTTTTGCTCTCGATATTTTCATTTAATTCTTTTAGTGTTTGCTCTTTCAATAATAGTTCAGCTGTTTTTGATTCCAACTGAATTTTTTGCTTTAACATGTATTTAGTGTTTTCAGCTATTTTCATATGTTCGATGTTCATTTGCTTTTGCATTTTATGAAGCAAATTTTCACTGTCGCTTAACTTAGATGTATTTTGAGCAAGTGCCTTATTTCTATCTTTCAGTATGATTTTTATCTGCTCAAGTGCAGCATTTTTTTCTGCCAAAGTTTGACTTATGTCTGCGACTAATTTCCGTTTTATCTTAGCGTCTTCAATGAGGCTTTGTAAGAGCATTTGTTTATGACTTAACTGTTCAGAAAGATCTTTTTTGGTGCCTGCAAAGTTTAGTAATTGATTTGAAACTTCAAAGCCATATTTAACCAAGTTTTCGCGATTAAGTTCCAAATCTATTTGTCCATTTCTATTGATCAAACTAACTAATTGAGATGTTTTGATAACACGTCCATCGACAACAATAAGTACATTTCCAAATCGGTTAAAAATAGTCTGAATATTATTAAATTTATTGTCTGTTACGAGCACAACTGAATAGTAGTTTTTTCTCTTTGATTGACTAGGAATATTTTGCACGCTTAACGTTTTATTTTTGACACTAATTCCAGAGATTTTTTTTTGAATGGCATCTTGAAGTGACTTATTTTTACCTAATAGGCCAATAACAATAGGGGCTTTTTCAGATTTGTGATCGATATGTTTGATTATTTCCAATAGATAATGTGCTTTCGCTTCATCGAGCGTTATAGCATCAAGAATTTTTTCAGCCGACAGTTCAAAGCATGTAAAAAGAAGTAACAATGCAATTTTTAGCTGAAAAGAAATTATCTTCATGTATTTGACTAAATAGAAAAGTATCGTTCTAAAATTATAGCAGACAAATTGGAGTTTGTTGTCATGCAAACAGTTGATATTGGGCAATCATACAATTAGGATAATAATAAAATGGCCTTTTTAAACATAGGATTGAGACTCAATAATTAAGTGTAGATGTTGTAAACTCGTGTTTATCCGTAGGGAAATAGCATAGCTGTTATGCACTTAATATTAATGGATGCCATAGCGTGCGAGAATTTTGTGGTACATGCCATTTTGTTTTATTTCACGTAAACAAACATCTGTTTTAGCTAGAAATTCTTCAGGTTCTTTAATGTTCTCAGTTTGCTTTGAAACTGTAAGGTAGTAGGCTTTATTTTTAATATTATAGTCTAAAACTTTAACCTTATCTGAAATGCCTAACTTTTGAGCTTCCCAGTAAAATGTGTGTTTTGAATCGGCCATTATTTCAAATCTTGGGATGTCTGCAAGTAATTGAGCAAACATTGCTTTTAAGCTATAACCGATGACAACTTCTTCGACTTCCGCTTTATCATCAATTATTTTTTTGAGCTCAGGTGTGTAACTTAATCCCGCTAAGTGTCCCATAACATATGGATTTAAATCAGCTAATTCATCTATTTCGATGCCACTATTAGCTCTCACCATGAACCCATATTCTGAATTGAATAACACTTCTTTCCCGTAATAAAGGATTTTTTTTCTCTGCTCTTTATAAGAATAGACAGTGAGATCTATTTCTCCTACTTCCATAAAATGATGGGTTCGTTTAACAGGAAGTTCATGGTACTTAGCTTGATGCCCGATACGCTGTAAACATAAATTGATAATATCTTTTGCCAATCCAACTCCCTCTTGCTGAGGAATAATCATGAAGTAAGGTGGCCAATGAATATCATTAATAATAACTTTTGGGTTTGCCCCAACCAAAACACAAGGCAAAAAACATAAAATTATCATTATAAACTTAATCATGTATCCCCCAAATATATAATGAGCATTACCACCTGTTTATAGTAGATTAGGATTGATAAATCAAAATTTGGGGTTTTTGATTCCCCTTTAAATTGCTAGAAAAGCCCCTTTAAAGGGGATTCCAACAGAAATAGTTAAGGGAACATTAAAAAAGTCTTAGCATGCATGCAACATAACAGCTTATCCGTAAGCGCAGTCTTTTTGCAGGAAAAAACACAGGGTGGGTTTAATAAATGATATTCAATAAAAACGCTCAGTATTGCGTTTGGAGTTTTTTTTCATCTATGCAAAAGGCATCACTTTTATTTATCTTTAGCTAGCGTAAATTTCGCATAAAAAGTTGTCACTATTCCCGTAAGAAGAGAAATCATAGCAAGGCCAAACATCGCATTATCTTGAGATTTAAACGTTAAAAGAAATAAACCTAAGGTGACGAGGAACAAACCGACTAAAAAAAACACCTTTGGATGTGATGCCATCAAACCAGTTGATTTGACTCTATTTAATTTATTAGATTTTGCATGAGCTGAAGCTTTTCTTTTGTGTTTATTTGTTGGCATCATCAATTCCTTAGGTTTTATTCAATAATTATTGTTGTAGAACAATGAAGTGAGTAGTTGCCATTCATCCACATAAAAGTGATTTCATGTATATTCGATTATGAGTATACTTAAGAAGATAGGTAGATGAAAAACCTCAAACGCTTCACCGGAAACTAATTAATGCTTGAAAATATTGTTCTGCTTATCTTTGTATTGCATATATTAGTCGCCGCTTTTCTTTTAAATATCGATAAAGGTAACAAACTAAGCAATAAATTCCTAGCAGGTTATTTGATCGTATCAATTCTTGATATTAGTAATTTTTTGTTTTCAAGTTTTTACTATCTGCATCCTAATTTAGATATGATGCGATCTAACATCTCTCTCTTCGGTGCAGTTTTTTTATATGGTTATGTAAATGCAGTTGTGTATAAAGACTTTAAATTAACACCTAAACATTTCGTCCATTGTCTGCCTTATGTATTAGCCTGTTTAATTTTAGTCCCTAACTTTTTTAGTGTGGGCACTGAGGGAAAACAAACTTTTTATGACAACTTTAATGAAATGCCTGAAACCATATTCATCCTCTATCTTGTTTATATTCAAGTAGGTCTTTATATAGTGGCCATGTTTAAGGTTTTGAATCGACAAAGACAAATCATCATTGAAAACTACTCTGATGAACATCATTTAACAAATCGTTGGTTAACTCAGTTTATATCTTTTTACAGCTTAATCTATGTTATTGCTTTAGCTCGAACATTTTCTGCATTTTCAACATACGACAATATTTTAACAATGCTGACATTAGTGATGATGGTTTTTCTGTTTTTAAATATATGTTGGATACTTTGGCAGGCACTTAACCACCCTCAGTTGTTTGTTGGCGTGAATTCAAAAATTGAAGTCCTTGCAGATAAACCTAACATCGAAGATCAAAGCAATAACCAAAATGATAATGAGAAAACAATCAACGATGACCTCATTGCTAAATTAGAAAGTTATATGTTACTAAACAGACCTTTCTTGGATCCTTCATTGAGCATAGACTCATTAGCAAAACAAATTGAAGTGCCTAACAATGAACTTTCAATTCTTATCAATAGAAAAATAGGACAGCACTTTTTTGATTTTGTTAATACCTATCGAATAAATTTTGCTGCCGATATGTTGAGTGATAAAAATAATCAGAAAAAAACCATAATGGAAATACTCTACGAAGCTGGATTTAATTCTAAGTCATGCTTTAATCGGGCCTTTATAAAACATAAGCGTGTTACACCGTCTCAATATCGAAAAAATAATCTCTAAATTTATTCAATGTGCATAATGTGAATTATCAGGCTATATCCCAATAAAATTAACAACGTCCTACTTTTTCGTCCTACTTTTTTATCCTACTGGCTCACTATTTTATCATTTTAATTGATGTCCCACTTTTAATGGGTCGAATTCCATTTGTGCATAAATTATTGTTTCGACTTCATTCAGCTCCTTGTTATTTGTTGACGGTTTATTAATAACCAATCGGCTATTAAGAATACAAGGAGAGGGAATTTTTCGAACAAATATAGGGTTTATAACATGAATAAAATGATCTACAGAAACAGCCAAAAATTAATAAAGTTAAGTTTACTCGCCATTATTCCAGCTATCACCTTAATGTGTAGTACTGCTCATGCCGATGAAATAGATGGTTTTATTCAAGCAAAAATGGCAGATAGAAAAATACCGGGTATGCAGCTAGCCGTGGTTCGCAATAATGAAATCATCAAAACAGCCAGCTATGGATTTTCCAACCTTCAGCACTCCGTTTCTGTCGATAAAGACACCGTATTTCCTATCGCCTCTATGACGAAAGGATTTGTCGGTGTTGCCATCATGCAATTAGTTGAACAAGGAAAAATCGATTTATCTCAGCAAATATCAAGTTACTTACCTGATTTACCTCAACAATGGAAAAGCATTACCGTAAAACAATTATTAACACATACCTCGGGGTTGCCTCATATATTTAGTGGTTACATGGCTAACTTAATCGATGCTAAAGGGCCTGATGCTTCTTGGCAATTGGTACAAAAAAGACCTTTAGAGTCTCAAGCGAATACTAAATGGAGTTATGTTCAAACAAATTATATCTTATTGGGTAAGATTATCGACCGCATCAGCGGACAGCCATTTGAGACATTTATTGCACAAAACCAACTGCAAAAAGTGAAAATGCCAACAACCGAGGCGGCGGGTTTTGCTGGAACACAAGATGTTGTAGCTCACCAGAGCATGGGTTACATGTATGACCAAAATAGAGTATTAAAGAGTCTTAGTCTTACATTTCCTCGGTATATGGCCCCAGCAGCTGGTATGAATTCCACAGCCACAGAGCTTGCTCGTTATGCAATTGCTTTACAAAAAGGTGACTTGTTTGAAAAAAGCTCTAGTCTTCAAACCTTGTGGTCTCCTGGCCAGCTAAACAACGGCAATATGGTAGGCCGAAATAACCGTCAAGGTTATGCATTAGGTTGGGAGGTGATCGGCCGTAATGATCACCCCACTGTACTTATTGGTGGAAACGGTAATTCATCTCTGCTTATCTACCCAAAAGACAGCTTAACAATTGTTCTGCTAGGTAACCTGATGGGCTCTGATCCTAAAACCTTCATGAATGAAATTGCAGGTTTCTATATCTCTGACATGAAAGCCGAAAATGGCTTTGATTTACCAAGAACAATAAAACCTCTATTTTTGGCGCTTAAAACCCAAAGCTATGAAAATGCCATCGAAGTAGCAATGGATTTAGAGAAAAGTCAAAACATCAAGTTTGGCATAAACGATGTTAATGATTGGGGTTATATGCTCATGGGGCAAAATAAAAAGGCGCAGGCATTAGAAATATTCAGGTTAAACACAGTTCTCTATCCAGAAAATGCCAATGCCTTCGACAGTTTGGCAGAAGCTTATGGCGCTTTAGGGAACATGGAGCAGGCCGTCAAATATTATCGAAAAGCGTTAAAAGTAAACCCTGACTACGCCAATGCAAACAATATCAGAAAAATGCTCAAGGCTAATGGTTTTTAAATTAACACACTAAGTCACTAAAGTAAGATTGAAAGAGGATTTGCACGGACGCAAATTCTTTTTCTTAAAACAAATTATAAATTAAAAGAACTTGATATGTAGCGGATTTAAATTCAAGTCAGTAGATTTCTCTAATTACAATTCTATGCTGATTTTCTCGTTTAAGTATTTTGTAATTATGCTCAAATAAACTTTGGTACTTAAGGCACAATATTATTGGTTTAGTTAGAAGCACGGGGATATTTTCGGTGACTTTTGTTTATTGATTTAATATAGTAACTGATTGCTACTATTGTGCTTTTAAGTAAAAACGCCTAACCAGCCAATCAATTAAAATTATTAACAGTTGGCTAGTTTCCGCTTCGTTTCAAATTTTAGCCAACAATTAAAGCCTCTTAATGGGGCGTTAGGCTTTTCTATAATTCAGGTAAAAATGGATATTATGACGAATAAAAATACTAAATTAGAAAAAGTAGGATTTGTATTAGTTTTACTTATAGTTTTGTTACAGGTTTTTTATGGTATTTTTGCTGCCTTCGAACCCGTCATGTTTACTGCAGTAAGAGGCACTGAACTTTTTTCGAATATGGATGCTGATTGGGTGAAAATATATGGTTCACGTACCATCTTTATTGCCTTGATTTTTGGTTATCTTTTATATACTCGAAATTATATTGTTTTAATGTGGGGCTCATTATTTGCGGTTGTTATGCCAATAACAGATGGGCTACTCGCATATGAAGCTCAAGCACCATTTAAAGTTGTTGCTAAGCATATCGCTACCGTTGTGTACTTATTAATAATATTTTTTGTCTTAAAAAAGGTTGTTGCCCAAAAAGCCTAACAAGCTGGACAGTTGGTTGTTTTAACTCCTTTTAACATTTTAGCTAGCAATAAATTATCCCTTTTGCTGATATGGATGTGATCAAGATCGAAGCGATGCAATCTAAGCCAGATATTGATATTCTTTCTGGTGTATCGCTTAATATAAGTAAATCAATTGAGCGCCATATATTGAAAAATATAAGTCTAGATTGGAATAAGCGAAATAATTAAGCCCTATAAGATAATACAAAAATGCTTAGACTTTTTTCGTTCCTTAAATTTTAGCCAACAACTTTTTATCTGATACTTGGGCTATATTGATACAAACACTAAGCCAAATTTTATTATATAGTTAATGTAAATCGACATCACTAGTGAGATTATCTAAACAAGTAATACCTGTGGAATCAATAGCTTCAGAAGATAATGTTTTCGAGCTAGAACGATTCTTAGACATGGAGGAGAGACCCGCCCATAAGTTGTCGAGATTTAAAAACAACAATGATTACTTTGTGCGCAAACCGGAAGTTAGCAATTCGTTAATCCTAACGTCCGCCTGAAGGCTCAAAACCGTCGTTGACTTTTTATTTAAACATTAACTATGAGCACTTTCAGCTATCCAAAATTGTTTCCAAAAAGGTGGTTTCATTAATCTGATCCATTAGAGCGGCCCCCTAAATAGACCAGAATAAAATATCATGCGGCTCTATACAAAATAAGCCTTTTGAAAAACATGAAAAAACCATATAAATTAAACTGATATATTCTTTATTTAACAAATGCCGGTAGAATTTTTTCTGAAACCTGAGCGAATATTTTATCATCCCAATCTAAGCCAGTGATCACAACAACTAAGTCAAGCGCTGCAACCGAAATAACGCGATTTCCACCACCACCCCAAGCTATTTTGACATCATAACTTTTATCTCCGACAATCACGTTGATTTGATACCACAGATAGCCATAGAAAAAGGTTTCAGGTTCCTGCCAATCTTCGGTAGCCCGAGTAATCCCACTGGTGGCCTTTGCTAAATAATCTGCTGAAAGCAGTTGCTCGCCTTTCCATTGTCCTTCATCAGTGACCAATACTCCCAGTTTGAGCATATCGCGAGACGTCAAGCTTAATTCTCCGTCTCCTATTGGTAGGCCACTTTTATCATCTCTCCATTTATAATTAGTGATCCCTAGCTTTCCGAAAAATTCATTTTTAATAAAATCTTTAGCGGTTCCTGGCACGACAGCATCGATGACTTGCATGACCATAATTGGATCAGGACCTTGGTACTTATAGATCTGAGACTTAGAAGTAACAGGCTCACTAAGTTCAAGAAAAGCCTGAACTTGATCCAAGCCTTTAAAAATTTCTGGATTTTTTCTGAATCTGGCATTCTCCTCGTCACTGAAGCGAAGTCCCGATCGCATAGTTAGCGCTTGCTGAAGGGTAACTTTTTCTACACCATCAACAAATTTTGTATGGTCTAAACCTTTGAGAAAGCTGATCAAAGGTTTGTCTAAATCGGCCATAGTTAGATAACCCATCTGAATAACACGGCCAAGCAACAAACTTGTGTAGCCTTTAGTCGCTGAAGATTGAAAATGAGGTAGGTTGATGCGACCGCGTTTATAATAGGACTCAAATAGAAACTTGCCCTTATGAGCGATAAGCAGGCTGTCGTAATCACCCTGATTATTGTCAGCGAGTTCTTGAGCCAATTGCAAAACCATCGCTTTATTGCCACCATCTACGCCGAGTTTGCCAACAACAAGCCCGTCGTTTCTGCCAGCAGGCGCTGTATTAATAAAGGCTTCTTTGAGATGCGCTAAATCCCGGAATGAACTTTTAGTTTCAGCGGCTGTAGCTTCTGGAGCGTTACGACTGTTTTCTTTGGCAAAACTACTAAAACTTATTAGTAGAGCTAAAGTGAGGAGACCCTTTGATTTAAAATTGATGACCATTAATACTTCCTATCAGAGTTAGAATAATTGTGTGCTTTATGACTCAGTTCGGTTTGTATTGCGAGGGCCACTTTCTAGCCTATGCCGCCACAAAACCCATTTACTAAGACACATTTGCACTTGCTAAGATTGAGTAAAAATTACAGTGGAGAGGTTTTTTAAACAACTTAAAGCTTCTTAAATGTTCCTAAATGTTCCTAAATTGTAGTTACCGAACACAATTCAAACAACGCAAAACCACTAGTAGCTCACTATTATCAATAACTTACAGTCAATCCTATTTTAAACTCGAGTATCAATAAAGTTGTTCATTTAACTGTTCATTAAAGAACCAAGGAATGAGCTTAAGCGACAAAGATGCAGGTTAAAAAGCAAAGATTGCTTGAATAATTGAGTTATAATCTATCAACGATAAGATCATATTTACCCTTTGGATGCATTTTTGGAACAAAATCGACAATATCAGTTAGGCTCATGGGTAATTTGTCCTAGGACTAATACTGTAACGAAAAAAGTTGATACATACTCTATCGACAATAAAAGCATGCAGGTGCTGTTGTTTTTAATTCAGCATGCAGGGGAACACGTCACTAAAGACCAAATTTTTAAACATGTCTGGAAAGATAGCTTTGTGGCAGATGACATATTATCGGTAGCGGTGAGTAAAATTCGAAAAGCATTGGGCGATAATGCACGGAGTCCAACGTTTATCAAGACCCTGCCTGGTGTCGGTTATAGTTTAATTGCCAAGGTTGAGGCAATAGATCCCGTAGATCTGGAGCAAAGTAAGGGAACTGCATCTTCTAGTATCTATAAATCAGGTATATCTAAAACAAGCCTCTATATAAGCATCATGACCTTATTACTAATAGCCACCTCGCTGGCCATGTATTTCATCAATACTGATGATGGCTCATCGCCTAATCATCTTAAGATCAACTCAATCGCAGTATTGCCTTTTGATGACCTGAGTGCCAACCAGGATAATCAGCATTTTTCTGATGGATTGTCTGATGCCATCATTAATCAACTTTCCCAAATTAAACAGTTGAAAGTTATCTCTCGCTATTCTTCCTTCACCTATCGAGGAAAAAATAATGCGACAGAAATTGGTCAAGCTTTGCAGGTAGATACTTTACTTGATGGCAGTGTGCAAAAAATGGGTGAGAAAGTTCGCATTAATGTCAGAATATTCAGCACAAAAAATGGTGAACAACTCTGGTCTAAAACCTTTGATAGTGACACTCAGAATAGTTTTAAACTACAAGACAATATCAGCAGCACTATACAAGAAATAATCCAACCTGATTATGTCCCAATAGCAGGCAGCCCCAACTTAAAGTCTACTGAAAAAATAAATGCTCAGGCTTACGAATGGTATTTGATGGGACAATATCACTGGCGACAAAGGAACCCCAAATCCCTCTCTAAAGCCGTTACCTATTTTAAACGTAGTCTGGAGTTAGCGCCTGATTACGCTGACGCGCACGTTGGCTTAGGTATTACCTACACGTTCCTTCATAGCTATGGTAACTGGGGTAAAGCGAAAGTAATCGAGAAAGGACTCCCTCATATAATGAAAGCATTGGCGTTGAAACCAAATTCACCTACAGCGCTGGCTGCGAAAGGAATGATCCTGTCTAACAAAGCGTTTTATGAGTCCAACATAGGTGAGCTTGATTCATCACTATACCAACAAGCCGAGCAGGCATTTATACGCTCACTCGAACTAGATGATAATGCCACGACTCATAGTTGGTATAGTGGGTTATTAAAGCGACTAGGCAGAGGGAAGGAAGCGATTCAACATCTGAATCAAGCTCTTGAGCTTAATCCTCTGTCGGCGACCTTGAAACGTTCTATCAGTTTTTCTCTTGAAGCTTTGGGTAAACAAGATACGGCACAAAGAATGTTTCAAAGAGCTTCAAGCCTTGAACCCGACTATTTCTCACGGGTTATTGATTCGGCATCGATGAATAGGCATACCTCAGAATCAGTCATGGCCATGGCAGCATGGCAAGTTGCAAATTTTGAGCTTTTCACAAGCTGTACCAGTGATAATTATTGTGCACAGCTTATTTTATCGTACTTAAGTATTGGCGCGAACAAAGCCGCCAACGATATCTTAGAAAAAATGATGCCAAAACACGTTCGATTTCTAGAGCGGGTGAATTCGATTACCGCTAGTGAGCAGGGAAATGAACTAAAAGCAGTATCCTACATAGAAAAATTAGCGTTGAAATATCCAAGTAACCTGAGTGTTTTATTTAAACTTTCAGTTGCACAATTTCGCGCAGGAGAATTTAGACTGGCCAAAAATAGCTTGTTGCAGTTGCATCCAGAATGGCGCAACAAAAAGTCAATTGTGCTGAGTGATATCACCGCAGATAACTATTTGGCAGTGGTATTGTACGCGATTACTTTATCTAATTTACACGAGAAAGAGGTAGCTAGTTCTTTATTGGTTAACGTACAAACCTTCCTCAAAATGGATAAGGTATTTGATAAAATTAAGGTTCAGTTTACTTTGGCCGAAATCAATGCGCAGTTAGGAGACACTCCTAAAGCACTACTACATTTGACGACAGCGTTAGATATGGGCTGGCTTGAGTCTTACAATAGAGAATGGTGGTCATTGCAGAATAATCACCTTTTACGGCCTTTGCATGAAGAGCCACAATTCAAATTATTGCTGAAGCAACACCAGGAAAACCTAACCGAATTACGAGAGAAAGTTATCCGAAGGCTAAGCATAATTCCTAATTCGATAGAGTAAAACCGTCTTTCACTATATCAACATCCAACATTATGCGCAGTCACATATGGCTCCTCCACATAACCAATAATGGTTAATACGATCAAGAACGAGAACGAGAACTTAAAAACCACAAAATCAAACACTTAGCGCGACATGTGAGAATTGTTTTTTGTCGGTTCTCGATCTAAATGAGAATTCCATCAGGTACTAATTTTATTAATCGTTGCTTCACCGTCTGCATTATCTTGCGGGTTCCTTGATTATAAAGTCATGCAACTTAGCAAGTATATCTAAACTCAGTGTACTGTCGTTCATTCTTCCCTGAAAGATACCAATCGGCGTAATAAGGGCAACTTTTTCATCTGTTGTCATCATTAAACTAAAACTTGTTCTTTGCGTATTACCGGCCAGTGTATTAGTTAACTTTTTTCCCAACTTAATCTCAGCGATACACATGCCATTTTTTTCTGAAAAAGAGAGATGCACTCTACTCGTTTCATTGGCAAAATGTGCTTGCCTTATCCCACAAGTTTTTTCAGGTTGGGCATTAATTAACATTTGCAAACTGGCAGCGGTTTCATCTAAAGCAACAACCCAAGGGGTATTAGTCAATAGAACCAAACTTTCATTGCTTTTAGGGAAAACACTTACATGAGAGCGCGCGCCATTTATGCTTCCTAATGATGAAAGTGTTGTTGACCAAAACGATTTTCCTTGATGCGCCAACCCACCGCCATAAAGCTACGAGATACTTTGATTTGACTACCATCATCAAACGTTTGAGGGGTGTTAAATTGCTGCAATGTATGTTGACTGATCATGTCATCATTTAACAATGACACACCAAATTGAGCAAGATCCGATGCCGTGCCTATCAAACCACCACCAGCCCATTTATAACCAATATTATTACGATTAAGGCTATCACCGTCACTATTGTAAAGCTTTGACCAATGCTGACTTGGCGCGTAAAAATGTTCTCCCTTTATTGAATGCGCATTTACCGCCCTTGTCATATCAGCCAATTGCGTAAGAAAAGGTTTTTTAGCTGCGTTTTCAATTACTAAAGACAACAAATTGAACGCAAAACTAGAATAATGATAATCACTGCCGGGTTTATGCAATAACGCCCTGTTTTCAAACAAGCTCACCCCTTGTTTTACATTCTTATAAGGCGTCGAGCTGTAATCAATATTAAAATCATGCAAGGGTTGGTAATGTGGAATTCCCGCCGTATGTGTCACCAGTTGCCTGATAGTAAAGTCATGTTCTTTTTTGGGGAAATCTGGAATATAGGTATAAATACTCTCATCTAAATCCACTTCACCTTCACTCACTAACTTGGCCAACAAACCGGTAGTGACAAATTTTGAGACGCTGGCATAACGAAATTCTGTTTTTGCAGTAAGAACTAGCTTGGCACTTTTATCAGCATAACCCACATAACGTGACCATGTTTCACCTTGCCTGTTGTAAGATGCTGCTGATAAACCGACTAAGCTTGCCGACTCTTTAAGTTCATCAATGGCAAAATCAGCCAAATTGTGTTGCGCTGACGCGATACTGGTTGTGCTAAATAACGTTGCCATAAGTACAGCTAAAAAACTGAAATTTTTGTTCTTCATCATAGGATAAACTCCTTCTCTATTAGCGCTATTACTTAGGTAATGATTCACTGAGTGTATTCGTTAAAAATGCTGAAACTTTTACTTCAAATTTCAAAGTTTCTTCCACCCATGGCCAGTGGCCACTTTCTTCAAACATAACCTTAGTCGCGATATTTTTCGGCATCATAGAATAGAGGCGGTGTACGATTTCTGGCGTGGTAATTTTGTCATGTCGACCGCCAATAATTAACGTAGGTACATTAAACGCTTTCAGCTTCGACTTAACCTGTAATCCCAACAAGCTGCCATTTACCAGCCACTCAGGATCATCACCAATAATGTCAAAATACACTTGAATATTAGAACCATCGCGTTTATCACCGGTGCGTACTTTACGCATTGTTTTTCGCTTCTCAAGATCATGCCAATACATGTCAGAGCCAACAGACAACAACTTGCTATAGCGACTGTCAGTTGATTTTACCTTTTTTGCTCTTAAGGCTAATACCTGCTCCCAACGTTCTGGGTATTTGGTTTTAGTCACATGTTTAACATGGTCTATATTCATTTGGTGACTTTGAGCATCATATGATGCGTCAACCATGATCAGTTTTTCTACGTGCTGTGGATACTGCAATGCATATTGAAGACCTTGAATACCTCCATAAGAATGAGCCAATATAATTAACTTTTTTGCTTTTAAGTGCTGTCGTAAACTTTCTAAATCGTCGACGCCCATTTGGGGAGTTAACGCTTGTCCCTCAACTTTCCTAGTTGCTCGTCCGCGCCCCGTTTCGTCAAAATATACAACTTGATAACCATGATTTACCAGAAAATCAAACCAGCCTAAAAAGACTGCATGACCTGCTCCCGGACCACCATTAATTAACACCACAGGTGTCCCTTTCCCCTCAGCTTCAAAATACAATTTTCCATATTTTCCTTGAAAGAATTCACCGTCACCATAAGTTATTTTTTGTTCGTCGGCACTCGAATTTGCTATAGATAGGCATAGACATAATACTAATAATGTAAGTTTTAGAATGTTCATTTTGTTTTCCATATAAACGCATTGAATTGCCATACAAGTTAATAGTTCTAATGACTTAAGTAATGATGAAAGGGTGAAAATATAGTGGTAAAAATGTGATTCTTGTTGGTTTTGACTAATTTTTGTACGAATCAGGTAGAAAACAAGAGAAAATCTCATAACACTTGGCATTACTATTGATATCACTTGGGTGGCACTATACTCTTAGAAAAATTTCTGGGTAACATTAAAATGCAGTATTATTTTGGTCAATTTCGATTATCAATCGACACCGTAGAATTATTTGATCATGAAGAAGTCGTCTCAATTGATCCAAAAGTGTTCGAAGTATTATCTTTCTTTTGTGTGAATACTGATCGGGTAATTTCGCGTGAAGAGCTACTGTCAGAAATTTGGAAAAATTCGATAGTAACTGAAAACACCCTCAATAAATTAATTGCCAGTTTACGTAAATCTTTAAATGATGACGCGAAATCGCCCAAGTTTATTCAAACGGTGCCTAAATTAGGTTATCGCTTTATTTGTCCAGTTACCCATTCAGAAAGTCATCAAAAAAACAATGCACAAGGCAATACTAAAAATAACTCGCCAAGTTCACAACCTAAACAAACCCCTGCTAAGTTACAGTTAATAACTTTTTTTCTTGTCATTACATTGACCGTTTTATCATTATTTAGCTGGAAATATTTGTTTTCAAACGTCGTAATTGAAAAAAAAAATACCACCGATATACAAACGTTAACTCGCATGGCAGGGAATAAGTTTTCACCTTTTGTGGCCCCTAATGGAAAAACCTTATCCTTTTTAACTCGCCAAGCAGGTAAAGATAAATTATGGATAAGATCACTTAACAACAACGAATTAAGCGAAATACCGCACAGCTTTGAACATATTTACCAAATAGTGCAATGGGAAAATAGCCATGAAATAGTATTGTTGGTGCGCAGCAAAGGTAAAAAGCAAATAATGCGTGGGCAAATAGTTGATAACAAACTTCACTTATTAAGCCAAAGCATGGTCAACATAAATGACTGGCGAATTTATGATATAGCTGGCATTAAAAACAACCAGTTGTTTATGATCGCAAAATCATCCGGACACAACACACCGGCACTTTACAGCTTCAACTTTTTTAAACCAGACATTGAACATGTGCCACTTAATATAAATGCCAATGCTATATTAAGCCGACTCGATATTAACCACCAGCAAACTAGAATATTACTGCTCACTAAGAATTATGATGACTCATCATCGCTTTACCAACTGAATATAGAAAACTATGCGCAAAGGCACTACCATACGTTCGCAGCCATTGTTCGTAATGCTATATGGCAACATAATGGTGAAGGTGTTTTTTACACAACTCCTCCGCCAGCACAAAAACTAATGGCAATAAATGCCGTAAAAAAACAAAAGCCAGCCATAACAATAAGCTCAAGTGAGTATCTATGCTGTGATATGGCACGGATCCCTGATGGAAAAAATTTAATCTATCGAACAAACATCAGAAACTTCAGCATTGATTGGTTATCAAAGAGTGAATATGCCATTAATAATTCGACGGTATACGACATGCTACCTAAGCTGTTTCACCACGAACCCGCACTTGCCTTCATTTCTAAAAGAGATGGACGAGCGCAAATCTACGTTCAACAAGGTGAAAATAGCGCTCAAGCGATATCAGCATTCGAACACTACAAAGTATTCGGTAACTTAGATATTGATCCCAATGATGTCCAGCTATTAGCAACAGAAGCAAACCGAGTTCATATTTTTGCGTTGAAAAATACAGCAAAAACATCAAAAGTGAGGACAATTTACCTCGACAACAGAGTTCGTTCGGCTGTTTGGTTAGACAAAAGTATGTTTGCCGTTACCCATTATGATTTTAATCAGTCACTTATTACACTTTACGACCAAAATGGAGAAGCGCTAAAAACACTCACCAGCAGATGGCAGAGCATTTTGGTAGATAAGAGCAAAGAGGGAGCTGTATTTTTGGTAGATAAAGAAAACAAACTTCACAAAACAACAATTAATCTCATGCTCTCAGAAATGCTGCTGTTACCTGAGTATATCGGCCAAATGAATCACCCAGTTAATCGTGATACAAAAATTAATGATGGTAAGTTATACCAAATACCCAACCACACAGAAATGTTGCACATATCGAACCTTAACCTTCCAGACAAAGTAATAGAAAAACACCTATTAGCTGACAGTTATGGTTTTGATGTTGTCGATAAGACTATCGTATATAGTAGTTTAAAATATGCTTCAACGGAATTACATAGAACCAAGTGATGGCTTGCATTTCTAGAGCGAAGATTATTGAAATACCGAAGTAAGGGTATGGGCCATATAAATAAGAGATGACTATCTAAAATTAGCTTTAGATCATTACAATCAGTAGAACGAAATTATGCTCTAAATTCACGTGTATATATGAGAATTTTCCCCTAAATGAGAATACCGAGAGTATTCTCATTCCCGACGAGATTAACCT
>Ga0209395_1002208_pt1 | contig 26061 bp, 22 predicted proteins | sample GOMGulsemesocosm_3_FD_184635 | JGI IMG/M metagenome (GOLD analysis project Ga0209395, IMG submission 184635) | Methane-oxidizing microbial communities from mesocosms in the Gulf of Mexico - GOM9D Gulf of Mexico (SPAdes) (version 2) | ecosystem: Environmental > Aquatic > Marine > Cold seeps... | reverse complement strand
CCCATGTCCAAAGGTTTCTGTAATACCGGTGACATGAAGGTATTATCAACAGCAACTAAGGCCCCTGCCTTATGTGCCAATTGAGCAATTTTTGCAATGTCGACCACACGTAATAATGGGTTACTCGGTGATTCAATCAATACTAATTTCGGATTTTGGCTAAATGCATCAGTTAGTGCCACATCGTCACTTTGATCAACAACCTTTAATTTAAAATTCCCTTTCTTCGCAAGGTGAGTAAATAAGCGATAACTCCCACCGTAACAATCATGTGGGATAACAAGTAAGTCGTCTGTACACAATAACTGACAAATAAGATGTACTGCAGCCATTCCAGTACTGGTTACAACACCAACTGCTCCACCCTCTAACTCAGCAATAACGTCGGCAAAAGTTGCACGCGTTGGGTTACCTGTACGTGAGTAGTCGTAATCTCGTTTTTCATTAAACCCTTTTAGCGCATAGGTACTTGCTAGATGTATAGCAGGTACAACACCTGCGTGTTGTTTGTCGCTACTTAGGCCAGCTCGCGCTGCGATTGTTGCAATACTTTTTTCAGCCATTATATGCTCCAGCTCAGGTTTAATTCAAATAGATGTTTAGATGTCTAAAACTCTAAACGGTTTATTAACGTTAAGCAAGAAGTTTTAGACATCTAAACTTCTACACATTTACACTTCGTTATTGACTCGGCGCTCACAAACAGTAAAATTGAAACATAATAACATTACTTGCTTTGCTCGGTTATTTAACCAGCAAACTCGTTTCATAATAAAAAGGTGTAGCAATATATGGCAGAGTGGAATGACGAATACATTAATCCATACGCCGAACATGGAAAAAAGAGTGAGCAAGTAAAAAAAATTACTGTGTCTATACCTTTACGTGTTCTTAAAGTATTAACTGATGAAAGAACTCGACGTCAAGTCAACAATTTAAGACACGCGACTAACAGTGAATTACTGTGCGAAGCCTTTTTACATGCGTTTACTGGACAACCTTTACCCGATGATAACGACTTAGCGAAAGACAATAACGAAAAGCTACCGGCTAGCGTACGTAAAATTCTTGAAGATAAAGGCATCACAGACTTCAGCGCTTATGAATCCGAAGATGACTAACATTGTGTACCGATAAAGTGATTAACACCTTATAATTTTGTTTTAAGGTGTTCCATTGCCAAACAGTTCATCACTTTAGCTAATTTCGTTTTAGTGTAGCCTGATAACAATTTTGGTCGTGCTAACATTAATGTAGTTTCTGATAGGGTTATTGCCACAAAGCATGTGATCCTATTCTTATTCTGATCAAAATAACTTAGCACATCATCCGAAATTTCAGTTATTTCACCTAAATTTTCAATGGTTACTTGCTTCTCAAACTCTTCAATAGACACGAAGAGAAGCTCAACTGACAATATATTATCTTCATCTTCATACCAACCCGCAGCAAGTGTTTGAAAGTTAAAATGAGCTTCGTGTTTATTCAAAATAGAAGCTAATTTTACAAACTCAGCTGTTAGTACATGGCTTGCTTTAATTGTGATGGGTAATTCGTTATTCATCAATCAGCTAAAATAGGAAATAGTGAAGTTAATATAGCAAGTTTTCTCACAGAAAAATCATAAAAAAGGCGTGTTTTCATTAGAAATACGCCTTGTCGATACTCAATTTTAACATTAAATCATGCTACTGCATGTAGTTATCAGGTAACTCCAATGCGGCAATACCAGAATCTACTGCTGCTTTTGCTACCGCCCTTGCTACGTTAGCACATAAACGAGGATCCATCGGCTTTGGAATAATGTATTCTTTACCAAATGCTAAATTCTGGTTACCACTAGCTAGCAAGACTTCTTCTGGCACCGGTTCTTTGGCCAGCGACCTAATAGCATTCACTGCTGCCACTTTCATTTCATCATTTATCGTACTGGCTCTGACATCTAAAGCACCGCGAAAAATAAACGGAAAACACAAAACGTTGTTTACTTGATTAGGGTAATCTGAACGTCCAGTCGCAATGATCAAATCATCACGTGTAGCTAAAGCCAATTCAGGCTTAATTTCTGGATCAGGATTAGAACATGCAAATACCACAGGGTTAGGTGCCATTAACTTTAAGTTTTCAACAGATAACAGGTTAGGTCCAGAAACACCAACAAAAACATCCGCCCCTTCAATGGCATCTTTTAAAGTACGTTTATCCGTATTGTTCGCAAATTGTTTTTTATATTCATTTAAATCATCACGTCGAGAATGAATAACTCCTTTGGTATCCAACATATATATATTTTCACGTTGTGCTCCGCATTTAATGAGAAGCTTCATGCAAGCTATTGCTGCAGCACCTGCTCCCATACATACAATATTGGCTTGTTTTATATCTTTATCTTGAATTTCTAGCGCGTTAATCATACCTGCTGCAGTTACTATAGCGGTTCCGTGTTGGTCATCATGAAACACCGGAATATTACAACGCTCTATCAAAGCTTTTTCAATAACAAAGCATTCTGGAGCTTTAATATCTTCTAAGTTAATCCCGCCAAAACTATCCGCGATATTTGCCACTGTATCAATAAATTCATCAACAGTTTTGTGCTCCACTTCAATATCAAAAGAATTAATATTTGCAAAACGTTTAAATAATAAAGCCTTACCTTCCATAACCGGTTTAGATGCCATACCCCCCAAGTTTCCCAAACCTAGGATAGCCGTTCCGTTAGTAATCACGGCAACGGTATTTCCTTTCCCAGTATATTTGTAAACATCATCAGGATTATTGGCTATTTCTCGTACGGGTTCAGCGACGCCAGGACTATAGGCTAATGATAGATCTAAGCTCGTTTCAGCTGAAGTTGTTAGCTCGACACTGATTTTCCCAGGCGTTGGGTATTGGTGATAATCGAGGGCTTGTTGGCGTAGATCAGTCATGGTGAAATCCTAGAAAATAAAAGAGTAGTTGAAATAATTCACATCGAAAACAAAATTAAAAATATAACCTCAAATAAAGTACCATGAAACCCTCGTATTAACCCCGATTTTTACATAGCATTTCACTATATTGTATATTTAGCGCTTCTATACCGCTAATACACAGCGACAAAGACGTAATTACACATGAAAACTTTCCAAACCCATATCATATAACAAAAAATCACTTGTAATAATTCAGATATTCAGCACAGCTTCCAAAAGCTATTATTACTAGCTTTAGTAAACTTCAGACACAAAAAAGCCACTCGAGTGAGTGGCTTTTTAATCAGCTAATTAGACCGTTCGTTATTCGTCGAATGGATTAACTAAAATGATTGTTTCATTACGGTCAGGACCAGTAGAAATAATGTCTACAGGAACACCGGTAACTTCTTCAATACGCTTTATGTAAGCGATTGCATTAGCAGGTAGCTCTTCACGCTTAGTTGCGCCAACGGTTTTCTCAGACCAACCAGGTAACGTTTCATAAACAGGAGTAACTTGCTCGTAACCTTCAGCGGCTGTAGGTGAAACAGTAATAATTTCGCCACTTTGCGTTTTGTAACCTGTACAAATTTTAAGTTCTTTCAAACCGTCAAGTACGTCAAGCTTAGTTAAACAGAAACCTGTGATACTATTTATTTGAACAGCACGATGCATTGCAACGGCATCAAACCAACCACAGCGACGTTCACGACCTGTTGTAGCACCAAATTCGTGACCAACTGTACCTAAATGCTCACCAACCTCATCATCTAACTCAGTAGGAAATGGCCCAGAACCAACACGTGTAGTGTAAGCTTTAGTAATACCTAAGATGTAATCAAGATTACGAGGACCAAATCCACAACCAGTAGAAACACCACCAGCCGTTGTATTTGAAGACGTAACATAAGGGTAAGTACCATGATCAATATCTAAAAGCGTACCTTGTGCACCTTCAAACATGATTGACTCGCCAGCTTTACGTGACTGATCAAGTAATTCAGGGATATCTGCAATCATACCAACAATAACACTACGTACAGCTAGTGCATCTGCAAGAACTTCTTCGTAGCTTACTGCGTCAACTTTATAGTATTGCGTTAAAGCGAAATTATGATATTCGACAATTTCTTTTAATTTTACAGCGAATGTTTCTTCGTTAACAAGATCACCAACACGTAAACCTCTACGTGCTACCTTATCTTCATATGCTGGACCAATACCACGACCAGTAGTACCTATCGCTTTATTTCCACGCGCTTTTTCACGAGCAATATCTAAAGCATTATGATACGGAAGAATTAAAGGACAAGCATCACTAATTAAAAGACGTTCTCTAACCGGTACACCGCGTTCTTCAAGCATAGTAATTTCAGTCATTAATGCCTTAGGACATAATACAACACCATTACCAATCAAACATTTTACGTTTTCACGTAATACACCGGAAGGAATTAAATGTAATACGGTTTTTTGACCGTCAATAACTAAGGTATGACCCGCATTGTGGCCACCTTGGTAACGTACTACGTATTTAGCTTTATCTGTAAGTAAGTCTACAACCTTGCCTTTACCTTCGTCACCCCATTGAGTGCCGAGAACTACGACGTTTTTGCCCATGTTAGAATTTTTTAATAGAAAAAATTAGGCGAGGATTCTACCAAATATGGTATAGGAGGCCAAGAAAAAAATAGCTTTTTTAATGAGTTTATTAAGCAATAGATTTGCTATTATTTATAGTAATGAGTTATTACTTTTATTTTTAATAGCTTATCAATGTAAATTAGTAAAAATAATTTTATTCTGAGCATATAAAACTACGGCTACCTTTCTTGTTATTCATTATTTATTATTTATACCAAACGGACTAATTAATTGATCAACTTAGAATTGCATTAGTCTTATAATATTAGCCCACTTTATTTATTCGCTTCGTTGAAACAAATAAGGCCATGAAAATTCATGGCCTTATTTAATTTACTTAACTTAGCTTGTCAGAGTTATTTTTCAGATTTTTTTAAATAATGGAAAAAATCACTATCTGGCTTAACTACCATGATATCACTCTTACTATTAAAGCTTTTTTCGTAAGCTTCTAGGCTACGATAAAACTTATAAAAGTCAGCATCTTTTGTATAAGCATCAGCATAAACCTTTGCAGCAAGTGCATCGCCTAAACCACGTGTTTCTTGTGCTTTCTTTTGTGCTTCGGCTAACATAATTGTCACTTTAGCATCAATAGTTGCACGTATGATTTCAGATTGCTCTTCACCTTGAGAACGATGCTCTTTAGCTACTGCTGTACGCTCTGCTCTCATTCTTTCATAAATTGACGCACTAACTTCTGCAGGGAGGTTAATCGCTTTAATACGTACATCGATTACTTCAATACCTAATTCATCTCGGCTACTTTGAGTACTTTCTAGTGCTTTAGCCATAATAGAATCACGATCACCTGATACTATTTCGGTTATAGTTCTTGAACCAAATTCTGTTCTTAAACCATTATTCACTTTTTGTTTCAATAGTGCTCGCGCATTATCAATTGAACCAGATGTACGCAAGTAATACGTAGAAAAGTCAGCAATCCGCCATTTAACAAAGGAATCAACCATTAAATCTTTCTTTTCTGACGTTACAAAACGATCCGGTGCTTCATCTAATGTTTGAATACGTGCATCCATTTTTCGAACGGTGTTAATAAATGGAAATTTAAAATGCAAGCCAGGTTCGTAAACCTTCATTGCACCCGTTGTTGAATCACGTTTAATTTTTGAAAATTCAAAAACAATCCCGCGCTGACCTTCAAACACAACAAATACTGAAGATACAGTTAACAAAAATAACGCAGCAACAATAGCTATAATAAAATTCTTCATCGCTTAGTTTCTCCCGTTATTAAATCTGTCTGTACGACCGTTTAAAGAGCCGGTAGCATTGACTGGTGTATGGCGCTGCGTTGATACTGGTTGAGTAACAGTAGAACGAGGCGTTACTGCCTGCTGCTGCATTATTTTATCTAATGGTAAGTACATCATATTATTACCACCCTCTACATCTACCATCACTTTACTAGTATTTGAATAGACTTTTTCCATTGTTGCTAGGTATAGTCTTTGGCGAGTCACTTCTGGAGCCGCTTGATATTCAGGTAAAATCTTTTCAAAACGAGCTACTTCACCTTCTGCACCTAATACGGTTTGAGATTTATAAGCTAACGCTTCTTGTTCCATACGCTTCACACGACCACGTGCACGTGGCTCAATTCCACGAGCATAAGCTTCTGCTTCACGTAAATAACGTACTTCATCTTCTTGCGCCGAAATAGCATCATCAAACGCATCTTTAACTTCTTCTGGTGGACGAGCGTCCTTGAAGTTAACGTCAGTTACAATCAAACCTAGGTTGTAAGGTGCAATTATCTCGTCTAATGCTTTCCATACTGCTTGACGAACCGTTTCACGACCGCTGGTTAGAATGTTATCCATTGTTGAATGACCAACAACATATCTTAGGGCACTATCTAATGACTGACTTAAACTATCATCAGCATCCGTTACACTAAATACGTAGTTTCTAGCGTCAACAACACGATATTGAATCTCCATTTCTACATGAACGACATTTTCATCTTGCGTTAACATAAAACCAGATGCAGGTAAGTTTCTTGTCGTTTGTATATCCACAGGAATAATACGATCGACAAACGTCCACTTCCAACGTAAACCAGGTTCTACATTGCCGGTGTATTGACCAAACTTAAGAACAATACCCTGTTCGGCTTCTTTAATCGTATAAAAGCCACTAAAAACATACACTAAAATAGCAACAACAAGCGCAATACTTATCCCTACATTAGAAAAGCTTTTGCCTGATTTTCCACCATTTGATGATTTCCCACCGAAAATACCACCAAATTTGTTACCTAAATCATTCAAAAGTTCATCTAAGTCAGGTGGTCCTTGATTTTTACCACCTTTGTTTTTCCAGGGGTCTTTATCATTATTCCCCGGTTCATTCCAAGCCATGTTAATCTCCACTAAAATGCTATTGTTGTTAATATATCAGTCTGTTAATTTATGATAAAGCGTTCAATTGACGCTCCACCTTGTTTTAATAATCTATTCCACTCACGACTAGGTAACTTTATGCTTAATAAACAATTCCCAAGGTCGTCGTAAGATTCGGCTGTTATACAATTGAGTGTGTATAACGTACCACGTAACCTACCCTCAGTGGGAGGTATTACCAAATTTTGTGTAACAATTTCTACGCCCAGTCGCTCTGCTAACGCCTGAAAAAGTAACTCTATTCCTATGCCCGCATGTGCTGACAACCAAACTCGAATTGGCATTCCTGTATCATCTCTATCAATACGAGGTTCAATATCATCCAACTTATCAATTTTATTACAAATTAATAACTGAGGCACGTCACCCGCACCTATTTCAGTTAATACATGTTCTACTTGGTCAATATTTTCTGAGCGCCGCTCATCTGCAATATCAATAACATGTAATAATAACTCAGCTTCACGTGTTTCCGTAAGTGTCGCTTTAAAAGCGTCAACGAGATCATGCGGTAAATGCCTAATAAATCCAACGGTATCAGCAAGTATTACTCGTCCAACATCTTCAACTTCAATCTTTCTCAGCGTGGGATCTAATGTTGCAAATAATTGATCCGCCGCATACACATCTGCTTTAGTGATGTGATTAAATAACGTTGACTTACCCGCGTTAGTATAACCAACCAATGAAATTGTTGGTATTTCTGCTCTTGTTCTAGCTCGTCGGCCTTGTTGACGCTGACGCTCTACTTTTTCTAAACGCTTACGAATACTAGTCATTCGTTCACGTAATAAACGTCTATCTGTTTCTAATTGCGTTTCACCCGGCCCACGTAACCCAACACCACCTTTTTGTCTTTCTAGGTGAGTCCAGCCTCGTATCAAACGTGTACTCATATGACGAAGTTGAGCAAGTTCAACTTGTAATTTTCCTTCATGAGTACGGGCACGTTGCGCAAAAATATCTAAAATAAGGGTTGTACGGTCAATCACTCGACATTGACATAGAGCTTCAATGTTTTTTTCTTGCGAGGGCGATAACGTATGGTTAAATAGAATAACGTTCGCTTCAAATAATCGAACCGCTTCTGAAATTTCTTCGGCTTTACCACTACCAACAAAAAATTTGATGTGTGGTTTGTCGCGTTTCCCGGTTACTACGTTAAGCGCAGAAACGCCCGCAGAACTTACAAGCATTTCAAACTCTTGTAAATCTTCGCGTGCGTTGTCATCTGGAAAGTCGACATGAACAAGTATTGCTTGTTCGCCAGCTTGATACCGATCAAACAATAGAACAATACCTGTTAATAAAGTTTAAACAATTAAAAAACAATTCAAATACTACAGTCATAAGTCAAAAAAAAGTGAATTGTTCAACATACTTACTATTTTTTAAAATTTTAATTTTACAGCGAGTATTTACAACTAAAATATAATTAAAAATGTAAGCGAGTGAGTTCTTAATCTTCAGAATCTCCCGATTCATTTGAAGGTACAGGCGCAGTATTTACCGCACGAGATGGAACTACCGTCGAAATTGCATGTTTATAAACCATTTGACTTACTGTATTTTTAAGTAAAATTACGAATTGATCAAAAGACTCAACTTGTCCTTGTAATTTAATTCCGTTGACTAAATAAATTGCTACAGGAATGCGATCACGACGTAAAGCATTCAAAAATGGGTCTTGTAACGATTGCCCCTTTGCCATTTTGTGGCCCTCTTGTTATTTTTAGTAAAATTATTACATGTATTTGTAAATATATATAGCTGGTCACCCAGTTAACTTATTAATTATACATTAATGTTTAAAGTTTGCTTACTGTTGTTAATATTTGTTCTAAATTATTTTGATCTTCCATATTCAATAATGTTGCTCCCTGCCAACTACGTAACCAAGTTAATTGACGTTTTGCTAATTGCCGAGTGGCGCATACTCCCCTAAAGATCATTTCTTTTTGGTCATAATCACCGTCTAAGTATTGCCACATTTGACGATACCCTACACAACGAATCGATGGTAAGTCGATATGTAGTTTGTTGTTCTCTCTTAGTTTAACGACCTCGTCTTCAAATCCTTGAGCTATCATTTGATTAAACCTTAGCTCAATTCTGTCATGAAGCAAACTTCTGTCTTTTGGAACAAGTGCAAATTGGTAAACATTACCTTGCAGTGCATTACCTTTAACAGCCGTTAATTCGGTTAGCGATTTTCCCGTAATACGATACACTTCAAGCGCTCTAGACAAACGCTGAGGATCATTTTTATGTATCCGCTGTGCAGATACCGGGTCAAATGTAGCTAACTCTTGATGAAGTGCATCCCAACCTTTAGTTTGCACTTCCATCTCAATTTGTTTTCTTATTTCTGCATCTGCTGCTGGAAGTGGTGAAATCCCCTCCAACAAACTTTTAAAATACATCATCGTACCTCCTACTAATACAGGAATACGATTATTATTATGTGATTTAGCTATCGCTTTTAATGCATCGGTACAAAAGTCTGAAGCAGAGTAGCTTTCTGCTGGATCGATCATGTCGATTAACTGGTGTGGGTACTGAACTAACTCATCAAAAGTTGGTTTCGCTGTACCAATGTCCATTCCTTTATACACAAGCGCTGAATCAACGCTGATGATATCTACCGGTAACTTATCTTGTAACCCCATCGCGAGAGCTGTTTTACCTGAAGCGGTAGGCCCCATGATACAAATAATAGGTAAATCCATATTTGTATCTTTTTTATTATTCATAAATTATTGCGACATCAATTGAGTTACTTCAGATGTGAGGTCAATCACTACAGAATTCAAGAGCAAAGTTTGCTCAAAGCCAATAGAATTAAGATTTCTTGCTTTATTTAACTGACTCATTGCCTCTTCAAATGAGTAATTATCTGATGGCATTAAAGCACAAAAACTAGAAAGCCATTGTTCTTTATTAAGTTTTTCATATTTTTCAGCATCCATAACCGCAACATCCATAACCGCAGTTATAAACTGATTAAAACTATTTACCACATCTTTATGACGCAACAATGAAGGAAACTGCCGTATTTGCACATGTGATTTGTCCAAAACCGTTACTATAAAACCCAAATGTTCTAAATAGCCGCGATTAGCCTCAATCAACTTAACCTGTTCGGGCTCCATTGAAAGCTTAACAGGTAGTAATAATGGTTGGCCGACAAAACCTTGCTCCCATCGTTGCGACAACTCCTCTGTTGCAATCGCGATGTGTAACTTCGTAAGCGATAATAAACGTAGTTCATTATTCAGAGAAATAAGCGCCAAAAGAGGCGAAATTAGATGTAATACCTTTACAGTTTCGTCAATATCATTTGGTATTACTTTTATGAGATCATTTTTGGGAATTGTAGCCTGTTGTTCATGTTGATTAGACATTAGCTCATGATAAGCATTCGACTCTTTAACCGATATATTCGTTCCAGTGTAACGATTATTTGCTCCGCCACTATACGATGGCGTACTTCGCTCATTAACTTGAGTGAGCGGTTTAATGTAATCTTGATTAGCGTATTGCTTAGCAATAGATGGATTATTCAAGCCATCTTCATTTGTTAAAGCAGCATCACCCTGCCCCTGTGTACTTGTTACATACGTGGGACTTAGCCCGTGAGGATCTTCGTTAATGCTTTGTTCGTCTTTTGGGAAAACATGCTCACTTTCGCCTGTGTATTCCAACGTTTCGCTTAACGCTTTTTGACATACAGAGAAAATAAAGTCATGAACATAACGGCTTTGATGGAAGCGTACTTCATGTTTTGCCGGATGAACATTCACATCAACATCACGATGATTTAACGTTAAAAACAATACAAAAGCTGGGTAGGTATCTGGTGGTAATAAGTTTTCATATGATTGTCGAATAGCATGATTAATCAGCTTATCTTTCATCATTCGCCCGTTAACGTAGCTATAGCACAAGTCATTTTGATTACGAACAAAACTAGGCTTAGCTAACCAACCGCTGAAATGTAGATCGTTATGCTCACACTCGACTTCAATGGCATGCTCAATAAATTTTTGCCCACAAATTTGAGCCACTCTTTTACTATATTGAGCTTTAGTATTTGCCGCACGATATTGACGAATTATTTTATCGTTATGAATAAGAATAAACGTGACATCAAGCCTTGCTAATGCAATACGTTTTACCACTTCTTCAATATGTGTAAACTCAGTTTTATCTGTTCTTAGAAACTTTCTTCTGGCAGGAGTATTAAAAAATAAATCTTGTACATCAATGCTTGTACCGTTTGGATGAGCAGCAGGATTTATCTCTACCTGCATATCTCGTCCTTCTGCAACGGCTTGCCATGCTGACTCTTGTTCTTTAGGTTTTGAAGTTAACGTTAAACGAGAAACCGAACTAATTGAAGCTAAGGCCTCACCACGAAAACCAAGACTACAAATGCCTTCAAGATCATTTAAGGTTTTTATTTTACTGGTGGCATGCCGGCTTAATGCTAAGGTAAGTTCATCTTTTGGAATACCACTACCGTTATCAGTTATTTTGATGCGCTTAGCACCACCTTTTTCAATTTGAATTTTAACGCTAGTAGCGCCAGCATCTAGGCTATTTTCAACCAACTCTTTAATAACAGAAGCAGGGCGTTCTACCACTTCACCTGCGGCAATTTGGTTAGCAAGGCGGGCGGGTAAAATTTCAATCGACATGAATCTAATCTGCTCTCGGTATCTTTAACGTTTGCCCTATTTTAACAACATTTGAACGTAAGTTATTAACCTTTTTCAAGCTAGAAACAGAGACATTGTAACGGTGAGCAATCACACTTAGTGATTCTCCGCGACGGATAAGATGCCTTTTTAACTTCAAAGAAGCATATAAGGTGCCGTCAGGGGAATTTTGACTAAAATAATGATCAACTGCGGTGAATATAGCTTTCGCAAGTTTCTTCTGATGTGCTGAACTATTTAAGTTTCGCTCTTCTCGTGGGTTCGAAATAAAACCTGTTTCAATCAATACCGACGGTATATCAGAAGATTTCAAAACAGCAAGGCTTAAACCTTCGGGTTTACTTTTATGTAACTTCGTTACTTTTTTCATTTGCTTGATAACATGTTCTGCAAATGCATAACTACTACCCATGGTATATTCTTTTTTCATATCAGCTAATGTGATCGCTAAATTTTTATCTTTAGTTCGTTTAATGGTTTCTCCCGCTCCGCCTAACAGTTCAGATTCTTTCTGACGGTTAGCTATCCAACGAGTAAACTCAGAATTTGCACGACGTGTTGATTGCACTAAAACAGAAGCTCCACTAGGTTTGGAAGAGGTAAATGCATCTGCATGAATAGATATGAGTAAATCAGCTTTACTTTTTCGCGCTAGCTCGGTTTTTCTATTGTGATTTACGTAGTAATCGCCTTTACGGATCATCACGGCTTTCAAACCAGGTTGCTTATCAATTAAAGCCGATAATTTTTTGGCAATATTGAGGGTAACTTTTTTCTCATAGGTTCCTCTTGCGCCTATTGACCCTGGATCCTCACCGCCATGCCCGGCAACAATAGCAATAACAATATCTCGTTTCGTTTTGTTGGTATTATTGGTTTTTACGGTATTTTTACCATGTTTATCATATAAGTCGATAACTAAACGATGACCATATGTACCGGCGGGGCTTAACGGAAAAACAGCTAATTGATAGCTACTGGCAAGATCTAATACCAATCTTGTACTACCCTTTTTTTTAGGAGTACTAAGGCGTATTTTTTTAATGCGTTTATCATTTTTCAGCACATTACTTAACGAGACTGCCGATTTGCTATTAGCAAAATCAATCACTAAACGTTGCGGATTTTTAAGAGTAAAATGACTAAATTTTGGTTTTTGTGACAGGTCAAAAACCACACGTGTACTTTCAGGAGCTGGCCAAATTCGAACTCCTTCAATTTTATTTGCCGCAAAGACATTAAATGTCAGGACAAAAAACAAAATAAGAAAGCTACTGGTTTGTCTTTTATTTACTGCTACGGCAAAAAACATGAAATTCCTTCAAGATGCACTCTACTTTACGTATTATTTTTGTTTTAACTGCGTTATTAATTGCTCTGACAACGCAGTTTTAGCTTCGAATGTTATTCTTCTTTGATTTTCTACATATTCCATATTAACAATTAAATCAGGTTTAGCTAGTGTGCCAACACCTTTTTCGGGCCACTCAATAAAACAACAACTTTTTTCATTAAAGTAATCCCGAATACCCATAAATTCAAGCTCTTCCGGATCACCTAAGCGATACAGGTCAAAATGATAAACATTCCATTGTCCTAACTCGTAGGGTTCAACCAATGTATAGGTTGGACTTTTTACGTTACCGGTATGCCCCATGGCTTGAACAAAGCCACGTGTTAGCGTTGTTTTTCCAGCACCTAAGTCACCATTCAAATAAACAACAATCCCTTTTTTTAGATCATTTTTTATTATATCGGCGAGTAACTTCCCCATATTTACGGTGGCATTTTCATCTGCCAAATCAAAAGATATCATGTTAGGTTTGTATTCATTATCAAATTGCTTTCACTATATTGATTAGTGTACCTCACTGAGTTTGTCTGGCAATAAGCGAAGAAGGTAATGTGTCATTTAGTTGTAACATTTTACCCGTTATAGCTTTCGCTTCGTTGTTTTTGTATATACAAATCCGCTTACTCGTAAATCTTTGTCGAAATAAACAAGATCAATGGTAAACTACGCCTTTGTTAGTTTATGGCTACCGTAGATAAAAATGAACGATATTGACTTAGACCATTTAATCCAAAAAATTCACCAATGGAGCGACGAACTTGGTTTTGCCCAAGTAGGCTTTTCTGATGTGGATCTGTCTGAGTATGAGAGCACTTATAATCAATGGATTGAGAAAAACTACCATGGTGAAATGGATTACATGGCTCGCCATGGTTCAATGCGAACAAGGCCAGATGAATTGGTAGAAGGAGCTCTTAGTTGTATTAGTGTTCGTATGAACTACCTGCCACAAAATGCACAGTTTGCTAAAATATTAAAACAACCTGATCACGCGTACATTAGTCGATATGCGTTAGGACGTGATTATCACAAGCTTATGCGAAAACGATTAAAATCACTCGGAACTAAAATATCGGAATATTGTGAAAATGTTAACTTCCGCCCTTTTGTCGATTCTGCACCATTATTAGAACGCCCTCTTGCTGAAAAAGCAGGTCTGGGTTGGGTTGGTAAACACAGTTTAGTGATTAATAAAGATGCTGGCTCTTGGTTCTTTTTAGGAGAGTTATTGGTTAATTTACCACTTCCCACCACAACAAAACCTGAAAATGACTGTGGCAAGTGCGTTGCTTGCATAAAGATCTGCCCAACCAATGCGATAGTTGAACCTTACGTTGTTGATGCTCGCCGTTGTATATCTTATTTAACTATTGAATTAAAAGGTGCGATCCCTGAAGAGTTTAGGCCATTAATTGGTAACCGAATTTATGGTTGTGATGATTGCCAGCTAATTTGCCCATGGAACAAGTTTGCTAAATTGACAGAACTTGACGATTTTAACGCCCGAAACAGTTTAGATAATGTGACATTGCTAACATTGTTCGCTTGGGATGAATCATACTTTCTTAGTAAAACAGAAGGCTCTCCAATAAGGCGGATAGGCTTCGAGTCTTGGCAGCGAAATATTGCAATAGCGCTAGGTAATACCGCTTATAATGAAGAAATAGTCAAAGCTCTGTCTGCTCAATTATTAACATCCTCAGAGATGGTAGCTGAGCATATTGAATGGGCATTAGCACAACAAGACAAACGAAAAGTAGAGCAACAGAATATTGTGCTTACACGATTAACCGGACGCCTTATCAGAAGTATCGAAAAAGGTTTACCTAGAGACGCATAATTTTAAACTAAGTTTTCGTTAATGTTAACTTTCGTTGCTTACAATCTTGCAATATTTTCTGTTTTTCTACTTCACTACTATTTTGCCAGCCAGTAATTTCATCTAAATGCCTAAAACAGCCCACACAAATATCATCATTATTTAAACAACAATTTCTAATACAAGGACTTTGCACATTGTCAGCGGCATTGTTTTCGTCGGTCGACATAATGTTAAATTGCTTCCGCATATGCAATTAAGCGATCACACTCCTGCTTTAATACATTTAACAGTGACACTGTATCTTTAGCTAAGTCCCCTGTTTCTACCACAGTCTTCATGTTATCTTGAAAAACGATTGTTTGTTTATTCAGCTCATTAGCAGCCATTAGTTCCGATAACTTAAAAATATGGGATAACGGTCGGGCAACATCACCATACTGCTTAGCGTTGATAAACCCTTCAACCTTCACCATTGCGTTTTCTATATCTTGTGTATATTCGTCAAGCATATAGGTAGCCAATTCTGAAGAACCTTGATTTTTAGCGTAGATATCTAAATCAAACACTACGTCCAATGGTAGATCCGCTAACTCAGGAAGTAGTATTTTAGATTGATCTAAATAGGCTTTATCTTCGTCATTGAGTACCTCACTTTCACTTAAAAACTCATCAAAAGATTGAATTTTTTGAGGTTTAGGTTTAACTGTATTCACTACTGCTTTTACTGGAGTCAATGCTGATTTTGATTTCAACCAAGGTTCAAGAAGTGCACTGAGTGCTTTAATATCTAATACATTAGGAAGTTTTGATACTTTCCAATTTTTAATCATATTAGAAATAGCACCTTCAGGCGTATCAAACAATTGATCTTTAAACGTAAAAACACCACGATGCACAGCACGGCCAGTTGAAATTAATACAAGTGGTGATTGTGAAAACTCAGAAATAAGCACTAGGTAACGACCGGTTTGCCAATGTTTAATCATCGCTTCTGACTGACAGACAATTTGCACATGCAAACCTAACCACTGTAATATTCGAATAAATGTTTGGTGTTCTTCTGGTTTTTCAACTGCAAGCAATACTTCAACACGTGTCGGTAAATACTGAAATTCATTTAATATTTCAGAATCAATTAAGCGGTTATTCTTTTTATTACTTTGTAACAATTCGACAAGCTGTTTTTGAAATACTCGCTGGCAAAGCGGAGTACTCGCCTGATCATATAAACCAACCTTATGTAACATAGCTCTTTGAGGGTGCTGCATCACCATTAATTTGGGTTGAATACTTTCAGGTAATTCTGCAATATAGGCTTCTAGCTTATCAAATTGCTCCTTATAAACGTCATCACCTAAAATAATCAGATTCACCGCTCGTTTTTCTAATACAGTTTGTGAATACTCCATTTTCAACGCATTAACATCAGGTAAAGTTTCGCTTACACCACCAACACCATTAATCGCTTCCAACACTACCTGTTTCGATAAGGCACAATCAGACAATAATATAATTTTTTCTTGTTTTAAGTTCGCATTTATCGGGAGGGCTTTTAATGCACTTACCTCACGACCCATGAGTAATCTTGCATCAAAAAATAATTTAAAACCGTCGTCATCTAACGCCGTTTGAATATCATTGATATTTAAATGATACATTAAGGTTCTTAAATAAAAGATAATATCGAGTGACGCGGTCATTTTACGATCTTCATTGACCAAACGATTCACTAACTCCGGGATAGCCTTAAGGGGTTTCGCTGTAGAAACAGTCAACGTAAACCGTATCGTTTGCATACCATTATCTAAATCAATAACTTTCAATCCAAACAGCAGTTTTGCGTTAAATAATTCCGCCATAGAAATTCGAATAATACCTAATAACATTCTATGGAATAGACGTTGATCAACTTGTACAAACTCCATTAATTGCCTGTCTGTTTGTAGATAGATTTGATTACGTTGTAAATGAAGTTCTGACATCGCGTTAACTAAAATAGCATGTAACTCATCAGTAAAGTTTATATTGGATATAGGTCTTTTTTGACCATTATGCTGTAGTTGAGCGACAATTTTTGATTGGCGGCACCAATCAAATACACGGGTCAGTTGCCTATAAACTTGTACCGATGCACCAACAGCGTCAATAGACCCACCTTGGCTTTGGATCATAGCTCCTAGTAGCATTTTACTGAATTTATCAGTATTAGAAGTAATTTCTTCTAATGCCTCATTTTCTGTGCCTTTAAGTTTGTTTTTAGCACGACTTAATGCCGCTTGCAGCAATTCTAACTTGTCATTTCTTTGTATAGTTCCAGACCAAACCTTACCGTTAAAATCAATCAACAACTCCATTTTAATATTATTTTTAGATGTAATATGACTTGCAAGGATAGTGTTGGAATCACGTGCATTTTTTGCAATAGCAATAACATTTCTTACGGAAGACTTAGTAAATAATTGGCGCCAACTAACGATATTTAGTTCGGCTGCATTGCATAATTCAAGTATATCTTTATTATCTGAAAGGTATTTTTTCCCGGGTACATAACACCAATGTACAATTCGGTGTTGATTCGCTAAAAATTCCGTTTTCTCGTCTTGTAATCTAACCAGTTGCTGGTATTGGTTCTCACTATGCTCAGGTCTTTTCACTTGTTGTATAAGACCGACAATCCGTAAATGCTCCGAGGATTGAACATAACTCCCTTGTTCAACTTTATTTTCGTTATCAGACAGTAAACTTTGACAAAGTTTTACCGTATTTATGCCATCACGCCTTAACCTAAACTGAATTCTAATCAATATAAGAGCAATCATAAACAAACTCATCATTAAGCCACCAATCAACACATAATTGTATTGCTTTAGCGTCAGTTTGATATCGACTTTGTTTGCCAATTTAGAAAAAATAGCAGGGATCACGATGTGTTTATTTTCAACCGCAGCGTCAGTATCAACATTTAATGTATTTAATGACTCCGTGACCAAGTTCGTTCGAGTGAAAACTTCTTCGGTTAATCGTAAATGACTGTGCCATTTACCTAGTACTCTCTCATTAGTATTTAAAAAATCCTTTAAAGCGTTTATTTTAATCTTGATATCAATGTCTGACTTTACCGAAGTAAGCACACTCAACCAGGTTTGCATCGCAAGATCTATTTTACTGGTTATCCCATCAAAATTTTCTACAGTGTATCCAATATTTATCTTATCGAATGCGGTAACCGATTTTGACAATAAATCTTCTGTTTTTTTCAATTGGGTTAAGATACGGATAGAATCAACATATGCGTTCACTTGCCCTGAATATACGTATGCTCCACTTGTAGATATCAATTGATTAAGTGCAGACTGATCCTTAGTTTTAACATAAGTTTCTTTCAGCAATATATTTTTCAAAGTATTCAGTTGCGCTAATGCACCATCTTTTAACATGGTATTCTGGTCGTGATTACCCTGAATACGCTCAACAACAGTCTTAATGCTTTCCATTTCAGAAACTAACTGGTTAACTTTTTGAAATTTTCCTAGATACAATGCAGAAATATCATTTACATTATTACTAAGTTGTTGAAAAACATTTTCAAAACTTTCGATTGATTCAACCAATGGTAATTCAGAACTAAGGTGGTTATTAATTCTAAGTAACTGGTTATATTTATTAGTGAATTCAATTTGTGGGATCTGGATATTAACTAATTCATTTATTTGTACGTTACGCTTATACAATAAATATGCAGTTGCACTAAAAATAAAAATAAGAAAACAAAATAGAAAAATTAAGATGCCAGACATCTGACGATAAAAGGGGATATGCGATTTGAAACTCATGAAATTGTAGGTCCCTATTCATACGGTTCAACCATTTCCCCGTATACTACTATTTTTAATGAGTGTTATTTTATGCAAATATGTAGAAGAATCAATGTTTATTGACATGACACTCCTACATTATATGATTAATGTTTAAGCTTTTGGCCGTTTTGTCACCCAAGCCCAATCCATTTCACATAAAATAGGTTCTTGGGAAGTTTCATCTGTAATGGTCACCGAAACCAGTAGATTCCCTTTATCTGAGCTATTCATCTTTGCAATATCGTTATCTGGTAGGGTAGCTACAGCGAGTAAATCACCTTGCATACGCTTTTTGTAATCAAGCTTAATTGTTTTAATAAGCGGTAAACAGGAATCTGGAATATTAAGACCAAAAACAATTCCAGAAGCTGACTCGGCTAATAAACCGGCGGCAAGAGCATGCACACCACCAATGTGGTTTTGTACTTTCTTACGGTTTTTTATCGTCATTACCACTTTATTTTTATTGATACTAAGAATCTTTACTTTAGAGGTATTAGCAAAGTGCACTTGCGAACAAAACAATTTAGTTAATAAAAATGGGCGAACCCTCTCAGGCAATTTATTAATTTTATTAACAGCACGACTAAAACGATTACTCATTGTTATCTCCTTGAATAGGTAATTTACACATTACCAATGATATTTAGGACAAAACTTATTCTCGCTCAAACTGGTCAGACCTTCAAGTAAAACATCTTACAAGAATATATTCAGCTTTAAACATGAAAAAGGGCATAAATATGCCCTTTTAAAAACCTGAAAGATTAGTGAACTCACCACAGAGGACACTAAGGCGCTGCGCTGCACAGAGAAAATAAAGCACTATATTTTTTCTCTGTATTCTCTGTGCGCTCTTTTTTTGGGGGGAATAGTTAACCTGCTCTAGCAGGCAACCTCACTTACTTTATACCCGTTGCCATTCAAGATGCACGTTTCAGAGCACTTTAAATGGTAACGGGTATATACATTTGATTTTTTGAAGTATCTCTTAAACCAAGTTCAAGTAAGTTAAATTTTAAAAAAGCTGGCTTGGTATACTTTAAGCTCAGCAATCGATTCTCTAATATCATCTAAAGCTAAATGTGCCCCAGTTTTAACAACTTTATCTAAAACTTCAGGCTTCCAACGTCGAGCAAGTTCTTTAATGGTACTTACATCAATGTTTCGGTAGTGAAAATAGTCCTCAAATTCAGGCATATATTTGTTAATAAAGCGACGATCTTGTCCAATACTATTACCACACATAGGTGATATACCTTTTGGTACGTATTTTTCAAGAAACTTAATTGTTTCACGACTTGCCGTTTCAATATCTGTGGTACTTTCTTGGCAACGTTTTGTTAATCCAGACTTGCCGTGATGGTCAATACACCACTGGTTCATATTATCCAAAATGTTATCTGGCTGGTAAATTGCAAAAACAGGGCCTTCTTCAAGAATATTTAAATGGCTGTCGGTTACGATACTCGCGATCTCAAGAATAACATCACTTTCAGGCTCTAACCCTGTCATTTCAAGGTCTAACCAAATTAAATTTGTATCACTGCAAGCCATAATATTTTCCTTATTACTACATTTAACACCATTATCTTTCACGATGATATGACAAGTGTTAGATGAAATTCTATTTTGTCAGTATAATACGTGACAACAAATAATGTTTAAAACTCTTTCGCTTAATTATAAGTAAATAAAATATGATAAATCATCGTGGCTAAAAAGAAAAAGTTGACCAAAGGTCAAGTTAGACGCATTAATGCTAACCAGGATAAAAAACTCAATAAGAAAACTGACAGTGTGCAATGGCTTGACACTGAATTAGGTGATCCTGAAACTGGCACCGTAATCAGTCGTTTTGGCCAGCATGCCGATGTTGAAGACCAAAAAAACACCATTCATCGATGTAATATTCGTCGTGGTGTAAAATCTCTTGTGTGTGGTGATAAAGTACTTTGGCGACTTGGTAAAGAAACAAAGCATAGCATTACCGGTGTAATAGAAGCCGTCCATGAACGAACCTCAATGCTCAGTCGTCCAGATGTTTACGACGGAGTAAAACCTATTGCTGCAAATATTTCTCAAATACTCATTGTTTCATCTGTATTGCCGGCCTTCAATGCTGATATTATTGACCGTTATTTAGTAGCAGCTGAGCAAACCGGTATTACCCCGGTAATTGTATTAAATAAAATAGATTTATTAGACAACGACAATAAACAAGAAATTGAAGCCCAACTTGCTATCTATCAAGATATTGGTTATCAAGTTATTTACGTTAGTAATAAAACTCAAGACGGTATCAACGGACTGAGAAAGCAACTTGAACAACATACGAGTATTTTTGTTGGGCAGTCTGGTGTTGGTAAATCCACACTCGTTAATTCTCTGATGCCTGATCTAGGCTTGATCACGAAACAAGTGTCTGAAAATTCGGGGCTTGGTCAGCATACCACAACCGTTGCTCGATTATTTCATTTCGTAGATGGTGGCGATTTAATTGACTCTCCAGGTATCCGAGAATTTGGTTTATGGCATTTAACCCCCGAACAAGTTACTGATGGTTTTATTGAGTTCTCTGATTATATAGGAACTTGTAAGTTTCGAGATTGTAAACATCAAGAAGATCCCGGTTGTGCTCTGGTAAATGCAACTCAAGATGGTAAAGTCCATCCAAAACGCTTAGCCAGTTTTCAACGCATCCTTGCTAGTTTAAACGATAATAAACTGACATCACGTTTTAACGACTAATTACAGTAAAAGAAAACATTCAAAGGAAAATTTGTGCTTTTAGATAAAATTAAAATAGCCCTACAATACATCATGCCAAAACATGGCATATCACGCTTAATGGGTAAATTTGCTGCCGCTGAAGCAGGATGGTTTACCACAAAGTTCATAGAATGGTTTATAAAAACATATAAAATCAATATGAGCGAAGCAAAACTAAAAAACGCTGAAGATTTTAAAACCTTTAACGACTTCTTTACTCGAGAGTTAGAAGACGGAGCTCGACATATAGATGACGACCAATCTACTTTATGTTATCCCGTTGACGGTGCTATTAGCCAACAAGGTGACATTGAAAGCGGACAACTTATTCAAGCGAAAGGTTTTAACTATAGTGTAAAAAGTTTATTAGGTGGCAATGCCGAAGATGCCGCGCCTTTTGAAAATGGAAAGTTTTCTTGTATTTATTTGGCGCCAAAAGACTATCATCGTATTCATATGCCAATGACTGGAACATTAAGGAAAATGATTTACGTACCGGGCGAATTATTTTCAGTAAACCCATTAACCGCTCAGAATGTTCCTGATCTTTTTGCAAGGAACGAACGTGTCGTAACAATATTTGATACCGAACACGGCCAATTCACAATGGTATTAGTTGGGGCAACCATTGTTGCCAGCATAGAAACGATATGGGCAGGCACTATAACTCCTCCCGCAGGAAAAGACGTATTTACATGGACTTACCCTGCAACCGGTGTGGATGCTATTCGGTTAAACAAAGGGGATGAAATGGGCCGTTTCAAACTAGGTTCAACAGTCGTATCAACATTCGCTCCTAATATGGTCGAATTTAATAGCGAAGCGGGACCTGAGACAGTTACTCGATTAGGTCAGCATTACGCCGACATTTGCAACAAAGAGCCATAAATAGGTTCTCGTAGAATGTTACATATTTAGGTTGCTCAATATATCAACACAAGATACGATGGGGATTGCATTGTATGGATTATTGAGCCATTTTTGAATTTTGAGGAAAATTAATGAGTCGTAGTAAGTCTGGATTAAAACCCACTGAAGCTGAGCTAACACTGCTAAACATATTATGGAGATTAGGCCCTGCAACAGTAAGAGAGGTTCATGAACGTGTAAGTGAATCACAGAAAACCGGGTACACCACAGTACTTAAAATCTTACAAATTATGCATGAAAAAACCTTAGTTATTAGAGATGAAAGTAACCGAGCTCACGTTTATGCAGCGGCAGATAGTGAAGTTCAAACGCAATCTTCTTTATTAAAAGATCTAGTTTCGAAAGCATTTGGTGGTTCTACGTCTAAACTTGTGATGAGAGCATTGGATGAATCTACCAGCAGTGAAGAAATAGCAGATATTCGTCAGCTGTTAAATCAATTAGAAAAAGAAAACTAATTCGGAAACATAATGCAAGAAAGCTATTTAAATAGCCCTTTAATGTATAGCATTGCCTTAACCTTGATCCATTTCATATGGCAAGGCGGCCTAGTTGCGCTCGCATTAAAAATTGCATTAGTCATTGTTCCTCGCCAAAATGCCCTACTACGCTATAGTTTTTCTGCAGTAGCCATGGTGATGAATTTATTGCTTCCCATCATTACCTTTTTTATTATATATAAACCAACGTACTTACAGCTTACGCATTCTTTATCAAATACGCCTGTCTCTGGTATTAATTTAGCTGATTTAGCCTCAAGTCAAAATGAATGGTACTTAACAACATTTGAATACCTTCCGTACATTACTGTATTTTGGCTTTCAGTCATCGGCATATTATCTTTAAAACTTATTATCGAGTTATATTCAGTTAACCAACTACCAAATAAAGGCACAATAGCTCCAGAACAAGAGCTGATGAATCGCTTTGTTGGGCTTGTTGAACAAATAGGTCTGACACATACCCCGAAGCTATTATTGTCTATTAGTACTGAAGTACCTATGGCAATAGGTTGGTTAAAGCCGGTAGTGTTAATACCCGTCAGTATGTTAAGCGGATTAACACCTGCTCAGCTGGACATGTTAATTTTACATGAATTAGCGCATATAAGACGCCATGATTACCTAGTAAACTTCATTCAAACATTAGTAGAAATTGTATTGTTTTTTCATCCTGCTGTACTTTGGGTATCAAACCAAATGCGAAATGAGCGTGAATATTGTAGTGATGATATTGCCGTTCACCATTGCGGTAATCCTATTGCATATGCACACACACTTGCTGATACTGCATCTATTTGTAATAAGCACCGAAAACATTCGATTCCAAGTATGGCTATGGCTGCCTCAGGTGGTGATTTAACTCAAAGAGTAATACGCTTGGTTAATGAAACTCATTGCTCATCACAAAATAACGTGAGTAAATGGTTCGCGTCGTTATTCACTTTATGTATCGTGTTATTTATTTCTTCTCAACAGCTGTTAAAATTAACCGAAGTTGAGCTTAATACTAACCAATACACTTTCAATGATAAAAGTGATGTTAGTCTAAAAAGTAAGGCTCTGCCTTCGTCAGTACCTTCAATGGCAACTCAGCCGAACCGTACACAGACAAACACTATTAAAGTACCTGTACCTTCGAATAAAGAATTAGTGTCTGAGCGAATAATATCGACAGCCCCTTCATTAGCTCAAATAGATCCCACAGGTATAGAGAAGGTTCAGCCTAACTCGGTAAATAAACATAATGTAGTCTCAAAGCAAAAGCCTTCTTTTGTGGCGATAAAAGTAAACCGAAAACCTATACTCGACGTTCAAATTAATAATATACCTGAACACAAAGCGCTCAATTCAACAGAAGTACCTCAAGAACATTTACTACTAAACGAACCCAAAAGACAATCAATAGTGGAACGTGCTTTTGAAAAAACTGATTCTAGATTAACAACAGCTACAAATAAAAATAAATATGCTAATGAAATTACTACGCTTTCATCAGATTTAACGATAAAAAATAGGGCGCGAAGTTTCGACAATTTTACTGAATTGCTTCCCCAAAGTTCAGCAGTTAATGCTTTAGAAGAAAGTCGCTTACCTATTGAGTCAAATGCTAAATTAGTATACTCAACAGCCCCTAAATACCCTTCTACCGCGAAAAGAAAAGGCATAGAACTAGAAGTAAAAGTTGACTTTATTATTGATCAACAAGGCCGCGTGCGTGATATTAAATTCCATCCTAAAAATAAAATAAACTACTTTAGATCCTCCGTTCGTTCGGCGATTGAAAAGTGGAAATTTGAACCCGCAAAGTACAATGGCAAAGCCATAGAAAGTAAAATGACCAAAATATTTTTATTTAGTTTAAAACACTAATTTTTTGCTAACTTCTCTTTTTTAACATCTAAAGCATATTTATTTTTACTTTATTCAAAGCCAGCTGACTTCGCACTGACTGAGTAAGAGAATAGAGTCCTCTCCATCAAAAACTGTTCTTTAATGAGCTGCTGTTGAGAAAATTTTATAGGTTATACACAATTCCCACCTCACAATGTAAAAGTTGTGTAAAACCTTTTTGTATTTCAAATTAACAAGTTAAACTGACAGTGTTAACTAGAAATCCCGAGAGCCGATCATGCCAAAACCAACTATATTAATGATTGATGATGACCAAGAACTAACAGAGTTATTGGGCGAATACTTAATGAGCGAAGGCTTTAACGTAGACAGTTGTCATGATGGACTATCTGGCCTAAAAAATGCGCATCGTGACGATATTAGCTTAATATTGTTAGACATAATGATGCCCGGGCTAAATGGACTTGAGGTATTAAAAGCTTTGGGCGGCAGGCATAAAACACCAATCTTAATGCTTACCGCTAAAGGAGATGAAGCCGATCGTGTACTTGGTTTAGAATTAGGTGCAGATGACTACCTACCTAAACCCTTCAAACACCGAGAGCTATTAGCCCGCATTAATTCAATACTTAGAAGAATTGAAATTATTGAAAGTAACAAAACAGAAAATAAAACCTTATTAGTTAATAATGTTCAATTAAAGCATTCGACACGCGAAGTATCATGTCACGGAAACAACATTGAGCTTACAGGTACTGAATATCAACTGCTATACGTACTAATGAGCAACCCAAGTGCCATTATTAGTAAAAATGAATTATCCGAAAAAGTACTAAATAGAAAGCTGAGTGCCTTTGATAGAAGTATTGATATGCATGTAAGTAATATACGTAAAAAGTTACTTCCTCATAGCCCATCTGAAAAATTAAAAACAATAAGAGGAGCCGGTTATATATTCTTATCAGGTGATGTAAACAATGAGTAAACAATTAATACGAAAGCTATATTCCATTAATATTAAATTATTTTTATGGTTCTGGTTGATTGCCGTTACTTCAATCGTATCGACAAAGTTAATTTCCGAGCAACTCGCTGAAGATGTATTGATTTTACCCCCTCACCCGAAAGATCTACAAAAACTATATAGTGCAGCTAATAAAATTAGAATTAACAAACCGGTGCACTTATCACGCTTTATTAAGCGAATTCAAAAAAAAACACATG
>Ga0209395_1002207_pt1 | contig 26068 bp, 18 predicted proteins | sample GOMGulsemesocosm_3_FD_184635 | JGI IMG/M metagenome (GOLD analysis project Ga0209395, IMG submission 184635) | Methane-oxidizing microbial communities from mesocosms in the Gulf of Mexico - GOM9D Gulf of Mexico (SPAdes) (version 2) | ecosystem: Environmental > Aquatic > Marine > Cold seeps... | reverse complement strand
AACTTTCTTGCTTGATAGTTGCAAGTGCATAAAACACTTCTAGGCCCTGTTCCACCAACGGCAAGTGGCACATTACGTAGCTCAGCATTGTCTCGCATTTCTACTGCGGCATAAAAGCAATCCATATTGAAAGATAAGAAAATAAAGTTCCTTACTCGCTGTACCGTAGATAGAAAGAGGCTTACATGAAAATATAAGTAGGAACTTTTTTTTGCCAAATTTGATCATAGTTCCTTACTTTTATTGTAGCTATTTCCAACTAAACTCCACCTTTTTCTTCTCTAAAATTATCTTAAGCTGCTTCGTCATAGTCAATGCCTCTGAAGAATATTTCATTTTGCTTAATGGCACGTTCCATAATAACTAAATATTCATCAGGTAAATTCATTTTTTCAATAGACGCAGGCAAAGCAACTGGTAACATTTCAGCGATAACATCTTCAGATTCTAACCTATTAACAGTACGGATATAATGCTCTGTTGTTTCAATACTAGCATGACCTAACTGTTTCTTTAACCAAACATGAATAGATGAACTTTGTTTTACATCAAGAGTAACTTTATGCTGTTCACTATATAACCATAGTAATTGAGTAGCGCCTGTATGCCTCATTGAGTGAGCGGTAACATCAAACCCTAAGGCTTCACTGGCTTTTATAAATACTGCTTGAAGCTCTTTCTTTGAAACTGGAGTGCCATTTTTATTCAGCCATAAAAACTTATCTTTGACTGTTCTTACTTTATTTTTAGCATGCTTTGATTTCACATATTTACTTTCATATAGACTTCTTCTCTCCTTGTAAAATGGTTTCATATATTCATTTTCAATTAACTCCATAGTACAGAGATGAACCAGGCATTTAGCTCTCCTTTGGCCTTTTTTGATATAATTTAATTCTTGAAATGATTTACTGCCCTGCTTCAATTGAGCATAACGTTTCCATTTAGGATTTTGCTTTGTCGGGGCCATTGGGAATTGAAATACTCCACCAATGCGTAAAAATGTTTGCAGCATAGTTGCAGCCATAATTGCGTATACAGGATCTTCTTCATATAAATATGAATAAAGTTCAAACCACTGATCCATTGAAATAACTTTCTCTCTGTAATCATCTGTAAAAATTAGGTACTCAGTCGGAACCATCGTTTCTCGATCATTATCATAATAGTTAATACTACCTGGTGTATGAGATAAAAATTGATCATCCTTCCTAACTTTAGATGATACTTTCAGTTTCTTCGGCATAACCATGTTATGCGAAACATTGATTTTAGTTAAATATGTATAAAATAAACGCCAACTTCCAGCGTAAATAATTAAGCTGCTACCTTTCCATTCCTCATCTTCATATAGGCTTTTTATTACTTGTGATAACGTTTCATATGTAGCCTCTAGATATGAGATTCCCTCTTGCTCAAAAATATTTATTAAAAAACTAATATGCCCTGCAATATCATCAAGCCGACTAGCACCTACATCTTTCAACTCAGATTTAATCTGATCTGGATAAGCATTACGAGCAACTAAAAAACTTAGCAAGTTCTCCTCTATTCCACCACCAACATAATATGGAATAGGAACAACGCATGGGGTATTTCTATTAAATTCAAGTACTCTCATTACTTACCTCCTTTCAAGGATCTTACTTCCGTTTATTCTTTAGCGACTTTGAGAAATATAAATAAGCATGATCATGTCTAAATTGCGAAGCCGACATAGGATTAAGCTGATTAGAAGATGAAAGTAAAATTGATTTATAAGCTTCTAGCCTAGAGTCGTTTGGATGTGCCTTAATGTACTGTTCTGTCATATTGACAGCAGTATGACCGATCTGTAATTCATGAAGATTTAAACTTGAAGGTTCTTTTATGCGGAAGATTCTCTTTTCTAAAGAGTCATTTAAAGGTGTTTTTAAGTTTTCACTTTGTTTGTAAGTCATGCCTATTACCTCTTTGTTAAAGACATATGACATGATAGTCGATTTTTTATTTTTTTATAATTTTGTACAAAATTAGTTGTTTTTCTATGTCAAACGGGCTGAAATAATCAATATAACCATTAAATACACCCGTTTAGTTCACTATTTAAATACTAGTTCTGCTTAAAGACTCATCCCCGCACCATTAAATTTCAGCCATTTCTTAGCTTCATCATAATCAGGCATTACTTTTTCAATTGTGCGCCAAAATTTAGGAGAGTGACTTTTATCTTCTAAATGAGCAAGCTCATGAACAATAACGTAATCTAATACACTTAAAGGTAACATGGCGCATTTCCAATTAAGGTTAATAGTACCTTTAGATGTGCATGATCCCCATCGGTTTTGTAATTCCATCACACGAATATTCGCTGGGTTGAGCTTCATTTTCGGCTGATAGAGCTTAAGCCGTTCATCCAGTCGTTTTTGTAGTTTAGTTTTATAAAAATTTTTAAAGTGTTCAGGAGCATTAATGACTTCTGAGCCTAATAACTTAAACTGTCCATAATGAAAAGAAAGTGGCTCCTCCTGCTCAGTCACTAGTTGCAAGCGATAGTTCCTGCCAAAGTACAGGAAGCTTTCTCCATTTACATATTCACGATGTATCCGTGTTCGATTAAGGTCTTCCCATTCAGCAAGACTTTTATAAATCCAACTTCTTTTAGATTCGATAATTTGTTCTATTTTATCGACATTAAAAGGGGCTGGCGCGATAACCAAAACAGTACCATCACGCTCAATATAAATGCTTGTTGTTTTACGGTCACTTTTCTTTAGTTGGTAGCTAATATCCTTATATGTGCTGACACTTTCGGTATTAACCACTAATTATCACCTTTCGCTTTTTTACTTGATAAAATGTCTAATTCTCTTCTCTTGGCTAAATTTAAAAGCTCAACCGTGACTAGTTCGAATGATTCTTCTAAAGCAGGGATTTCACTCAAGATAAATATTTCCTGAATTTTTCCTTCCAGCTCATCAACCATATTGGCTCTATCCCAAAAGTTAAGCCCTTCAATTTTATCAGCCATCGTTTCTAGAATTTGTTCAACGATCTTCTTAATGGCTGTTAACTCATTCGCCTGACAATTCCCATCAAAAGCTAATTCAATAATGAGGTCAGTAAACGGATCTCCAGCAGTAGTGTCCTTACCTCGACCTTCATCAATTTCTCCTCTCAAGCTTTCCAACTCAAGCAGCATTTGATCCCAGTTTTCATTGTATTTCTTAAGAATATCTTCAAGCTTTTCACTAAATCGCTTGTACATTACTGGGTCATCAGCTTCATTAATCTTACAGTGTTTGCGAATGGCGTGTTCCATCTCACTTGCCGCTGCGCGATCATCTTTATGCTCGTTCAGCGTTGTTATGAATTTATCTGAAAATAGCTCTACAGGCGGTACTTTAGGGTTGATACCTAAGCTTACCAAATGCTCACTAACAAGCTTTCTAACCTTCTCACCTACACCACCAATATTGATAGAGTCATCTTTATACCTTTCTCTCGCTTTAGCCTGCAAATGGCTAAATTGATACATTGGAATTTTGTAAGGATGAGCTAATTTATTAGGCAAAATTATATCCATGCTTTGCATGAACTTCTTAAGGTAAACATTAAAACTATCGCGTGTTTTTACATCTTCTAAAGATTGAATTACCGCTTCTGTTACCTTGTATCTTTCAATATCAGTAGCTAGCTTTTGTTGAACAAGGTTTTCAATTTGATTGATATTCTTATCTTCAAACAATTGTACTAATTGTCTATAACGGCTTTGTAATACTGGCATTTCAGATTCAACAGATTTGAACGTAGCTAAAATGTCTTTTTGATCTTTACCAGAATATAGAGATAAAGCTTCTTTTAAGTTTTCTGTTAAACCAATGTAGTCCACAACATAACCAACAGTTTTTCCTGGGTAGGTTCTGTTAACACGCGCTATTGTTTGCAGTAAATTATGTTCTTTGAGCTTTTTATCAATATACATAACCTGCTCAATTGGTGCATCGAAACCAGTTAGCAGCATGTCACAAACAATTAGAAATGCGATACCAGTATCTGGCTTTTCATAGTCAAATTTCTTTTTGAAATTTTCAACAGCATTACGTTTACGAGACTCGTTCCGAGAAGCAACAAATGCAGCTTTTTCATTGGTGCCATCAGAAGAAATAACAACCATAGCATCAAGGAATTCTACCTGCTTTAAAAGCTTACTATCTTGCTCAATAGTTGGCTTTTCCTTTTCTTCTTCAGCCCATTGTTTTAGTGCTTTTCTTATATACGTTTGATAATGCAGTGCCGCTTGTTTTGAAGAACAAACTACCTGACCTTTATAACCGCTAGGTAATACTTTTTGCACGTAATGTTTAACAAGATCATTGGCAATCTCTTCAATACGGTCTTCTGCTTCTAATATATCTCCAGTGGCCCCGTACTTTTTGCGAATTGCTGCTATTTCTTCATCGCTTCTATCTTTGAATAGGTTTTCAAATTTTGTATCAAAACCGTGTTTATCATAGATTGCAGAATCTGCCGTTTTACCTTCATACAATATTTGTAATGTTGCACCATCATCTACCGCATCTTGAAGCTTATATTCATCAATATAAGGCTCATCAGGGTTATTACCAAAGCGCTTCCATGTAGGGTCGTTATGGTGATCTGCTATCAGTGGCGTACCAGTAAAAGCAAGACGAGTAGCATTTGGAAATGCATCAAACATATTGTCAGATAAGCTTGATTTATCTTGGCCTGTTTTTTGTGTGCGGTGCGCTTCATCAATCATGATAAGCACTTTTTCTGAAGGGTTAACTTCACCAAAGCTTTCGAATAATTTTACAATATTATCCTTATCGCTTTTAGTAGCGTACTCAGAAGGTGGTTCAGCAACAGACTTGCCAAGAGCTTCATTTAAATAGTCAGGTGTATTGCTATCATCATCTTCCCTAAACTTGTGTACCATCACCATATTTAGTGTCGAGCGGTCATCACTTAACTCACTTTTAACTTCATCGCTACTAGATATTTTGTAAACTTTTTCACCAGTCAAATCAGCCGTTTCACCTAACTGTTTATCCAAGTCTTTTCGGTCATTTACCATTAACACTTTATAGTCTTTTAAGTCTTCAGTACTTCGCATCTTACGCACTAAAAAGACCATAGTTAATGATTTACCACTACCTTGTGTATGCCAAACCACACCAGAACGCTCATCACCCGTTTCACCAGTTCTGATACGTTGAATAATCTTATTAACTGCTCGGTATTGCTGGTAACGTGCGACTACCTTAATTCTTTGTTTACCTGCATCCATAAACAAAGTGAAGTTATTGGTTATATCAATCAGGTTTCTTGGGTGCAACATGCCCTGAACAAGCGTTTCTTGCTTTCGGTGTTTTCCTGATGTTGGATCTACGTAAGGTGTATCATCTGGATAGATGGTCTTCCAATTAAAGTAGTATTCTTCTGTTGAGGTAATGGTGCCGAATTTTGCATCATCACCATACATTCCTATCATCAACTGGTTGCTATAAAACAGCTTCTCTTCCCCCTCAATTAGCTGAGAGCCTTCAGGTTCACGTAGGTCAGCATAACGCCTTAACTGTTCAACTGCTTGGTTCATCGGGTCTGAAGTAAAGCTATTCACATCTTTACACTCAATCACAACCAGTGGAAGACCGTTAACGAATAGCACTACATCAGGAATTATGCATTCTTTAACGCCAGCCGGGGTATCAATTCGGTACTGGTTAATTGCAATAAAGCTATTAGCTTTCCAGTTATCAAAATCAATAATCTTTATCGTAGGGTTTTGCTCACCAGTGACAGTATTTTCATCTACTTGCCACTTCTTTATGCGATCCATAAACTCTTGATTGTTTTCAAGCAGGCTTTTTACACCAAAATCAGTAAAATCGTCATAAAGCCCATCAAGTTGCGCATCTGTTAGCCAGCATTGTTCATCAATGGTATTAAGCAAGCTGATAGCCTTTATAAATTCGCGCTTAATTACACATTCTCTGAAGTGATCTCTATAACTAATACTAGGGTCTTTAGGTATAACACTTGAAGAGTGTTCAATCACTTGCCATCCCATAGTTGCTAGCTGATTTAAAAGAGGCTTCTCTACAAATTGATATTCAGACATTAAGCCTCTCCAACTGGTTCTGGTACTAAATCATAAAATACGAACTCTAAAAAGTTCGAAATAGTAGTCCTTTGATTTTCGATATCATCATCAACCCAAACGTGATGCTCTGGGTTAAGCTCTTCACGCCAATCATGTAATTGACTAGCAATTTCTTGTGAAACTATATTCTCTTCTTTTAATGCATTGATACGTTTACTTAGGGTTTCACCAGTGATTTGTTTAAAACGTATTTGTTTTGAAAAACGTAAATTGAGTACTTCTTCAAGATATACGCGAGGCTTACAACTCAACTTATCTGTGTTTCGTTCAACAAAATCAATTAATTCTTCTGTATTTAAATGGTGAGCTGATTTTACAAAAGCATCTTTGTTACCAACCTCTAAATATGAACCTTGAGCATTTTTCTTAATTTCGATAAGGGCAATATCATCTTTTGAAAATCCATGCACTTTTAAGAAATTAGCAACACCATCTTTAAAGTGACTCAACATAATTACTTGCTGGCACTTATCAGCCAATTTAACCAACTTACTATGCGTTTGCCCAACTCTATTCTCATCAAATGAAGTTACAGGGTCATCAAAAATGACAATTGTCTTTGCTACGATTTCATCATCAAGTGAGTCTAACGATGCTAGAAATATTGATAAGCCAAGTGAACGCCTATCAGATTCACTGAAAATCTTATCTAAATCCTGCTCAGCAATATCTGTCCCTTTAAACTTAACTTTAAAGCTATAAATAGGTTTATCACCACGAGGTTCATGCTTATATTCAAGCTTAAAATCTCGGCTGCCCAAATCGTTAAAATGTTTATTAATTTTAGTAAAATACTGCTTTAAATAATCACCTTGCTCATTACGGAGCGACTCTTTAAGTTTTGGAATACCTGCTTCTAATTCGCCAATTATTTTTGATAAAGTTAGATGTTCATTACAGGCATCATTCTTCTCATATCTATCAACATGTAGGGCCAGCAAAAGACCTTCTGATTTTAATCTCTCAAGATCTTTTTCAATTTGCTCAACTTCAAATTGAGCTTTAAAATCGTTAGCTCGTTTGTTAAATGTTTGGTAATAAGTATTAAGCAATGTTAAGTCATCAGATAACTCTTGAATAAGTTGATCAAATTCCGTTACATCTATGGTTTCAAATACCTTCTTAGGATCTGCTAACTTCGCCTCAATAGTTGAATTAAACTCGCCAATTATTTTGACAGCCAACAAGATTAATTTATCGATTTTTGTTTGTATTAAAGCATGGGAGTCTTTGATATTAGATATGGTCTCAGGAATTTCATCTTCGTTAGAAAGTTCTGGGTAGCTACCAGTGACTAAACTAGCGTTTTCAATTGAAGACTTAAGCTTTTCTATCCAATATTTAGTTAGTAAAGGGTGATGCTGAGCTATTGCAGATTTCACAAACCCCTCATGCCTTGCAAATTGATCATCAAAACACTGACGATACAGGTCTAACAATTCATTGGCTTGTGGTGAAATTATCTGGCCACAGAAGTGACAATTATCTCCATCTAACAAGCTTAAACCTTGTTTAATCCATTGTTCAGCGCCTTCTGGTTTTACAAAGTGCTTTTCAATGTGGCGATTCAATTCAGCTTTAGCAGCTTCATGCGGATTGTCTAACCCAGTCTTTAACACATTATTTATAGCAACTACTGCATCAATAAAATCCGTAGCCACTCTCTGGGGAAATAAATTTCTTCTTTCCCTGATAACTTTACTTGCTCTCTTTTGTGAATTTAGCAGAGCGTAGTCTTCACGTTTTTTATCTAGCGCGACTTTAGTTGCCTCAATGTCGGCTACTAGTGGCTCAGCAATAAATGATTTTACATCATCTATTTTCGAGAGTTCGCTTTGAACAAGCTTTTTCAGATCAGAGCGTTTTTCTTTTAATGTTTTATTCTTTTCCGAGATTATTTCTGCTTTAGCGACACCTTGAGAACCTAAAATAAAGTCGCTAAAACTCTCTTTGGTAGTACGGGTCAGTGTTCGACCTAAGAATACGTTCTGGTGATAAAAAGCATCATCGTAAACCGCTAAACCTAAATGACCGGGTAACTTACTCGACCAATTACCATTATTGAAAATGGTTTTTACTTCTTTCTTACCATCAGCATCTAAAAAGTTAAGCTCAACTTTTTGGGCTGAACCATCCTCTGGAATACTTTTCCTTGCTGTGAGTGTATCCGCCTCATCAGATTTTAAAGATGAAAATATATCGCCTAAGGTGCTTTTACCGTAGGTATTACGACCATATACAAGTGTCAGCTTTTCAAATTGGCTTCGACCACCATTACAGTCTTTATAAGTACCAATATTTTTTATTGTGGAAATCCGTTTTAACAAAATATCTCCTTAAATCTTTATTATGAAAAGCTCTGCACATCAACAAGTAAATCTTTAACCTGTTTTGTAATTCTTTTATTAAATTCAAACTCTACTTCGGCTTTTCTTAGTTTACTGACATTTACCTTAAAGTAATCGACAAGTACTTTTTTCTTTTGGGCAAGCGTGTATACATCAAAATTAGGAATATAACTTGTCTCATATTTTCTATGACTTAGCTCTTTGAATGTACGAACAAACTTTTTGGGCTGAATGTTAACGTTAAAACGTTTTATGAGTTTACCGACATAATGATCAAGCGTATGAAGTAATTTTTCATCGTTAATTTCTGAAAAGAAGAATAACCAGCCCTTGGCTTTTTTATCAAAGATACAACCTGAAATTCTTAGATTTAATCGCCATAGTAAAAACTCTTCACTCTTTTGTTTCGAGTGTTTGTAGCTTGTAAATATTGAAACTAATGAATGCTTTAACCTTTCAATTGAGCCAAGTCGCGCACTAATTATTGAGTCATAAAAATGATAACCAAGATAATCAAATGAGCGACCTAATTGTTCGATTGTCGATTTATCTGGGCGCTTGATTGGGTCGTACATTTTTAACCCAATACGGCCAAAACGCTTTCGAACATCGGCAGCAATATTTTGCGCATCATTAAAGTCACAAAATATCATCACATCATCGACATATCGGTAGTACTTTATGTTTGATAACGACTCAAAATATTTATCGATATTTAATAAGTAAATTGCAGCCAACATATTTGATATTGCTAAACCTTGAGGAACTCCTCTTGCTGATGGCATATCAGTTGTTTTAGAGGCAGAGACTGTTGGTGAGGTAATGGCAGAGAAAAGTACATTTTTGATATCATCAGACCGTATCTTTTTACCTAAGCGACTTCTTAACTCATTGTGTTTTATTGATGGATAAAAATTACTGACATCAAGTTTTATTACACCTGTATATGCACCAGAAGCTAAGTCTACTTTCACACGTTTAATTACTTTTTGCGGTAAATTGAATTCAACCACCCCAGCATAGACTTCAGTTAAAAAATCACACATTGCACGCATGGCAATACGATCTCTTACCGTGGGAATTGAAATTTCTCTAGGAACTTTATCTCGACCTTTACTCACTAACTTTAATTTGTACTTCGTAAAATTATAAGTACCCGCCAGCATTTTTCGAGAAAGAATAGCAATTTGATCATCAAGTTGTGTTCTGAAAGCATACTGATCTAAATTATCGATACCTGTAGCGCCAGAATAAATGACATGCTCAACAAATATTCGCTTTAAGTTTTCCTCAGAAAAGTGCTTATTGAACTGCTGTCGTATGGTCATGCTAACTTCTCAATAGCAATGAGCAATGCAACAGGTAACAAATAAAGCATGGTTAGCAACACATATCGTTTTGACAGCCACCACGTAATACTCAACCAGTGATACCACGTAGGGCATCGATCCAGCCCCTCTTTACATCCTGTTTCTGAATCTACAATTTTGTTGTTAGTAACATGTTCAAGGCACAAAGCTAGGTAGTAGTCATAATCGGTATGGTTTTCACAAAGCCCCATTATTTGTTCGTACTCTGCCGATATTTGCTCTATGTCAGCATCATCTTCTTTAGACTTATGATAGAAAGTATTCAGTGTTTCGTAACTTTCTTTTATTAAACCCGATCTCTCTTTAAAAGAAAGCCCTGCAATAAAGCCCGACATACTTAGCACTAAAACTGAATAAACAATCCAACTTATACCAGCTAAATCTTCTTGACCTACTGATGGGGTAAACTTTAAGTAAAAAACAGAAACGGCAACGCCAAAAAAAGAGTACCAGAGTAATAAAAGCTGTGATTGAAAAGCGTTTGAGAGTAAACGCTTTTCTGCTTGTATTCGCGCTTTTCTTGTCCACCAAACATTATCTGAAAATGCCATTTATTTACTTCCTTTAAAATAAGGTGTTCTAGGGTGTCTATAAGTTACATAGAGTTAACACCCCTTACGGGGCAAGCCATATGTACAGGAAAGCACAATGACTAAGAGACAAGCTCTTCAATATTAGTTGCACTCACAAGTGAGTGGTCAACCTATTCAAACCGAAGCCTTCAAGGTCAACACACCCTAGAACAAAACTGGTTATACGGGTACTTTCCCTGTTAGCAAATCTTGCATCAGGCCCATTTTTTGTAATTTTAATTTTTCTAAGTATGTCTTTTCTTGATTAATTTTATTCGAAGCAGCATTAATACGTTCTACAACTAATTTTTGTTCGGGAATATCAGGAAGAAATACGGTTAGCTTTTTAACAATATCTTGAGATATATTACTTTGAGATTCAGCCAGACCTGTTTTGGTCGCATCAATCTGCCTTTGAACTTTTTCTGATGATAACAGTAACGCCAAATATTCCTTTTCAATTCGCTTAGTTGGTACTACCCGATATAGTTTATCACTCAGCATTAATTTGCTCTGTGTTTTATGAACATAGGCTACAACACCAACTCTATTTCCAGGACCAGCTCTAGTCATGAGTACATCACCAATCTTCACTTCATACTCTGAACGTTGAACTAAAGAATTTGGTAACGCCTTATTTGCTTTTTGCTCGTAACCTTCCCAAACTACTGATGTAGTTTTTAGAACACCCCATTGTCCTTCATTTGCAGGCTCTGATTCACAATCAGGACTCCATCCTTGCTCTATTTTATTAAGGTAGTCATTTAAAATTGCCCCTTCCCAAACCTTCGGTACTCTATACAACCCTGTGTCTTGATAGAGTTCTGGGGCTACATTGATGCTTGGGCGCAATTGACCATAGTTACTGTTTGTTTCTGATGTGCAAGAAAGGTCTATACCACGAGAGAATAAATCCGCCATCATGCCTTGTTTAACTGAAGTATATTTGTCGATAAGGCTTTGGGTTTGGTCAATTAGGTTATCAACAGTGCTTAATACTTTGGCGATTTTTTGCTGTTGTAAAAATTGTGGTAACTCAATTTCAAAATTATCAGTGTCCTTTTTGTTTACCTCTAAAAATGTGCTGCCAATCCCAAGTTTTTCGTAACAAGTTTTTTTCCTTTTCATCTGATAGAAAATAAACCATTTGTCTATGTTTGGCTTTACTATTAGGGATTTAAATCCTTGGTTAGTACAGCACTCTACTTCAGCAACTTTCATTTCACCCAAAGTTGCCCTAGAAGTCATCAAAATTGTACCTACAGGTAAAGTTTTTGCTGAGCTATTTCTAAGCCCTTTAAAAGAAATCTTCTCACTTGATTCGCTTAGAACTCGTTTAGAATTCTTCGTAATATCAGTTGGAGTCACCCAATTAACATCAGCAGGAGTCCAAAACTCAGCTACATCTCGGCTAGGAGTCCCTCCACTAACAACATCGGCAATTTCTGATAGCTTTGCTACAGACCAACCTAAAGGTAAAGGATTATTCATAACCTAACTCCACTATAAACTCATTTAGTAAAGTCGCCTGTTTGTCACGTTCATTAAGAATGTCCTTAACCGTAACTGCATACTTACTATGAAGATTTTCAACGGCTTTTATTATTTGAGCTATTAATTGGCGCAAATAATGATAATAACTAGCAACCATTTGTTTTTTGAAACGCGCTTCAATTAGATCTTTCGCTTCCTCAGGTGTAATTTTATCGCGGGCTGCATCAACTAAATCTTCTTTTTTCTTTTCTGCTTCTTTGATGCCTGATTTCAACACTTTCAGCTCTACTTCTAAAAGACTATGAGCTTTCAACATAGAATCAATTTCATCAATTTTTGATAGTGAAGTTAATCCTTGCTGTCCTAGACTTTTAATATCAACTTCATTTGATAGTTGAATACTATTAGCTTTTGCTAGATTAAGAACTTTCTCATACTGTTCAAAGTTAGGCTCTCCTTGAGTCATTTTATTAAAGTCACCAACTTTTGTGCCTTTTGGTAATGCAACTTGCGATTTTATTGCTTTAAATGCACCACCAATTTCAGATTTAAGCAGTTTAACAATATCGTTTTTAGATTGATTTGGTATTTTTCGATCTTCTTTCAACTGCTTAGCATAGCTAGCTGGTAATGCAGAATTATCGAATGATGGTTCATATCCTTCCTCTTCAGCGCTGAGGAAAAGTGATTCTAGCTCAGTGATTCTGGCAACATCTTTTTTCAAGCTAGCTAATACTTCAGGGAATTGTGATGCTAGGATTTCTTCATCAGGGATCAGCTCAGCATTCCAACCTGAGTTAGCGATAGACTTTAGATCAGCTTCATGTTGTTTGAAGTTGCTCGCCATCGCGCCACGAACTTGATAAATAGACAACAATTTTTCAGGTAATAGCGCAGTCACAATACTATTTAATGCATCACGCCTTAGGGCAAATACGCCTTTAGAGCCTAATTTGTCATCACCAAGCTGGTGGAATGCTGGTAAGAATTGTGTATCCCACCATTGCCCTAATTGAGCGTTGAATGCATCATGTTTGGCAATAAGCTGAGGGTGATTTTCAATTGCGGTTTTGATGTCTGCTTTACTTTCAATTGCCTCATTAAAAGAGAAGTAGTCACCGTCAACTTGCTTAGGGTGCCCCGAAGTAAATAAAGCTACTTTTAGGTTTGAGTAATTTTGCCAATGTGTATCAAGACTGTTCACTTCATCAGTAGGCACACCACCGTTTAAATGTGCTTTTACATCATGCGGCTCTGGTGCTGGGCTATTATCAACAAAACGCCTGATATTTAAGTTGAACTCTTCGCCTTCAAGCTCGCTAACAGGTACTGCTCGTGCATACTTTTGGATTTCATTTTCTGTATTTACCGTTAAAGATTCATAAACATGCGTGATTTTTTCAATGTCTTCTGGGCGAAGGCTATTTTGATTTTTACCTTCTTTGTATTCACGGTCTGCATTGATAAACACAACGTGTTTGCGTTTAGCTGCGTTTGCTTTATTGAAAACTAACACACATGCAGGGATAGGAGTTCCATAAAACAACCCCTGAGGTAAACCTATGACAGCTTCGAGTATGCCTTCTTCAATTAACTTTTGGCGACATGTTTTTTCTTCACCTCCACGGAACAATACCCCATGCGGCATGACTACAGCCATTTTTCCATCTTGCTTGAGTGAAGCAAGCATATGCTGAACAAACATGAAATCAGCTTTCTTGCCGCCTTCAGGCAACCATGTGTGAAAGCGGCCTTGATGTGTCATGCCATCACGACTGTAATTCTGCGAAAATGGTGGATTCGCGATCAGCCGTGAAAAAGTGCGTATCTCGCCATTAGCATCAACATGTTGAGGTTTAGCAAGCGTATCTTCATTCTGAATATTCGCACCACCTACACCGTGTAAAATCATGTTCATTTTACAAATAGACCATGTGGTGCCGCTATCTTCCTGCCCAAATAAATCTATTTTACTTACGTCACCGCCAGTTTCTTCAACGTACTTTTTACTTTGAATCAACATACCGCCACTACCAACAGTAGGGTCGTAGATCTCCATGCCTTCATCGGGTTGCAGTAGTTCTACAAGCAAGCGAACCACTTCTGAAGGTGTATAAAATTCCCCACCTTTTTTACCTGCACTATCGGCAAAATGCTTAATTAAGTATTCATAAGCTGCGCCAAGGAGATCTGGGAATTCAAAGTCATCATTTGTTAGTGGGATGGTGTTGAAGTGTTGGATAAAGTTAACAAGTACACTATCTTCCATAGGCTTCTTGCCTACTTTTTTGTTGAAGTTAATATGCTTTAGTACGTCTTCCAAACCTTTTTTAATATTCGCGTCTTCAAGTGCTGATAGGGCTTTATTTAGCTCAGTACCGACATTCTTTTTAATATGCTTTATTGTTGACCACGCGGCCTCTTCTGGCACAAAGTAATCAAACTGTGATGGTAATGAAACGAGCTTTTCAATTGCTGCTTCTGACTTACCTTCTTTTGCTAAACGTTCTCTAATAGCGGCTTTATCTGCTTCAAATTGATCAGACATACGTTTTAAGAACAACATACCAAAAATGTATTCTTTGTATTCTGATGCATCCATTTTTCCACGCAGTATGTCACACGCTTTAAATAGCAGGGTTTCTAGCTTGTTTAGTGTCAGTTTATGTTTCATATAATCGTTATTCTCTGTAATTTATTATCAAAGTCAAAATTGAATGACTTTGAAATCTGCTATTTATTGTTTGTGCGTTTTCTATTTCGTACCCACGAAACAGAGCCATTTGTTTGCTTCATTTCAAATAAATCTATTGCAGCGAATAAATCGCTTACTTTTTTATATCCATAATTTCGTTGATCAAAAGAAGCATGATTAGATATATGATTACCAATAGCACTTAAATTAGCCCAGCCGTCATTATCTTCAGAAGCTTCAACAGCTTGACGAAGCATATTCATCAACTTGGTATCACTTTTTATGTGTGGTTTACGCTTTTGTTTTGGTTTCTCTTCAGTATCTATGTCATCAAGAAATAAGAATTTTGAACAACTATTAACGAAAGCTGTTGGTGCTTTTCGCTCACCAAAACCAATGACAAACTTGCCATCGGCAAGTGCGCGAGTAACGAGTGGTGTAAAATCACAATCAGATGACACAAGGCAGATAGTATCAACATCTTTGGTGTAGAGGATATCCATTGCATCAATAACAAGTGCAATATCAGTAGCATTCTTACCTTTAGTCAAATCAAATTGCTGGACAGGTTGAATAGCATATTCGTGAAGAACATCTTCCCATGGCTTTATGTTTGGATTTTTCCAATTACCATAAGCTTTGCGAATGTTGACCACACCATAGCGAGCAAGCTCAGAAAGTACGATATCGATCTTTGCAGCAGGAGCATTGTCTGCGTCTATAAATAATGCAATTTTTTCCTTATCCTTCAAACGATAATTCCTTTTCTACTTAACGGACTATATTAACAAGTCATTTATGACATACCCCTATGAAATAGCAAACTATTTCATTGAATTATCTCTATATTTTTATTCTAAAATAACTTTATAAGGTCACTCTGGTATTTGTTCAATATCAGGTAACAGTACTGCTGGATTACATTCAAGAGATGCAGCCAACCTATAAAGCGTTTCAACGGTAATATTTACTTCACCACGCTCAATTTTACCAATGTGAGAAGAGTCAATATTCGCTGTTTGAGCTACATCACTCTGCGACATATCCTTCTCAACTCTCATTAATTTGATTCTTTTACCAAGCTTTTTAGCGATGCTATTCATTTAATTTCACTTTATTAAATGAATAAATTTTTTCATATCTAATTATTTTTATCGAGGTATTGCAACACCACAAAAAGGTGCTACTATACCTTTTTATGGTATTTAAATAATTTAAAGTTAATAACATTGATGATTAAGCTACAAGGTTTACTAGTGACTAAATTTAATAAGGCGGGACACTATGAAGGAATTTAAACAAGAAGTATCAAAACTTATTTGCGATGCATGCGATTTAAAAGTAAGTAAAAACAGCGCTGAATTTAATGAGTTCATTTGCATTGAGCATAAGTGCGGGGATGCAACTATTCACGAAAAAAACCTCATTTTAACAGTTGATTACTGTCAAAAATGCTTTTCTAGAGTTTGCTTTGACCACTTTTCTTTGTCTTATGCCGAAGGTAAGGATATTTGAATTTTTAATACCTATATTTATAATATGAATTGTTTTTAAGAGATACGGAACACGTATATTCAAATACTTTTATCTTTAAACTTAACACTGCATGTTTGATGATATAAATAACCCTAAAGACTATAAACCAAACAAAACTACTCTACCGCGCTTCGCTTGCTAACCCTCACAAATAATTCAGAACCCGCTTCGCGCAACCTAAATCTATTTTTGAGAGTGCCATAAGTAGAGCTATTAACTAAATAGTTCTAACTGATCAACCGTCTCATCGCTAGTTTCATTTAATCCGATATGGACACCTAGCAATCTTATTGCTTTACCATTACCACGAGAAACAGCTTCCTCTAGAAGAGTTTCAAATACTTTTACGTCCATAGTACTGTGCTTAAGCTCCTTCGTAGTTTGAACAAAGTCACTAAATTTAACCTTCACACCTAACTTTGAAATACTCCGTGTTTCTAAGTGCTTTTCAGAACGCTTAATTAATTCAGGGATTAACTTTTCATTCATCAACTCTTTAAGCTCATCATATTCGATAATGTCTTCATTAAAGGTCCTTTCTACTCCTACCGACTTCCTGATTCGCGAAGTTTCAACATTTCTTTCATCAACTCCTTGGCAACGCTTCCAGAGTACATTGCCATAATTCCCCAAATGATTGAACAAAAACATTTCGCTTGAATTTCTGATATCTTGGCCTGTATACAAGCCAATATCGTTGAGTTTTTTCAACGTAACTTTACCTACCCCTGATATCTTTTTTAATGACATTTTTTCAATAAACGGAATGACATCATCTGGTGTAATAACAAATTGACCATTAGGTTTGTTTTCGTCACTTGCAACTTTAGCCAAAAATTTAACGGGGGCAATTCCAGCAGAAGCTGTTAGTCCTGTTTTTTTAAATATTTCTTGACGAATTTCTTGGGCAATTAACGTTGCAGAACCATGCAAAATATCACACTCAGTAACATCCAAATAAGCTTCATCTAATGAGAGGGGTTCAATTAAATCTGTATAGCGCTCAAAAATTTCTCGGATTTGTTGGCTAACTTCCTTATATACATTCATTCGACCAGGCACTATCACAAGCTGTGGGCATTCTCGAAGAGCATTTGCAGTTGCCATAGCAGAACGAACACCAAACTTTCTGGCTTCATAATTACATGTTGCTATAACTCCTCTGCGATCAGATTTTCCGCCAACTGCAACAGGTAGACCTCTCAATTCGGGGTTATCACGAATTTCAACGCTTACATAGAAAGCATCCATATCGACATGAATGAGCTTCTTTTGTCGGTAATTTTCCTCAACCATTGACTATACCGCTACATTTAAAATAGATTTAAGATAAGATTAATTTTAGTTTATCACCCGAACAATAAGCTGTATATAAAAACAGTGCCGCTTAATGTAGCATGAATATTCAATGGCTTTATTTACTTCGTTTCGGTCATAAATATAATCCTGAATTTATTGTTTCAAATGCAAAGCCTCTATCTACTATTTGTTGAATTAGATTTGTTTTTGTAAGAATAACAACTCTTTTTTTAGCACGTGTTATCGCTGTATATAACCAACTTCTTTCAAGGTATTCAGATTGTTGAAGGATGATTATTACTACATCAAATTCACTTCCTTGCGCGGCATGACATGTCAGCCCATAAGCATGCTGTAAAATATAATCTCCTCTAAAGGTATTTTTTACCTGATCAAATCTTAATGCGGTTTTACCCTCAATATCAAAATCAACAACCAAGTCGATATCATCACCATTTCCGTCTGAGACTATTATTCCTGTACTTCCGTTAACTAAACCTAGCTGCTTATTGTTCTTCTTGTATATTACGCTGTCATTAAGTCTAAACTCAGGCACAGCTTTTATGTATTTGTCATTTTTTCGTAGTTCTTTGTGTAATATTTGGTTCGACTCTGACACCATTTTTTTGGTTGCTGCAATAATATGCACAGAGCCATAGCTTTCAGCTTCATTATATTTAGTCAGAAGTATCTCATTCAGTTCTATATTTTCATCATATTCAATAATTTCAACTTCATCATTGGCTGTTATAATTTTACCAAGCTTCACTTTCTCAGCAGCATCAATGACACCATTGTTATTCCTATAGTTTTCATTAAGCTCAACTTTAGAAATACTCTGGCACTGCATTAAACGATGGAATACCAGTCCCGGTCCTATTGGTGGTAATTGTGCCCAATCACCAATAAAAACAAGCCTAATAGCTTTACCTTCAAATGCTTTAAGTACCTTAAACATTGTTAAAAGATCTACCATACTAGCTTCATCAATATGGAAAACAGGGAGTTCAAGGCTATTTAGAAAATTTTTATCTGATTTAATTTTGGTTAATAAACTTGAGATAGTTAATGCGTCATCATCAGTTTGTTGAATAAGTCTTTGAGCAGCTTTTCCAGCGAGGGCTACTTGTAGTACGTGATGACCAGCTCTTTTGATTAATTCATTCGCTGCGATGAGCACGGATGTCTTCCCTGTGCCACCGCCACCGCATACTAGAGTGACGCTATTAGACAAGATTGTTTCAACGGCTAACTTTTGCTTTTTATTTAGTTTGTGACCACTTGGGAGTTTATATGATGAAATATCACTTTCTAGTATTGGTATATTCTTTATTTTTTGTTCTATTCGGTATGTTAACTGCTCTTCTACATACCTTTCAATTTCAGCCGTACCAGGCAAAGCATAAGCCTGATTATATAGTTTGATGAAATCAGGATGTTCATGTTGTGCAGCCAGGTTTAACCCTTCGCGAGCAAATTGACTTTGAACTGGGTTTAGATGTTCTTGATTACGAATTATTAGTCTAGGATGGTTATGTTTTGATGAATCATTAGCAGCAACAATCGCCTTAATAACATTATCAGCACCAACACATTTTTCTAGTTCGTCTAAAAACTGTAGAGGGTACACCTGAGTATGTCCCTCAGAAAGTTTTTGATAAACAACATCTTCTACAGCACAGATTAGCCGTCTATCATCATTGTTAGTAACTCCCATCGCTTTTGCAAAATCATCGGTATCTTTGAATGAACAAAAACTCCATAATCGGTACGGATCTTCTTTTAATTTTTCTACCGTATTCCCCTTATAGAACTCATAGCTTTTTTTCACTGAAGCTCTAATTCTATTTCGCTGGGCTAAGGGGGCATTTTTCAGGACTGATTCAACAAAAGGGATTAGAGTCACTTTTCCAGCGTGTACATGCCATTGGTTTATCACTACAAGAGCAGTCGCTCTTGTTATACCTTCTATTTTTGTTAATGCTTCAATATCTTTCTTTTCTAGTACTTCAATTATAGTATCTGGAAAAGCTGACAAAATACGTGACGCAATTGCTTTTCCTATGCCTGTTCCTTGCATGATAAAATCATAAATTAAGCTAGTGGTAAGTGGGACATAAGACAACTCAGAAACGTGGAGTTGTTCTCCATAACGTTCATTAAAAACAAAGCTACCTTTTACTTTAATATGATCGCCTTTCTCTGCAAAAGTTAGAGCATTATTTGAATGTACTTTAATTGTTTTATTTTCAGTTTTTAGGTTATAAATTTGAAGGGAATCAGATTTATATACGAAGCTAATAACTGTGCCTATCTCTATATGGCTCACCATTTCAACGTGTACTCTGAAGTTTGATATCTGACTTTTTGTTTAATGAATTTAAGCTTTTACTTTTTTGTTTATATAGGTTCAATTCATCTTCAAGTTCAACTTTATCTTCTTGTAATTTGTCATTCTCTTTTTCTAACTTCTTATTATCCTCTCGTAGCGCTGCTTTTTGTTCTTGTAGTTTTTTAATCTGTTGTCTTGCCGTTCTTAATGCAGCAGAAGTCATGCAGTCATTCATTTCATCTGAAGCCGACTCTGATGCATAGTCCAATGTTTTTAATAGTTCGCCACAAGCTAATTTAGCATCAATATCGGCAATCAATCCACGTATAGGTTCATCATAAAAAAAGTTTGGACCCGACTTTATTTGTTCAATTGGTTGGTCTAAATACATTGCCCAGATTACTCTTTGGAATAACCTACCATTGTTATTTACAGGCCAAAAATATGCTGGTTTATTCATTTCTAATCTAGCTTGAATAAAAGTAGTAAAACCTTCGATATTTTCGCTATGTACTTCTTTATTAGATTTTACAACGCCAGTAATAACCCCTCGATTTCTTAATACACTTTCAACTTCTTCAATTTCATCTTTGTATGTTTGCCTTAAGCTATCAGTAGTAGTCTCATAACCCATAAACTTAGCTAGTTTTGCTCTATCAATTTTTGATTTGTTTAAACTAAGGTAATCAGCAATATCATCGCTGTTGCTTTGTAGAATTTTATCAAAAATTTCTTTTAGGCAGATTCGTCTAAGATTACCAAGATCAACTTTAGATATTTCTTCATTATTAAACTTCTCAATAAGTACTTCTTTGCTTAAAGTTTTAGTAGCCATAATTACTGCCTCACGATGATGATTTCATCAAACAGTTCAGAGATTGTTGGTGACTCTATACGATTATAATTATCAGTAATCAACTGGACTGGTAACCTTTTAGTGGCTGGTCGTTCTTTATTTCGTTGGATTAACTGCAAAAGGGGGACATCAAAAAATACAGCACAAATTTTAATATCCTTTTTTGACTCAGAATGGGTTTTCATAATTTCTATAAAAAACTCATACCTTTTAGCGATAGTTAAATTAGTGGCATCAATTACAATTGGCTGTCTATCTGAAAAAAAGTTGTTTCGATTATCTCGCCATTCTGTTTTACCTGAATTTTGAACACCAATAAGCATATAGATTCTCATCGGAATTCGAGTATTAAGAATGCTTTCTTTTAATTTATGCCTAGCTGAACGCCATGCATTATCTATCTTTGTTTGATTTGAATAATCATAGTTATCATCTTTATCAACTAAGTAATCATCTGGTGACACAATTTTAGGGTCATTAAAGTTAATAACATTTGAGGGAGTGGCATTGTTATTTGTATTAGATGCGGCAATAGCAATAGCATTATTTTCTGTTTCTTCTTTCTGACTCTTGTAGTTATTTAAGTCATCAATAAGTTTGTTATTTTTTTCTGTAATTTTTGCTGTAAGAAAATGTGCTTCATCACGCTCTTTTTCAAAATTATTACGCTCTAAAATAGCTTCACCTAAAGCAGTCTGCTCTATTATTCCATCAGTGCCTCTAAAGGTTTTCTTAAAATCATCTACATCCCCTCGGATTTTTTGATATCTAGCATGAGTGGCTTTATCTACTGGTTTTTTAGCGTAAAAATAGTTGTCCGATACATTTACTAGTTTTCTAACTTTCTCAAGGCTACATTCATTAATACTTCCACTTGCGATAGCTCGTGCTTTGCACTTTTCAAACGAAACCCTCAAGTCAGCTAATCGCTCACTATGGCTCCTTTTGCCACTCTTCTTGCCCGATTCAATAGGTTTAATTGTGATATCAGTCAAAATAAGCCTCCTCACGTTCATCTTTGTAAAGGTCTTTTAGTACGGGTGCGTATATTTTTACAACTTGTTTAGCTAAGTTTTCTATATCAACGTTTTCATGTCCTTGTCCTTTTAGTAGGTTGATATAATAGTCAAAAGAATAAAGGATATCCCGTGACCAATCTTTACCTAGCAATGCGTCCGAACAGTCTTTACCAACACAATGCGCTGGATTTGGTAATGTTGCTAAAACATCAGTTACATCTTTACTAATATTTAATGCCTTTCTTCGCTCATGGTTACCTCGTTTAGCACATAGAGAATCTGTGCTATCGCTTTGACTTCTCATACAAACAACACCAACAGGTGTATGCAAAGCATAAATATCTTCTCCCGATATTCTCATCAATAATATTTCTTTGATTCTTTCTTCAAGGCGAACATGAAAGTCCATTTCTGTCAGTGACTCATTCTTTAATTCGTTTTTTAGCTCCTGCTTTATATGCTCAATCCCATCAAGTAACTGCTTCCCTTTAACGCCTGAAACAGTAGCTCTACTAAGGTTTTTAGCCATTAGTGATGCTTGCTCTTTCTGTGCACTGAGAATTCTTTTTCTTCTATCCCTTACAATAATTGGGTTATTACAAAGGTAAGCATCTGGCATCAAATTATTGCTATGCCCAAACAGTCTTTTTAATAATATTATTGCAGCATGACTTTTTGAGCCAATATAGCCAGCTAGTGTTGCTCTAACACAATGAGCGGTAGCTTCATCATCGTCATCTTCACTAATTGTTTCTAATTGAATATCAAAGTGTTTAGCAAAATTTTGAATTAAGGTGTTGAAGCCTTTACAGCTACCTATTTTCTTTTTGTCTGAAGAAGTATTATCAGTGGAAGATGCCATCCGTTGATTTAATAACATATGCCCTGTTCGGTCTATTTTGGCACTAGTGGCTAGGTCAACTGCTTTTTTAATGAGAGGTGGTACTGGGATAACATAATTTTTTAAATTTGTTTTTTTTATGTCTGTTATTAAATAATAAAGAAGATCAAATCGCTTACTTTGTTGGCAACAACCTTTAACTAGATTGCGCATATCTACATTGCGTAATCCCGTAGTTAAAAGGATAAGCCATGCTACTGCTCCCTGAACCAACTGTTCAAATTCAGTAAACCATCTTGTAGATAAAGCACTATCTTCATCATCAGAACTATAAAATAAAGGAACGATTAAATTGAGCTGCTCTCCATATTTATTCTCAATATCTCGTCTTACTTTTTCATGTATTCTTCCTTTCCCTTCTTGATAACTAATATTATTTAACTCTGAAAACTTTTCTATCTCATCAAAAACATCATTAATTAGCTCTATATGCTCATCAATAAAAAGCATAGCGTTTTGAACTATTGCATCCACAACCTCCATTTTCAAAGGCGAGTATGATCTCACTCCATCATTGCTTGAATCAAAAAAATATCCATCTAAATTCTCTTGCTTCAAAGAAGAACACAAATCTATAGCCCAGTAGGTTACTGACTTTTTCCCCCAGGGCATCGAACTTTTGCTGCCTGAAATTAAAAACTCTGCGTTAGGAAAGTTACTCAATTTGCATAAAGCTAGGTAATTTAGCCCCGTTAAGGGCGCTGGGTTTAATGTTACTGTACTGGCAAACTTTAGCTGACATTGGTGGATAACATCCGTTTTCGTAAGATATGACAGGTTTTGGAAAGGCTGGTTATACTCAGCTACAAGAATAGATTTCGATTCAAACATCGCTTTAAAAAAATAAATGAATTCTCGAATATTGTTTAATACTGTTGAAATTTGTTTGTTCTGGTTTGTTATCTCAAAGTAAGCAATTATTTTGCAAACTAGAAGTAAAGGATAATGTTTTGACTCAGGCAGCCATTGGTGCCAAACAAAGTTCATATCAGCTCCGCCATGCCCATCCCACTTATCAGAGTGAAATTCTGAGACAGGTGATATTTTCTCCATATGTATATTTTTATAATGATCAGATAAATAGTCTAAGCAAGCCCACATTTCTTTCCCCTTCGCGAATGCAGAGTCAGCTTGTGTTGTTATTTCTATTACTTTATTTTCTTCAGCCATTATTTATCCCCCAAAACTCAAAATAGGTGGTAAAAGTCTTTCACCATTATTCATAGCAGCCGTTGCTATTACGTAAGCTTTCTCGACTGCTTCCATACCTTTTGAGTGATTATTTTTAAATTTCTCAACAACATCACGAGCAATAGTCAGTTTATCAACTAATGTAATATTAAAGACTTCGGGAGTTACATCTTCTTTCTCCTCATACTCCATGATTCGATAACAAATAGCAGGTAAATGCTCTGAATATACTTCACTACGCTCACAACCTAGACACATATCATATTTAAAACACTTTTCAGCAATAGGTAGGCCATGACTTGGGTTTGAAGGGTCAGTACAGTCACAAAGAAATACAGGAGTGTTTTCCTCTGAACGCTCGCCATCTTCTTTTATTTTTCCTTTAAAAGTCATAGCTTCTTCTAGCATTTCAGTGGTCAAAGCAACGATAGCACTATCAACTACCATTCGAGCCATTCCTGATTTCATGATATAGCTGGAAAAGGTTGTATCAAAACTTTTATGGTTAAGAGCTTCACGTAAGTTCTTAACTAGATCATCTGCATTGTTTACACCTTTTAGTAGTTTCAAAGTCTTATAGCCAACGTAGCTTTTTCTAAACTTTCTTGTATCAATACTACTTAACCTTTTACCATCATCATCAATAATTGGGTAATGCTTACAAAAAGCTGCAAATATTCCACTTGTAGAAGCGAATTTAAAAATATACTTTCGGCCCTCTGGTCGAGTTTTATCAAGAAACTTTAAGTAACCATAAAGTGGGCAATTAACAGAAATGCTCTTTAATACTGGTGTTTGATTACCACCTTTGCTTTTTATCCCTTTCAACACAATTTTCTTATCGCGAGGGGCAGAATTATGATTTATTCCTAAATCAACATCATAGTTTTCGTACCAAGGCCGTCCATTAACTTCACATTTCCAAGATAGGGCTACTTCTTTATTTACTCCAAGTGTAATGATCGCATAGAGTAAAATAGCCAGCTCATGATGTCTTGACGCTAAAGATAGATAGTTGAATAGCGGTGATTGTTCACTCGTAGTGGTAACAGCCCAATTATCCGGTTGGGAGGAAATACAGAACGCTCTGAAGTTTTCAATTTTCTCTTTTGGGTTATCACTATTTTTATCTAAGCTTTGTGAGATTTCAGAAAGCCTAGTATTAAACCTAAGGTAATTAGATTCATGTTTATATTTTCTTATCCCTTCAGCTTCATCTCTAATAAACAAATAATAATGGTAGAAAATCTGCTTAAAACCTTCTTCACCACTATTTAGCAATCGTTCTATTGTTGGGTTTTTCTTAACGAGTTCGTTTAAAGAAATATAATCGTCCTCTAGAATATCTGCCGATGCTTCTTCTAGATTTTTAAGCCTTTCTTCAGCCAACTCAATTTCATAGTAGATAAAAGCTAAAAATTGAAAGTGGACTTTTTCACTGTAATCGGATTCTTTAACAATATCGTCAAAATCAACTTCTTCAAGCGCTTTAGATTGTTTTATATCATGCGAACAACGGAGGTTAGTCATGTCCAAGGCATTAGACATAGGGTGAAGATTTAAAAGGCTAGTTAAAGCTTTTTTAAGTGTTGCACTAGATCCTTCAGATATTTGTGAGAGCCAACCTGATAAATGAATAATAGTAATTTCTTCAAATTTTTCAGGAGAAGTTTCTAATGATCCGATATAACTAAAAAAACTCTTAATGGCAGAATGTTCTTTATCCCCAGGGCGATCTGGATTTGTTACATCCCCATTCATGATTTTTCTCATCAATAGTCGAGAGAATATTCTAGCTATATCGTCACCAACAAGACTTCTACCGCCTTGCATTAGCAAGAATGGGCTATGATTACTTTTTTTACGAAGAAACTTTTTATTAGGTCTTAGCTCGTCTATAACCTCATCAGTAGATTTTGGGTCTTCAAAAAACAAACGAAACCTGTGATCTGCTGAATCTACAAAATGATGATAAGCTGGAAGTGAATTATCAGTTATCAGTACAACATTCGAGTTATCTGGTTTTGACAACTTTACTTTTAACTTTCCTTTTCTTTTCTTAGCCATTTATCACCTATGATCAAAAACACAGTAGTTTGTATTTAGACATCATAGTAAATAATTTTTTTTCTTAAACTTTTTTGAAAAAAAATTTAAAAAAGTAAGGAAGTTTTTAGGAAGTAACCTTTATATCAACATGTATAATTTTTCGTTGCATCTTAGGGCCAAACACAATATAACTGTATAAAAACACAGTACCATATAATTTAAAATATTTACAGAATAAAT
>Ga0209395_1002205_pt1 | contig 26074 bp, 15 predicted proteins | sample GOMGulsemesocosm_3_FD_184635 | JGI IMG/M metagenome (GOLD analysis project Ga0209395, IMG submission 184635) | Methane-oxidizing microbial communities from mesocosms in the Gulf of Mexico - GOM9D Gulf of Mexico (SPAdes) (version 2) | ecosystem: Environmental > Aquatic > Marine > Cold seeps... | reverse complement strand
TTCCTCTAAATTAAAAGCGACTAGGCATTTATTCTGTAATTATTTAAATTTACATGCTACTGTGTGTTTATACAGTGTCTTTCGTCTAGGTCTGAGCATGCAACGAAAAATTATACATGTCGATATAAAGGTAATATCCTAAAAACCTCCTTACTTTTTAAAATTATTTTTTAAATAAGTTTAAGAAAAAAAATAATTTACTATGATGTCTAAATACAAACTACTGTATTTTTGATCATAGGTGTTAAATGGCTAAGAAGAGAAAAGGAAAATTAAAGATAAAGTTATCTAAACCAGATATCTCAAATGTTGTTCAGATCACAGACACTTCAATCCCTGCTTATCATCATTTTATAGACTCCCCAGATCACAAGTTTCGTTTGTTTTTTGAAAACCAAAAATCTAATGATGAGGTTATAGACGAACTAAGACCTAATAAAAAATTTCTTCGTAAAAAAAGCAATCATAACCCGTTTTTGATAATGCAAGATGGTAAAAATCTTGTTGGTGATGACATAGCTAAGATGTTCTCTTGTCTATTGATGAGAAAAGTAATAAACGGGGATGTGACAAATCCTGATCGCCCATGTGATAAAGAGCATTCTGCAATTAATAGCTTTTTTAGTTACTTAACATCTTTAGAGTCTTCCCCTAAAAAATTTGAAGAAATTAACATTATTCATTTATCAGGTTGGTTCTCACAAGTATCTAAAGGATCTAGTGCTACATTTAAAAAAGCTTTAACTAGTCTTTTAAGTCTTCACCCTATGTCTAGTGCATTTGACATGAGTAACCTCCGTTATTCCCAGGCTATAGAGCAATCTAAAGCGCTTGAAGAAGTTGATTTTGACGATATTGTTAAAGAATCGGATTACAGTGAAAAAGTCCATTTTCAATTTCTAGCTTTTATCTACTATGAAATCGAGTTGGCTCAAGAAAGGCTTAAAAACCAAGAAGAAGCATCGGCAGATATTCTAGGGGAGGATTATATTTCTTTAAACGAACTCGTTAAGAAAAATCCAACCATAGAACGATTGCTGAATAGTGGAGAAGAAGGCTTCAAGCAGATTTTTTACCATTATTATCTATTTATTAAAGATGAAGCTAAGGGGGTTCGAAAATATGAACATGAATCTAATTACCTTAGGTTTAATACTAGGCTCTCTGAAATTTCGCAAAGCTTAAATACAGAAAGTGATAACCCAAAAGAGAAAATTGAAAACTTCAGAGAGTTCTGTGTTTCGTCTCAACCGGATAATTGGGCGGTTACCACTACGAGTGAACAATCACCGCTATTCAACTATCTATCTTTAGTGTCAAGACATCATGAACTGGCTATTTTACTCTATGCAATCATTACTCTTGGAGTAAATAAAGAAGTAGCCCTATCTTGGAAATGGGAAGTTAATGGACGACCTTGGTATGAGAACTATGATGTTGCTTTAGGTATAAATCACGACTCTGCTCCTCGCGATAAGAAAATTGTGTTGAAAGGGATAAAAAGCAAAGGAGGTGAGCAGACACAAGTTTCAAAGAGTGTTTCTGTTAATAGCCCACTTTATGGTTACTTAAAGTTTCTTGATAAAACTCGATCAGAGGGTCGAAAATATATTTTTAAATTAGCTTCTACAAGTGGAATATTTGCTGCTTTTTGTAAGCATTACCCAATTTTTGATGATGATGGTAAAAGGTTAAGTAGTATTGATACAAGAAAGTTTAGGAAAAGCTACGTTGGCTATAAAACTTTGAAGCTACTAAAAGGTGTAAACAATGCAGATGATCTAGTTAAAAACTTACGTGAAGCCCTTAATCATAAAAGTTTTGATACAACCTTCTCCAGTTACATCATGAAGTCAGGGATGGCTCGAATGGTAGTTGATAGTGCTATCGTTGCTTTGACAACTGAAATGCTAGAAGAAGCTATGACTTTTAAAGGAAAAATAAAAGAAGATAGCGAGCGTTCGGAGGAAAACACATCTGTATTTCTTTGTGATTGTACTGACCCTTCAACCCCAAGTCATGGCCTACCAATTGCTGAAAAGTGCTTAAAATATGATATGTGCCTAGGTTGTGAGCGTAGTGAAGTATATTCAGAGCACTTACCCGCTATTTGTTATCGAATAATGGAGTATGAGGAGAAAGAAGATGTAACTCCCGAAGTCTTTAATATTACATTAATTGATAGGCTGACTATTGCTCGTGATGTTGTTGAGAAGTTTAAACATCAACACTCAAATGGTATGAAAACAGTCGAGGAGGCTTATGTAATAGCAACGGCTGCTATGAATAATGGTGACAGACTTTTACCACCTATTTTGAGTTTTGGGGGATAAATTATGAGTGAAGAAAATAAAATATTAGAAATCACAACACAAGCTAATTCTGCATTCATTAAAGGGAAAGAAATGTGGGCTTGTTTAGATTCATTATCAGATAATTATAAAGATAAAAGTATGGGTGAAATATCACCAGTATCAAGGTTTCACTCTGATATATGGAACGGGCATGGTGGGGCTGATATGAACTTTGTTTGGAGCCAATGGCTGCCTGATTCAAAACATTATCCTTTACTTCTAGTTTGCAAAATAATTGCTTACTTTGAGATAACAAACCAGAACAAAAAAATTTCCACAGTATTAAACAATATTCGAGAATTCATTTATTTTTTTAAAGCGATGTTTGAATCGAAATCTATTCTTGTAGCTGAGTATAACCAGCCTTTCCAAAACCTGTCATATCTTACGAAAACTGATGTTATCCACCAATGTCAGCTAAAGTTTGCCAGTACAGCAACATTAAACCCAGCGCCCTTAACGGGGCTAACTTATCTAGCTTTATGCAAATTGAGTAATTTTCCTAATGCAGAGTTTTTAATTTCAGGCAGCAAAGTTTCAATGCCTTGGGGACAAAAATCAGTAACCTACTGGGCTAGAGACATGTGCTCTTCTTTAGAGCAAGAAAATTCAGATGGATATTTTTTTGATTCAAGCAATGATGGAGTGAAATCATACTCACCATTGAAAATGGAGGTTGTGGATGCAATAGTTCAAAAAGCTATGTTTTTTATTGATGATCATCTAGAACTAATTAATGACGTTTTTGATGAAATAGAAAAATTTTCAGAGTTAAATAATATTAGTTATCAACATGGAAGAGGACGAATACATGAAAAAGTTAGACGAGATATTGAAAGTAAATATGGAGAACAGCTCAATTTAATCGTTCCTTTATTTTATAGTGCTGATGATGAAGATAATGCTTTATCAACGAGGTGGTTTGATGAATTTGAACAGTTGGTTCAAGGAGCAGTCGCATGGTTAATCCTTTTAACAACGGGCTTGCGCAATGTAGATATGCGCAACTTAGTGAAAGGCTGTTGCCAACAAAGTAAGCGATTTGATCTTCTTTATTATTTGATAACAGACATAAAAAAAACAAATTTAAAAAATTATGTCATTCCAGTGCCGCCTCTTATTAAAAAAGCAGTAGACCTAGCCACTAGTGCCAAGATAGATAGAACTGGTCATATGCTATTAAATCAACGGATGTCATCTTCCACTGATAATACATCTTCTGACAAAAAGAAAATAGGTAGCTGTAGGGGGTTCAACACCTTAATTCAAAACTTTGCTAAACACTTTGATATTCAGTTGGAAACAATTAGTGAAGATGACGATGATGAAGCTACCGCTCATTGTGTTAGAGCAACACTAGCTGGCTATATTGGCTCAAAAAGTCATGCTGCAATAATATTATTAAAAAGATTGTTTGGTCATAGCAATAATTTGATGCCAGATGCTTACCTTTGTAATAACCCAATTATTGTAAGGGATAGAAGAAAAAGAATTCTCAGTGCACAGAAAGAGCAAGCATCACTAATGGCTAAAAACCTTAGTCGAGCTACTGTTTCAGGCGTTAAAGGGAAGCAGTTACTTGATGGGCTTGAGCATATAAAGAAGGAGTTAAAAAACGAGTTAAAGAATGAGTCACTGACAGAAATGGACTTTCATGTTCGCCTTGTAGAAAGAATCAAAGAAATATTATTAATGAGGATCGTAGGCGAAGATATTTATGCATTACTTACCCCTGTTGGTGTTATTTGTATGAGAAGCCAAAGTGATAGCACAGACTCTCTATGCGCTAAACGAGGTAACCATGAGTTAAGAAAGGATTCAAATATCAGTAAAGATGTAACTGATGTTTTAGCAACATTACCAAACCCTGCGCACTGTATCGGTAAAGACTGTTCAGACGCTTTGCTTGGTAAAGATTGGTCAAGGGATATCCTTTATTCTTTTGACTATTATATCAACCTATTAAAAGGACAAGGACATGAAAACGTTGATATAGAAAACTTAGCAAAACAAGTTGTAAAAATATACGCACCAGTACTAAAAGATCTCTACAAAGATGAACGTGAGGAGGGATATTTTGACTAATAGTATAGTTAAGCCTGTTGAAACTGTAAAAGAGCGTGATACAAGAACTCATAGTGAGCGTTTAGCTGCATTGAGAGTTGAGTTCGAAAAGTGTAAAGCACGAGCTGTAGCTACTGGAAGCATTAATGAATGTAGTGTAGAGAAAGTTACAAACCAAGCAAATGTAAGAGATACGTACCTTTACACAAGTAAACTCAATGACCAGACTATTAATGATAGATATCACAAAATCAAAGATGATATAGCTAAATTCAGAAAAGACTTTAAAGAAAACAAAGGTTTTTTTATAGAGGAAACGGCTTTAAGTAAAGCTATTTTAGAACGTAATAATTTTGAAAAAGAGCGTGATGAAGCACATTTCCTTACAGCAAAAATCACAGAAAAAAATAACAAGCTTATCAATGTTGTAAATAACTATAAAAGTCAAAAAGAAGAAACTGAAAATAATGCTATTGCTATTGCCGCATCTAATACAAATAACAATGCCAATCGCTCAAATGTTATTAATTTTAGTGAACCCATAATAGTATCCCCAGATGATTATTTGGTAGATAAAGACAATAACTACGATTATTCAAATCAAACAAAAATAGATAATGCATGGCGTTCAGCTAGGCATAAACTAAAAGAAAGTATTCTTAATACTCGAATTCCAATGAGAATCTTTATGCTTATCGGTGTCCAAACCTCAGGTAAAACAGAATGGCGAAACAATCGAGACAATTTCTATTCAGATAGGCAGCCAATTGTAATTGATGCCACTAATTTAACTGTCGCTAAGAGGTATGAGTTTTTTATAGAAATTATGAGAACTCAGTCTGAGTCAAAAAAGGATATTAAGGTTTGTGCTGTATTTTTCGATGTCCCCCTTTTGCAGTTAATTCAACGAAATAAAGAACGACCAGTCACTAAAAGGCTACCAGACCAGTTGATTACTGATAATTATAATCGTATAGAGTCACCCACAACCTCAGAACTGTATGATGAAATCATCATAGTGAGGCAGTAATTATGACTACTAAAACTTTAAGCAAAGAAGTACTTATTGAGAAGTTTAATAATGAAGAAATATCTAAAGTTGATCTTGGTAATCTTAGACGAATCTGCCTAAAAGAAATTCTTGATAAAATTCTACAAAGTAATAGCGATGATATTGCTGGTTACCTTGGTTTAAACAAATCAAAAATTGATAGAGCAAAACTAGCTAAGTTAATGGGCTATGGGACTACTACAGATAGCTTAAGGCAAACATACAAAAAAGAAATTGAAGAAGTTGAAAGTGTATTAAAAAATCGAGGGGTTATTACTGGTGTTGTAAAAACTAATAGCGAAGTACATAGCGAAAATGTCGAGGGTTTTGGTACTTTTATTCAAGCTAGATTAGAAATGAATAAACCAGCATATTTTTGGCCTGTAAATAACAATGGTAGGTTATTCCAAAGAGTAATCTGGGCAATGTATTTAGATCAACCAATTGAACAAATAAAGTCTGCTCCAAATTTTTTCTATGATAAACCTACAAGAACATTAATTGCAGATATTGACGCTAAATTAGCTTGTGGAGAGTTATTAAAAACATTGGATTATGCTTCAGAGTCTGCTTTAGATGAAATGAGTGATTGCATGACTTCTTCGGCATTAAGAGCCGCAAGGCAACAGATTAAAAAGCTACAAGAACAAAAAGCAGCGTTACGAGATGAGAACAAAAAGTTAGAAAAAGAAAATGACAAATTAGAAGAAGATAAAGTTGAACTTGAGAATGAATTAAACCTGTATAAGCAAAAAGGCAAAAGCTTAAGTTCATTAAACAAAAAGTCAGATATCAAACTTCAGAGTGTTCGTTGAAATGTTGGAACGTATAGAGGTTGGCACTGTTACTAGCTTTGTATATAAATCGGATTCACTCCAAGTTTATAACCTAAAAACTGAAAATAAAACAATTAAAGTACGTTCAAATAATGTTCTACCTTTTGTAATGAAAGGCGATCATATTAAAATAAAAGGTAGCTTTGTTTTTGATGAACGTTATGGAGAACAACTCCATGTTTCTGAGTTGTCTTATGTTCCACTTACCATTAGCTTAATTTATGATTTTATTATGCAAGGAACAGGTATAGGAAAAGCAATTGCATCACGTATCTTAGCTGCTTTTCCAGATACCATAATTGAAGTACTTGAAAATAAAGATGTTGAAGCACTAACTAACATAGAACGTATAACAAGAGCGACAGCGCTTGTAGTGATAAATCAATGGCATGCACATGCAGGAAAAGTGGCTCTAATTCCTTTTGTCGAGTCCGTCTTGGAAAACGCCCCAGTAGCTCAACGAAATAGAGTTAAATCTTCAGTGAAAAAAAGTTATGAATTCTATAAAGGCAACACTGTTGAAAAATTAAAAGAAGATCCGTACCGATTATGGAGTTTTTGTTCATTCAAGGATACAGATGATTTTGCAAAAGCTATGGGAATAGCTAGTAATGATAATAGACGGCTAATCTGTGCTGTAGAAGATGTTGTTTATCAAAAGCTTTCTGAGGGACATACTCAGGTGTACCCTCTACAGTTTTTAGACGAGCTAGAAAAATGTGTTGGTGCTGATAATGTTATTAAGGCGATTGTTGCTGCTAATGATTCATCAAAACATAACCATCCTAGACTAATAATTCGGAATCAAGAACATCTAAACCCAGTTCAAAGTCAATTTGCTCGTGAAGGCTTCAATCTGGCTGCACAACATGAACATCCTGATTTTATCAAATTATATAATCAGGTTTATGCTTTACCTGGTACGGCTGAAATTGAAAGGTATGTAGAAGAGCAGTTAACATACCGAATAAAACAAAAAATAAAGAATATACCAGTATTAGAAAGTGATATTTCATCATATAAACTTCCAAGTGGTCACAAACTAAATAAAAAACAAAAGTTAGCCGTTGAAACAATCTTGTCTAATAGCGTCTCTCTAGTTTGCGGTGGCGGTGGCACAGGGAAGACATCCGTGCTCATCGCAGCGAATGAATTAATCAAAAGAGCAGGTCATCATGTATTACAAGTAGCCATAGCAGGAAAGGCTGCTCAAAGACTTATTCAGCAAACTGATGATGGCGCACTAACTATTTCAAGTTTATTAAGCAAAATTAAAGCTGATAAGAGTTTTTTAAATAGCCTAGAGCTACCCGTTTTTCATATTGATGAAGCTAGCATGGTAGATCTATTAACAATGTTTAAAGTGCTTAAAGCATTTGAAGGTAAAGCTATTAGGCTTGTTTTTATTGGTGATTGGGCACAATTACCACCAATAGGACCGGGATTAGTATTCCATCGTTTAATGCAGTGCCAGAGTATTTCTAAAGTTGAGCTTAATGAAAACTATAGAAATAACAGTGGTGTTATTGATGCTGCTGAGCAAGTGAGGCTCGGTAAAATGATAACAGTTAACGATGAAGTTGAAATCATTGAATATGATGAAAATATCGATTTGAATGAGATGCTTTTAACTAAATATAATGAAGTTGAAAGCTATGATTCTGTGCATATTATTGCCGCAACAAAAAAAATGGTTTCAGAGTCAAATCAGGTACTACATAAAGAACTGCGTAAAAATGACAAATATATAAAAGCTGTGCCTGAATTTAGACTTAATGACAGTGTAATATACAAAAAGAACAATAAACAACTAGGTTTAGTTAACGGAAGTACTGGAAAAATAGTCTCTGGCGGGAATAGTGATGATATCGACTTAGTTGTCGATTTCGATATTGAAGGTAAAACCGCACTAAAACTTGATCAGGTAAAAAATACCTTTAGAGGGGATTATATTTTACAGCATGCTTATGGGTTGACATGTCATGCCGCGCAAGGGAGTGAATTTGATGTAGTCATAATCATCCTTCAACCATCTGAATACCTTGAAAGAAGCTGGTTATATACAGCGATAACACGTGCTAAAAAAAGAGTTGTCATTCTTACAAAAACAGATCTAATTCAACGAATAATAGATAGAGGTTTTGCATTTGAAGAAATAAATGCCGGATTATATTTGTGATCGAAACGAATATTATTCCAGTATTTAACGCCTTCTCTATGGTCACTGTTTTTATATACAGTTCCGTACTCAAGTGATAAACTCAAATTAATATGATATTGAACCTAATTTAAACTGTAGCGGCAAGGTAAATGGTTGAGGAAGATCACCGACAAAAGAAGCTCATTCATGTAGATATGGATGCTTTCTATGTAAGCGTTGAAATTCGTGATAACCCCGAATTGAAAGGCTTACCTGTTGCTGTTGGCGGAAAATCTGATCGCAGAGGAGTTATAGCGACATGTAATTATGAAGCCAGAAAATTTGGTGTTCGTTCTGCTATGGCAACAGCAAATGCTCTTCGAGAATGCCCTCAATTAGTTATTGTGCCTGGTCGAATGAATGTTTATAAGGAAGTTAGCCAACAAATCCGAGAAATCTTTGAGCGCTATACAGATTTAATTGAACCACTCTCATTAGATGAAGCTTATTTGGACGTTACGGAGTGTGATATTTTACATGGCTCTGCAACGTTAATTGCACAAGAAATTCGCCAAGAAATATTTAATAAAACAGGCTTAACTGCTTCGGCTGGAATTGCTCCCGTTAAATTTTTGGCTAAAGTAGCAAGTGATGAAAACAAGCCTAATGGTCAATTTGTTATTACACCAGATGATGTTATTCCGTTTATTGAAAAAATGTCATTAAAAAAGATATCAGGTGTAGGCAAAGTTACGTTGAAAAAACTCAACGATATTGGCTTGTATACAGGCCAAGATATTAGAAATTCAAGCGAAATGTTTTTGGTAAATAATTTAGGGAGTTATGGTTATGTACTTTGGAAACGCTGCCAAGGTATTGATGAAAGAAATGTAGAAACCACAAGAGTTAGAAAATCGGTAGGTGTTGAAAGAACATTCAGTGAAGATATTAGTGAATATGCAGATCTTAAAGCGTTGATGATTGAAAAGTTAATTCCAGAATTGATGGCTCGCTCTAAAAAACACTTAGAAACAAGAACCATTTCTAAGCTAGGTGTGAAAGTTAAATTTAATGATTTTGTGCAGACAACGAAGGAGCTTAAACACAGCACAATGGATGAAGAAATTTTTGATACTCTATTAGAGGAAGCTGTACATCGTGGCCAAGGTAAAGCAATTAGATTGTTAGGCGTTCATATCGGACTAAATGAAACTAGCGATGATTCAGTTGATCAATTAGAACTATTTTAATGGCACTCTCAAAAATAGATTTAGGTTTCGCGCAGCGGGTTCTGAATTCTTTTTGTGAGTAAGCAAGCGCAGCGCAGTAGGCACTATAAGCTTCAAGCCAGTGAAGATAATATTATTATGCTGGCATTTCTTCAAAATTAATTATCTCCTGGCTGTATTCACCAAAAACATCTGTCATCGCTTCATAAGATTCAGTCAGAACGCTATTTGTAAAATTCCCCTTAATTGAAAGTATTAATTCTTCAATACTACTTTCCTCGTGAACGCCTTCAGCTTCGGTTGTATTAGCCTTTCTATTGGATTCCAGTTTTGCGTTTTCAATTGGTTCAAATGACACGATATTTGCGTGGTATGGAATGTCTTCACTTATCCTATAAGCATATTCAACTAGTTTAGCTTCAGCAGGCATGAATAGCGTAGCTTCTTGGTTTTCATCTTGCGTTACACGTAAAATACGGCCTAGAATCTGGCGATAATGAAGTTCAGTTTTTATATTAGTTAAATGGCAGCAAACCTGTAAACGCGGAATATTAGTGCCTTCACTAATCATCCCTATACTGACAATCCATTTGTTTGAACCATGTTTGTACTGACTGATTTTTTCTGTAGGAGAATCTTCTTTATAGCTTACAATGTCGGCAGTCTCATTCAATTTTTGTTGAATTATTTCAACAATTTTTAAAGCATGTACAACAGAGGAAGCTACAATTAATCCACCTGCATTTGGATTACTCTGTCGGACTAAATTTAACTGTTTATCTGCACGTTTTATTAGGTTAATAATTATATTTTCATTATGTATAAGTTCTTTATATGAAAATGATGAACCTGATAAAAGCTCACTAAAACTGTTATAAGACTTGGTGATATTTGAATTTGTTAGTGTGATTTCATCATTATCAATAGCAATGATCTTTGGCACTCGACAGACATTATCATTTATCGCATCAGATAAACCATATACATAGTCGCATTTAATCTGCCCTTGAGCTGTTGTGTATTTAGATAAAGAGATAGGCGCAGCATCGGACCTCCACGGTGTACCACTTAAAGCCAATGTATAAGTAGCTTTGGCTTGAATGTTATTAATGATTTGTCTGCCCCATTCATTTGAGTTGGCATCATGAGTCCCGCAACAATGGTGAATTTCATCAAAGACAGCAAGCACTTTAAATTTTTCGAATAAGATCCAAAAATTTTCATCAAGGTAAGCCATTTTTTGATAAGTGATTGACTGCCCCCTCGCACCTAATTTTCCGTCAAAAGAGTACTTTGTTATATCACTTAGTACAGCAGAAAATTCACTTGAAACAATACTTGAAGGAGAAAAACAAAGCACTAGATCAATATCACCATTATTTAGTAAGCGATTAGCTAAATTAGCTGTCATATATGTTTTACCTGCGGCTGGTGTTGCCTGAACAAAAAAATGTTCCTGTCCTGATTGATATTTCTCTAATGCAAGTTCAATACATTCATGCTGCCATTTTCTTAATTTCATTTTTAAAATGCGTCCGTTTTATTTAATAGTGATTCAATGACTCGAATCTTGCCAAGAACTCTGCTGTTTTGATCTCTTACTTTATTGTATTTAGGCTGTAACTCATTTTTTAGCTCAGGGTATTCTTTGCAAAGTTGTTGGTATTCTTGAGCTTCACCTATACCAATTAATAACTGCTGCTTGTAAGTCTTGTGCTTTTCTTTAATTCCTATTGGTGAAGAATCAATACTTACATTTTGGTTGGCTTGAAATCTATCAGTCTTTGCATAAATTCCACTAAATACCGGAGCATTACGCGATCTTTCGATCATTCCAGCTTTAGCCAATAACTTCATTTGAGAAAATATGAATTTAAACATGTCAGAGAGTGTTAAAAAATCTTCACCAACTTTTTCTTCAAAAGCTTTTTTTAGTTCAAATGTTGTAAAGCGATCAAAAGATGGGTCACTAACTATTTGTAAGATCTGTTCATCAACTTTCATATAAACAACTTCAATCATTAAAATACTGTAAAAAGGTAGTCTAACACCTTTAATTGGTGTTTCAATACCTCGATAAAATTATTTAAACATGAAAAGATTTATTTATTTAATTAAGTGAAAATTAAATGAGTAGTATTGCTAAAAAGCTCGGAAAGAAAATAAAGCTGGCAAGAGTTGATAAAGATATGTCGCAGAGTGATCTAGCGCAATCAGCTAATATAGACTCTAGCCATATCGGTAAAATTGAACGCGGTGAAGTAAATATAACGGTTGAAACGCTTTATAGGATTGCTGAAGCGCTAAGGTGTAGCCCTGCAATATTACTTCCAGAGTAATTTATTGTATTTATTAGTTTAATTAAAAGTAATAACAAATTGTTACCCAGTACAATTACCAGTAAAGTAAGCTATTAATACTAGATTTTGTAGTGCCTTTATTTATCATAATTATATCGCTTTAGATCAAGTGCTATCGTAAATATCCGAGGTAGTATCAATATATAAATATGGTGATTTTCACATGTTAGCTCTACTAACAGTGGGGAATAAATAACTGGCGTAATCAAATTAGTAACAGAAACAGGCTTGGATGCGTGTTTAATGTAATAAAAATTATATGGGCATAAGCCCATCAGGAAATAAATAATAATGTTTGAACAAACGTTTAAAAATATCGATGACACTCTTCATAAAGACGCTGGTTGTAGCAGCGAGTTAGATTACACAGAACAAACATCGTGGATGTTATTCCTTAAATACCTAGATGATTTAGAGCATGAGAAATCATTAAATGCACAGCTTTTAGGTGAAGAATACCAATTTATCATCGATAAAGAACATCGCTGGACCTCATGGGCTGCACCTAAAGATGCTAAAGGCGGCTTTGATCACAATAACGCCCTCACGGGTGATGATTTGATGGATTATGTAGATACGGAGTTATTCCCATATTTAAAAGGCTTTAAGCAACGAGCTGAAAGCCCCAATACAATTGAATACAAAATAGGTGAAATTTTTGGTGAAATTAAAAACAAAATCCAAAGTGGTTATTCTCTCCGTGATTGTTTAGAAAAAGTAGATGAATTACGTTTCCGCTCACAAGCTGAAAAACATGAGCTTTCTCACCTGTATGAAACAAAAATAAAGAATATGGGTAATGCTGGTCGTAATGGTGGTGAGTACTACACGCCTAGACCGCTCATACGAGCGATGATTGACGTTATTCAGCCTAAGATAGGTGAAACTATCTATGATGGAGCCGCTGGCTCTGCTGGCTTCTTATGTGAAGCGTTTGATTATTTACGTCAAGGTGGTGCTGATAAAAAGCCAGTATCACCTAATGAGCTAAAAATACTGCAAGAAGATACCTTTTACGCTAAAGAGAAAAAGTCTTTAGCGTATGTCATTGCCATCATGAATATGATCTTACATGGCATTGAAGCACCAAATGTTATTCATACCAACACACTTGCACAAGATATTTCTGATTTGCAAGTATCTGATAAATATGATATTTCTTTAGCGAACCCACCATTCGGTGGAAAGGAACGTAAAGAAATACAGCAAAACTTCACCATTAAAACAGGTGAAACAGCTTTTCTTTTCCTACAGCATTTTATTAAATCACTTAAATCCGGTGGTCGTGCAGCCATTGTTATCAAAAATACCTTTTTATCTAATAGCGATAATGCAGCAGTAGCCTTGCGTAAAGAACTTTTAGAAAACTGTAATTTACATACGGTGCTTGACTGCCCTGGTGGGACGTTTATTGGCGCGGGAGTTAAAACCGTAGTTCTGTTTTTTGAAAAGGGTTCTCCAACTCAAAAAACATGGTTTTATGCATTAGAACCAGGTCGAAATTTAGGTAAATCAAATCCGTTAAATGATAAAGACCTTAAAGAGTTTGTAACATTGCAAAAGAGCTTTGCTGATTCAGATAAATCATGGTCTGTTGATTCCACTAAGCTTGACGACAATATTGATTTAAGTGTTAAAAATCCTAATGTTGAAGATGAAGCACCTATGCGTGAACCTACAGCCATTATCGAAGAAATTATTGCTCTTGATAAGGAGAGTGAAGAAATTTTAGTTAACATCAGGGATTTGTTGCGATGAAATTTAAGCATGTCGCTATAGGTGACCTAGTCGATCTTAGTCGCGGTTATAACCCTCCCAAAAGTGAATTTATCAATGAACCAAGAGAAGGGTATGTTAGGTTCATACAAATAAGAGATGCTAAAAATGACAAAAATGCTGTTTATGTTCCAGAGTCAAAAAAATTAAGAAAGGCCGAGAACGATGATATATTATTGGTTGCATACAGGCATGTTGGTAATGCATTTAGAGGTATGTCAGGTGCAATAAATGTAGCTTTATGTAGGTTGAGAAATAAGGATGAAGCGAAACTTCTAAATGATTACCTTTTTTATATGATTCCAACGGATTATATCAAAGGGGAATTATTAAGGCACTCAGAACGTTCTTTAATACCCTCAATGTCAGTGAAGCATTTAGCGGAAATCAAAATTCCACTTCCTCCACTCGAAACACAAAAACAAATTGTCGCCAAACTAGACCAAGCCTTTACTGATATTGAAAAAGCTAAGGTGAATGCTAAGCAGAATTTAAAGAATGCGAAAGAGTTGTTTGATAGTTATTTAGACAGTTTTTCACAAGAGAAAAAAGCGTTAGGTGATTTTGTTGAAATCAAGACAGGAAAGCTAAATTCAAACGCAGCAAAAGAAAATGGTAAGTATCCATTCTTTACTTGTTCTAGAGAAATATTTGCGATTGATGAATATGCTTTTGATTGTGAGTCGATCCTCCTTGCAGGTAACAATGCATCCGGAGATTTTAATGTGAAGCATTATAATGGTAAGTTTAATGCTTATCAGCGTACCTATGTGATCACTATAAAAGATCTACAGATGTTAAATTATGGATTTCTTTATTATCAAATGGTTAAAAGCCTAAGAGAGCTTAAATCTAGCTCAGTTGGAGCTGGTACTAAATTCCTAAAACTGGGAATGATTAAAGACTTAAAAATCAGTATTCCAGATATATATGTTCAAAATAAAGCACTTTCAAAGCTTTCTCAGTTAGAAAAAAATGTGAAGTCTTTAGAGGTTGTCTATCAGGAAAAAATAAATGCTTTAGATGAACTCAAACAATCCATCCTACAAAAAGCCTTTAATGGTGAACTTGCGTAATAAATAAGGAAATTATTAGTGGCCTCAAGTAATAAAGGATTTAAAAACGAAGCGGATACACGAGCAGATTTAATTGATCCCAAGCTACATAACGTGGGTTGGAGTAAATTAGAGCATAGTTTTATCCGTAGAGAGGTCATATGTCCAGGTCGCATACTAACAGGCGGTAAACGTGGTGACAGTGTTACAAGTGACTACGTTTTAGTTTACCAAGGTAAAAAGCTTGCGGCAGTTGAAGCCAAAAAAGAAGAATTAAGTTATACCGAAGGTGTTCGTCAAGCTAAAGACTATGCCATTCGCCTACAATGTCGTATAGCTTATGCCACTAACGGGCATGAAATTTATCAAATAGATATGAAAACTGGCGAAGCTGGTTTGGTTGATAAATTTATGTCACCACAAGAGTTATGGGCGTTAACTTTTGATGCACAAGAACCTGACTTTACTTCTGGTTGGCGACAACGATTTGCCGATGTACCTTATGAAACTAAGGGCGGCAGTTGGACAGCTCGTTATTATCAAGATAACGCTATTAATAATGCTTTAGAAGCCATAGCGAAAGGTGAAGATAAAGTTTTACTTACGCTTGCTACAGGTACTGGTAAAACCTTTATTGGCTTTCAATTGGCTTGGAAACTATTCCATAGTCGTTGGAGCTTAAGCGCTCAAAAAACACCAGCACAAGCTAAACGCAGACCGCGTATTTTATTCTTAGCTGATAGAAATATACTCGCAGACCAAGCTTTTAACTCATTCTCTCCTTTTGAAGAAGATGCCATAGTTCGCATTGACCCAAGTGAGATAAAAAAGAAAGGTCGAGTACCTAAAAATGGTAGCGTGTTCTTTACTATTTTCCAAACGTTTATGTCTGGTAAAGATGATAAAGGTGAAGATGCGCCTTACTTTGGTGATTACCCTGAAGACTTCTTCGACTTCATCATGATTGATGAGTGTCACCGTGGCGGAGCAAAAGATGAAAGTAGTTGGCGTGCAGTATTAGAATATTTTTCACCAGCAGTACAGCTAGGTTTAACTGCCACACCAAAACGAAAAGACAATACCGATACCTATAAATACTTCGGTGAGCCTGTATACAGTTATACGCTTAAAGAAGGTGTCAATGATGGTTTCTTAACGCCTTTTAAGGTGTATCCTATCGTTGGAACAATGGATGAGTACATTTTCACTCCTGGCGATGGTGCTGTTATCAAAGGTGAACCTGAGCCGGGTAAAGTATACAAAGAAGGTGACTTTAACCGAATCATCACCATCGATAAGCGCGAAGAAAGACGGGTTGAATACTGGATGGACAGGATCAATCCACAACAAAAAACTATCGTGTTTTGTGCTACTCAAGCACACGCAGGTTTTGTTCGTGATTACATCAATGCTTATGCAGTTAAAAAAGGCTGGACCACCAATACCAACTATTGTGTTCGTGTTACTGCTAATGACGGTAAAGCGGGTGAAACAGATCTAAAAATATTCCAAGATAACGAAAAAACAATACCAACCATACTGACTACCTCTCGTAAGTTATCGACAGGTGTTGATGCCCGTAACGTAAGAAACATCGTGTTGATGCGTGAATGTAAAAACATGATTGAATTTAAGCAAATTGTTGGTCGTGGTACGCGGGTATATGACGGTAAAGATTACTTCACTATTTATGATTTTGTAAAAGCCCATCATAACTTTGCCGATCCTGAATGGGATGGTGAGCCATTACCAGAAGATCCATGTTCAACCTGTGGTGATACTCCATGTAGTTGTGAAAAAGAGCCTTGTGAAACTTGTGGCTTTAGCCCTTGTTGCTGCCCTGAGCCACCCTGCGAAGAATGTGGTGACAGCCCATGCACATGTCCTGCACCTGATTGTCCTAAATGTGAGAATAACCCATGTATTTGTGAACCTGAGCCTTGTGATGTTTGTAATAACTTGCCTTGTACCTGTAAAGAAAAAGTCGTCATAAAGCTTAGTGATGGCAAATCTCGCCAAATTCAACATATCTCGTCAGTAATGTTCTGGAGCGCAGAAGGTAAGCCAATTCCTATTCAAGAATTTTTACAAAACCTATTTGACGATCTGCCACAGTTTTTTGAAAACGAAGAGCAGCTCAGATCAATTTGGAGTGATCCTACAACACGAGAATCGTTGTTAGATAACCTTAATGACTTAGGTTACGACAGTGAAAAACTTGAAGACATGAAAGCGCTAATTGATGCCAAAGATAGTGACGTATATGACGTATTAGCCTTTGTCGCTTATGCCACAGAAGTTATATCTCGAAAAGAGCGTGTAAGCAAAGCAGGATCACCAATAAGAGATACTTTCACTGATGACAAACAACGCGAGTTTATCGATTTTATTCTCAGTCATTATGTAAAAGATGGTGTATCTCAGTTATCACGTAAAAACATGAAATCACTATTAGAGCTGAAATATGGCTCGATCAGCGATGCCGCAGAAACACTGGGTTCAATACCGATTATTAGCAACACGTTTGTAGATTGTCAGAAGTATTTATACGATTAGAAATCACAAATAATTAAATGGAAGATAAAAAATGCTTTTACTTCTTATAAGGAAATATCAATGCAAATAGAGTTTTTAAACCCTGAAGGCGTTCACGAAGCAGAAAAAGATGCTGTAAGCCGTTTGAAGAAAGCTTTACCTGACTCATGGAAAGGGTATGCATCATTGGAATTAGTTGACCGTAGGCAGGGGTCGGCTGAAATAGACATGGTAATTGTAACCGCTGATCGTTTAATCGTAGTTGAATTGAAAAATTGGAATGGCGATCTAACCTATCGTGATGGGCATTGGTTCATCAGAAATGATGACAGAGGTCGCTCACCTGTTAAATCTACCGATTTAAAAAGAAAGAAATTAGCATCAAAAATTCAACAAAAGTTAAAAGGGAAGTTGAACTTTACTCCTTGGGTAGATTTTTGTGTTGTTTTATGTGGAAGCTCAACTAAAGAAAAGTTAGGTGATGATGAGCAACAATTTGTTTTTAGTTTGGAAGAGTTTGAACAAATTGGAAAGCCTAAAATATATGATAAGTCGTTTGATCAAAGAATATATAAACCTAGGAAGCCTGAAGATCGTCCAAATCAAAAAATGAAAATGTGGGATAGCTTCTTTATTGGAAATCCTGTCGATTTTAAAGCCAAAGTTTATTCCTTTAATAATTATGTTGTTAGTAATATAAAACAGAAATCAATATTTAATCACCCTGGAAATATTTATCAAGAATTCGAGAGTCATAGGCGTGATGATAGTAATTATAAAGCTATAATGAGACGTTGGAGTTTTAATGCTGAAGGCATTGTGAATAATGCGCAAACTTCAGAAGAACGAAGGTTGATTGGTTATAGAGAATCTAAAGTTCTAGGCTATATTGATAGCCAAAGTGAAGAATTGAAAAATACTCATTTAGGGTTGATACATGTACCAGATCCTAGTGAAGTAATGGCTGATTTTGTTGAGCTTTATGAGTGGCCGAATAATAGAATTAGACTTGATGAATTTATTAATAAAAATCGTTCAAAACTTACTTTGGAGCATAGAAAAGATCTAGTCCAAATTTTTGTAAGCCATTTAGCTGGGCTACATGATATAGATGTTGCACATAGGGATATTGGAAAGCATAGTGTATGGCTTGCTTTACCAAGTAGAGTTACATTATCAAATTTTGTTACAGCATCTTATCCCGACCCTTCAAATGAAAGTGTGTATTCATTAATAGATGCTTTGAAAGCTAAAAAATCAGAAATACCAGAAGAGCTTTATGAAGATAAAGCAGGTACTTCATTTACAAGAGATGTTTATTTAGCGGGAGCAGTCTCACACTATATCTGCTATGGCCAATGGCCCAAAAAGCTAGATGATGGTATTTATGACTGGCAGGCTAAAGCAGATGACCCTTTCGAAGGAAAATTAGACGACTGGTTCTCTAATATGCTCCATATTGAAGCTGGAAGCCGTTATAGCAATATGTCGATAGCTTTGGACGAGCTTAATAAGATCATTGCTACACCAAATAATAACTGCTCATTGTCAGAAATAGACGCTTTTTCAACAGAAACCAATATCTATTTTAAGTATGCTCCAACACCAATTGGAATCCCCAAGAATACATCTATGGTGATGCGTTCTGGAGATGGTGCTTTTGGTATTAAATTATGGAACGGTGTTAATCATTTATCGGGAGAAAATACGGTAAATAATCATTTGATATTCTTTTTATACCGTGTTCAGACCCTGATTAATGCTCACCTTGAATGTGTTGTAAGTGTAAAAGAATTTGGCTTTAACCCGTCAATGAGAAGCTTATTCGTAGTTTATGACTGGGTTGAAGGGGAAACATGGGAAGAGTGGTTCACTAAAAACACTAATACCGACAAGTATATCTCTATTATTAAGTTACTTCTAAAAGCTACAGGCTCAATACACAGACAAAAATTCACGCATGGGGATATACATCCTAAGAATATTATAATTAGTAATGATAGTGATAAAACCCTTGTTCGATTTATAGACTTTTTTGATTACAGCAATGGAGAAAGTAAGCCATATAGCCCTAGTTATGTACCAGATAATCATTCCAATATATCTCTTGAAGCAAGAGACCGATTTGCTGTAATTAAATTAACATTTGAAATAGCTAACAAATTAGATAATGAAAATTTAGTAAAACATTGTCAAAATTTATTAGAGCAACAAGAAATCACGGAAAGTGATTTCTTACATGTAGTTGATAACTTAGATGATATTTTAAATCCTGCTCCTGCTGTAGAGCTAGAAAAATTTGAGATTAAGGGGGTAAGTTTTCCAGAATTAGAAAACTTACTTTCAGATGAAGGAAAATATTATATTTCTACCAAAGTAGATATTTACAATAGAAAACCTGTTCTTAAGGTGTTTTTATCTGCATTGACTCAAAAAGTAGACTTACATATTGATCCTTTTAGTAAGCAAGTTAATCGTTGCTACTTTTCAGAGAAAGTTTCCCATCGTGAGTTTGTTAGAAATAAAAGATATTCTGATATCGAAATTGAATGTCAAATTCGAGTTGTTAAATCAAACATTAATGAAGCTAATGAACTAGTAGATAAGTTATTAGAAAATTCATCTATTAGGGAAAAAATTAGGAATGTCGATGCTGCATTAGATGAACAGTACCAAAAAAAGGTTGATAAGCGAGTTGTTGATCATCAACTAACTTATCCTATCAGGGATGTATGGTCAGCAATGGTTAAAACAGAATATGAACTGTTTCCGACTGTGACAGTAACAAATGAAGTGAGTTATCACTCAAATGGAGATTTATTAGTTAAGTATTCTGTGGATAAACAAGAGCTAGATTTTGATTTACAAAACGACAAGGTACAGGCTAAAACTTTGCACGGAGATGAGACTAAAGTTTTGGGCCGTTTATCTGATTTTGGTAAAGGGGTTATTCAGATCTCTAATGTTAGAGGGAGGCCCCGGATCAACCCTGGGGATGAAATCAGGTTAGAGGGTGAGTTATCTGCATCCTCATTAGCGAAAAGACAAAATGCAGTTGAAATGCTAATGAACGGGCATGGTGTCATTTCAGATATAGCTGATTACTTTGATAGTTCTTTAACTCTTAAACCAAAAAGCTTCAGTGAAGAACCTACTAATGCAGAGTTAGATTTCTATTCTGAATATGACGATAGTGGAAAGTTGCTATTTGGTCTGAATGAAAAACAACGAGAGGCATTTAAAAATTTATATAAATATGGGCCAGTTAGTTTACTACAAGGGCCACCAGGGACAGGTAAAACAGCTTTTATAAGTTCATTTATTCATTTCGCTATTGGACGAGGAGCAAAGCGAATACTCTTGGTAAGCCAATCTCATGAAGCTGTAAATAATGCCGCAGAAAAGGTTCGTTCTACATTTGTTAAAACAGGTAACCCAATTGATATTGTAAGACTAGGTGATGATAGAAATGTATCAGAATCCTTAAAGGATACTCAAGAGATTGTTTTGCAGGAGCATTATCGCGAAAAATTCCGAGCAGAGTTAAAAGTACGTTTAGCTGAAGTAACGAAAAACCTTGGGTTGTCAGATGAATTTTCGAATACAGCTATATGGTTTGAAACATCTTTTGGTATCAATTTAGATAAAATATTAATAGAAATAGCGCAAGATAAAGAATCACAAGGAAATATAAATAAAGGCGACCAACTTAAAGACAAATTGTGTGATGCCTTATTAAGGGACCAATCATTAGATATTTCTTTTGAAAATTCGGAATTAACAGAAGTTAGAGACATCTTTTATAACAGGATTGCAACTGAATACGGTATAGATTCTCCAGATGTAATAGAGAGGTTCCGGCAGCTAGTAATACTCTCTAATGAATGGTTAAGAGTTATGTCTTCAAGCTCTTCTCATTTCCAAAACTTTTTGGCTAAAACCAGAACTTTAGTTTGTGGCACTTGTGTTGGAATTGGTCGTAACCACTATGGGATCCAAGAAAACACTTATGATTGGGTAATTATTGATGAAGCTGCTCGTTCAAGCGCTAGTGAAATGGCAATAGCAATGCAAGTTGGTAGAAGGGTTTTACTTGTTGGAGATCACAAGCAACTTCCACCACTGTTAGAGGATGAGCATTTAAAAGCTGCGAAAAGATTATTGCCTAATATTGATATGGATGACTTAAAAAGAAGTGATTTTGAAAGAATATTTTTATCAAACTATGGTCAACTTGTTGGTAATACATTAAATCAACAATATAGGATGTCTCCTGCTATTGGTGATTTAGTCTCTAACTGCTTTTATGATGGATTGCTTCGTACAGGGAGAGGAGAACCAGAAGGATTTGTTTCATCATTACCAGAAGAGCTTGGTAGTACAGTGACATGGATAGATACAAAGTCTCAAGGACGTTCAGCTTATCACTCCAGTCCTAATTTCTCTGGTTCAAATAAATATAGTTCTGTAAATGATTATGAAGCCAGAACAATCATTTCATTATTGAAAACATTGTTAGATCAAGAAAAGTTTGCGGACAATATATACAATTGGCAAGAGGAAGATGTTCCTATTGGTATTATTTGTATGTATGGAGAACAAAAGAAATTAATTATTAGAAAAATAAATGGACTAAGTTGGGCAAGACAATTGCTTGAAAAAGGATTGCTTAAAGTCGATACAGTGGATAGCTATCAAGGGAAAGAGAACCCTATAATTATTGTTTCGTTAGTTAGAAATAATAAGGAGCAAGAGCAAGGCTTTTTATATTCAAACAATAGGGCTAACGTTGCTTTGTCTAGAGCAAAAGAAAGAGTTTACATTGTGAATTCCACAGCAATGTGGGAATCAAAAAACTTATCCAGTCCTTTCGGAAGAGTTTTGAATCATATTCAATCAAACTTGGATAACCAATGCTCAATAATTGATGCTCAAACTATAAACAAAGAGGATATATAATGGAAATCGTCCTTAATGAAGCTACATTCTCTTTACCATGTAGAACATTTAATTTTAATTATTCCATAACTGATAAAAGGCAGCTTCCTGTTGTAAAAGAGTTTGTTGTTAGGTTGTTATATACATTAGAGCGTTGTGAACTAGATTTAATTACGAGTTACTTCGGATTCTCTCAGGATGAAATGAATTATGTAATATCAGATTTGCTAGATGAAAAATTAGTCTTTTGGGAGGATGAAAATGATAATTTATTAGCATTGACTCAGTATGCTAAAGGCCGATTTGAAAATGTAAATGGATGCGCAATACCTAGATTTTTTAAAGTAATCGAACAGTCTGAATTAGTATCATTTGATTTACATAGCTTTAAATTGATATCTAATGATATCAAAGCTGCTGGGGGTGAATATAGAGGGAATCTAGAACTTCATTTACCTAAAGAATCATATTCTGGAGTTCATGATAGAGCGTCATCTGCTTTTGATGAGCAATTTATGATGTTTTTAGAAAAAGTTAAAAATATTAATACTTTCAGAAATGCGACCCAGTTATATAAAATAAACAATGTTTCCACTAAATATGACAAGTTCATACCAATAAAAATCAAATACCTTATTGATTCAAATGATCCTCGTAATTCTATTATGAAATATGCAGATTCAACTATTGATGAATGGGATGATGAAAGAAAACTATTCAGTAATATAGACGCTGTTGTATCTGAATGTGTTCAGCCAGCTAAAACAACTACTGATATTTTCACTGAGTACCTCAGGAATACTGACGACCCTTTACTTGGTGAATTTTGGGTTAATGATAAACTTGAACTTCCTTTATTATTAGAAAAACAAAAAATAGATAAAGGGATTATTGATGCTGAAACTTGCAGGTTGATTGGAAACCTTTACACAAGTGAAAATAAGAATCTAATAAACAGACTTATTGAAAATAAAGAAGGAAGAAGAGGAACTATATCCTCACCAGGAGCGATTTGGTCTATTACACCACAGGAAAAGTTGTGGGGTAGAGGTCAAGAAATAGCATCTATGGTGAGATCTTTAGAAGAAAGGTTTAGTAAAGGGAGTCGTAATAAAGGGGTAGTTTTGTTGATGCCTTCTTCTAATCCGCAAGAAGCTTTTTCAATGTCTAATATTTTCTCTCCTATAACTAAAAACATTCAAGGTGTACATAATCCGTGGTGTAACTCACAAACAGAAATATTGTTAATTCCTAATGTTTTGGTTGCTTGCTTAATACATTTTAATGCAGGGGATGATGGTATTACTATCCCTCTAGGTTTTGTATCAACAAACGATAGTATTATATCTGATATTTCAAAAAACATTCATGATTGGTCAATGATGGGCCATAACATAAATGATCATTTTGAAAAAAGAGACAATAAAGTCGAAAACACTATATTTGAAAGTGTTTTATTACCAATACTGGTTTCAGCTAAACAAGAAAAAATCAAAGTTGATATCTCGCCTGTGCAAGAGAAACGAGAAACCCTTAGTATTAATATGCCTTCTAAAGAGAACAAGGGGAAACAAGCTCTTTCAAAAAACTCAAGGTGCTTTGAAAAGTTAACAGGGCAAAAAATATCTTCAGAGTTGTGGGATGTCGCAATGCATCACTTCTCAAATAGAGACTCAAATAAATATAAGTTGGACTTGTTATCAAATGCAGGAAAGCGAGCTTTTGAGTTTATTTCACACCATATTATTCAGAGCCAAAAGGGTGAAGTTGCTCAATCAGATCAAGTTCGATTAATCAAAAGTACATTAACGAAATTAATTGTTAAGAAGTTAGATGATTTAGAATTGTCTGAATTAATAAAGGTTGGTCCAGGCATTAGGGATTCTGAACTTGTAGGGATAAAGGAGATCATTGCATATCAACTTATAGGGGTATCATGGTCACTTGGAAGTATTGAATGGATTTATACCTTGGCTCAAGAAGCTAAAATTTCACTGGACTCCCAAGCAGGTCAAAACAATAAAACAGCATTGCAAGAGTTCGCCCAATCAAAGAAAAAAAATGTACCAAGTTACAGTGTTAAAGATGCGTCAGGGCCAGATCATGCTCAAGTTTTTAATGTTGAGTGTTCATTTAATGGTAATAGTACCCTTGGCTCTGGAGTTTCTAAGAAAAAAGCCTCAGAAGAAGCCGCTAGATTAATGATGGAAAAGTGCTTTGCTAAAAAGGAGCGGAAAGGGAGTCAATCTCTTATGTTAGTCCTCAAGCCTAAAGACATTGTTAAATGGACAAGAGCTAAGCCTGTTAACATTAGCTTAAATATGGTCAAAGCTTTTGGGATACCAGATAATGTTAAGAGTTTTTCTGCCTTTATTTCAGCAAGAGCGTGGAATAGTTACAGTGCAACCAAAGGTGGAAATAAAGCACTTGCTCAGTTAGGTATAAAGTTGCAGGAAGCTATCATTGCAAGGTGCTTAGTTAATAAGTGTATAACAGAAAATAGCTGGTCAAAAAGTAGTAACTTCAACTCTATTCAAAGTAAGTTAGTTGGAGATGATTTTTATTCAACTATATCTAGTAAGTTTAATTGGGACAATAAGTTAGTTAACAGTATGGTCTCCAAAGATGAACCTATAGATAACTACAAAATGAGTGTGATACGTTCATTGTACGCATTATCTTACTTATCGATATTTGAGGAAAAGTTTTGCAGCCCAGATATTGATAAGTTACTGAAATTTGACCAGTTTAATTTGATTAACTCAAGCATATGTAATTTAAATTTCGAAAATCATAAAGATAAAGAGCCAAAGGCTGAGTTGCAAGAACTAGCACAAGACTTAAAAATACCCTTACCAATTTATGAGCAAAGTAAGGTGGTGGGTTTGACTCATGATTCAATCTTTACGGTAAAGTGCACATATAATGGTTTAACTACTTTTGGAAAAGGTTCAAGTATGAAAGAAGCTTCTTCATTAGCAGCTTCAATAATGCTGAGTAAATCAAAGAAATAGGACATTCTAAACTTCGATTTATTATTGAAAGCTCTGCATTGCAGAGCTTTTTTAATATTTTAAATGTCTTAAAATTCAAATTGTTTTCCTTATTTTTAGTATAAATTATAAAAAAATAAAAAATCTACTATCATGTCATATGTCTTCAAAAAAGAGGTAATAGACATGACTTACAAACAAAATGAAAACTCAAAAACATCTTTAAATAACTTTTTAGAAAAGATAATCCTCCAGAACAAAAAACCTTCAAGTTTAAAGCTTCATGATTTAGAAGTTGGTCACGAGACAGTCAATATGACAGAGCAGTATATTAAGAAAGCACTTCTAAATGGTTCTAGAGCAGAAGCTTATCAGTCATTTTTTCTTTCATCTTCTAGTCAGTTTATTCCTATGTCAGCTTCGCAATTTAGACATGAGCATGCTTACTTGTATTTCTCAGAGATGCTAAAGAATAAACAGAAGTAAGAACCTTGAAAGGAGGTATGCAATGAGAGTACTTGAATTTAATAGAAATACGCCATGTGTTGTTCCTATTCCATATTATGTTGGTGGTGGAATAGAGGAGAACTTGCTAAGTTTTTTAGTGGCTCGTAATGCTTATCCAGAGCAGATCAAATCTGAGTTGCAAGATGTTGGAGCTAGTCGGCTTGATGATATTGCAGGGCATATTAGTTTTTTAATAAATATTTTTGAGCAAGAGGGAATCTCATATCTAGAGGCTA
>Ga0209395_1002201_pt1 | contig 26124 bp, 23 predicted proteins | sample GOMGulsemesocosm_3_FD_184635 | JGI IMG/M metagenome (GOLD analysis project Ga0209395, IMG submission 184635) | Methane-oxidizing microbial communities from mesocosms in the Gulf of Mexico - GOM9D Gulf of Mexico (SPAdes) (version 2) | ecosystem: Environmental > Aquatic > Marine > Cold seeps... | reverse complement strand
CCTGCTATATTGCTATAACATGCTTAAACTAAGTGAATTTTAGTTCACTTAATTCTGTTTGAATTGAATGATTTTTCGTCTTTGTTTCTTATCTGGCTTTCGCTCTGGGTGCGGAGAAAAGAAACTATTGTTTTTTCTGGCTATTGCGTTTATTTCGCGTTGCTTAATGCTTTCATCTGACTCTTGATATAAAAGTTGCGCTTCTGGCGCACCACGTCTGTGCTCTGATATTTTTAGAATAGTGATGATCTTTTCATCATGGTTTTGAGTTAAGGTGATTACAGCATTTAACTCCACCGTTTTACTGGCTTTACATCTTTGGCCATTATATTGAACTTTACCACCTTGAACCATGTCTCTAGCAATAGCGCGCGTTTTATAAAACCTTGCAGCCCAAAGCCATTTGTCTAAACGGACTTTAAGAATTTCATTTGGCTGAGCTTTTTGATTTTTTGCCATTATAAATTTAATATTGCTGAGAAATTGCGCGAAATATAGCATAAAAGGGGAATTTTAAAAAGAGAGTACATTTGTTTACTAAATGCTAAGGGTTAGTAAATATAAGTGCTGGACAGAGTTTTGTTCCTTATTTTTAAATTTCTAAATGATATTCACTATCAAGGCGCTTGTTGTATCAAAACAAGCGCGTTAAGATGTAATCGCTATTAACTATAAAAAATACAGGCCATGCAGCAAAAATTACAACAATTTCAGCATTTAATTGCCAAGCTTCCTGAAAAGCAAATAAGTTCTGCACTACTATTAATTATCGTGGTGTATGTTGCTTATTTATCAGCGCAAGCTTTTTGGTTGATTTGGCCGGCACCTCAAGAATCCAATTCATTTGTTAATAGTTCAAGCTCAAATTCAACTAGCCGAAGTGCTATAAATAGTTCAGCTATCACAGATATAAATCTTTTTGGTAAGGCAAATGCTAAAGCCGTAAAAAAAGAAGTTGCAGAACCTAAAGTAATTAACGACGCACCAGAAACGACACTAAATATAAACTTAACAGGTGTTGTTGCCGTAAATAAAGATGATAAAGCTGGCTTGGCAATTATAGAAAGCCAAGGTGCGCAAGAGACATATGAAGTGGGTGATGTTGTAAAAGGTACGCGAGCGACAATTAAACAAGTGTTTGCAGATCGTGTCATTTTACAAGTACGAAGCAAGTATGAAACTTTAATGTTAGATGGTTTTAATTTTTCTAAAACTGTAACAGGCGTTAAAAGCAAGCAGCAAAGCACTTCTCCAAGGCAAGTTACTAAAAACTCACGCACTATTAAAGCCACTCAAAATGCCGATGTAAAACGTGAAATTAAAGAAAAACGCGCAGAACTAGTAAAAGATCCAGGCAAGTTATTTGATTATATCCGTGTATCGCCATCAAGAGTAAATGGTGAATTAGTGGGGTATAAATTAAGACCAGGAAAAGACCCTGCTTTATTTAGAAAAATGGGTTTAAAACATAACGATTTAGCAACATCAATTAATGGTTATATGCTTACTGATATGAAGCAAGCTATGGCTGCTATTAATGAATTGCGTACCGCACAATCAGCTACGATTTCAATTGACCGCAAAGGCGAGCAATTGGACGTATTGTTTAGTTTAGAATAATAGATTCGGAGTTTATAAGATGAATCACATGCAAGGCCGCCTAAAAAAGAGTAAAAGAATTAAAAAAGGGTTGGCAAAATACGCCGCATTGATGCTCGCTATCGGAACTTCGTTGTCGGCAGTTGCAGTTGAGTATTCGGCTAATTTTAAAGGCACAGATATTAATGAGTTTATTGCTATCGTAGCTAAAAACTTAGATAAAACCATTCTTATCGACCCAGCTGTACGCGGTAAAATTAATGTTCGCAGTTATGAATTAATGGATGAAAAGCTTTATTATCAATTTTTCTTAAATGTGCTTGAAGTACAAGGCATTGCCGTTGTTGAAATGGAAAGTGGCATATTAAAAGTTGAAAAAAGTTCTAGTGCTAAAAAATCAAGTGTTCCCGTACTCGATGATGGCGATGAATCATCTTTTGGCGATATGATGGTGACACGTGTTATTCGTGTTAAAAATGTGAGTGTTCAAGAGCTAGGCCCACTTATTCGTCAGTTTAGTGATCAAAAAGATGGCGGCCATGTCACTAACTATAAAGATGCAAACGTAATGATGCTGACAGGTCATGCTGCATCGGTAAATCGCTTAGTAAAAATTATTCGCTTGGTAGATCAGGCGGGTGATAAAAAAGTTGAAATTATTCGTTTAAAACATGCATCGCCTGGTGATGTTGTTTCAGTTATTGAAAAAATTTATAAACCTACTTCAGGCAAATCCAATATACCTGCTTTCTTAATCCCTAAAGTAGTTGCTGATGATCGTACAAATAGCATTATTGTTAGCGGTGAATCACAAGCAAGAGAACGTGCATTAGAGCTAATCAAAAGATTAGATGGCGAGCTTGAAAGCCAAGGTAATACAAAAGTTGTTTATCTTAATTACGCTAAATCAGAAGAATTAGTTAAAGTCTTGCAAGGCGTGAGCAAGTCTATTGCAGACGAGCAAAAAAAATCTAGCTCAAAAGCTAAAAGTCGTAATAGTAAAAATGAAACAAGTATAGAAGCACACACTGAAACCAACTCTTTAGTTATTACTGCTCAACCGGATGTGATGCGCTCACTTGAAAAAGTGATTGCTAAATTAGATGTGCGTCGCCCACAAGTATTAGTTGAAGCGATTATCCTTGAAGTATTTGAAGGTGATGGCATTAATCTCGGGTTTCAGTGGATCAGTGAACAAGGCGGCATGGTGCAGTTTAATAATGGCACAGTACCTGTAGGTTCATTGGCAGTTGCTGCTAAAGAAGCACAAAATACAACTATTACTAAAAGTGTTATAGGTACAGAAAATGGTAAAGTGACGGAATATGATGAAACTGTTGAAGGTGATTTAACCGCGGCTGCAAGTCTACTCGCAGGCGTAAATGGTATGGCTATGGGGATTATAAAAGGTGACTGGGGCGCGATTATTCAAGCGGCTGCAACTGATACTAATACCAATGTTTTATCAACACCTTCCATTACGACTATGGATAATCAAGAAGCATCTATGATCGTAGGTCAAGAAATTCCAATTTTGACGGGCTCAGCAGCAGGTAGCAATAATTCAAATCCATTTAGTACGGTAGACCGTCAAGAAGTGGGTATAAAATTAAAAGTGACGCCACAAATTAATGATGGCTCAGCAATTTTACTTACCATAGAGCAAGAAGTATCGAGCATCAGTGGTTCTACTTCTGTTGATATTATTACTAATAAACGTGAATTTAGTACAACCGTATTAGCTGATGATGGCAAAATGGTTATCCTAGGTGGTTTGATTGATGAAGATGTACAAGAAAGTGTATCTAAGGTGCCGGTTTTAGGCGACATTCCAATTTTAGGTCATTTATTTAAATCAAGCAGTACTACTAAACGAAAACGTAATTTAATGGTATTTATTCGTGCAACTATCATTCGTGATGGCGTTACTATGAATAAACTAAGTCATGAAAAATATAATTACTTACGTTCAGAGCAAGAAAAAATGGATGATCAAGGCATATCATTAATGCCTGGTTCGCAAACTCCGGTATTACCTGAGTGGAATGATGAATTAGTATTACCACCAACGTATCAAGAGTTCTTACACGGTAAAAATAAAGAAGAGAAAAAAAATGACTGAGTTAGCAGCCCAAGCAACAATGGCTCCTAAACGTCTGCCTTTTTCTTATGCGCGTCGTTTTGGTGTGTTTTTGAGCCATGAACAGCAATGTAATGATTTAACTTTATTTTATAAAGGTGAGTTAAATCTTGAGGTCTTGCTTGAAGCAAGGCGTATTGCAGCGCAAAGCTTTATTGCCGTTCAGTTAACCGATGATGAGTTTGAATTGCAAATCGAGGCTGTCTACCAAAGAGATAGCTCTGAAACACAGCAGATAATGGAAGATATTGGCAACGAAGTTGATTTATTTTCACTTGCCGAAGAGTTGCCAACAACAGAAGATTTGTTAGCAAGTGATGATGATGCGCCAATTATCAAATTGATTAATGCCATGTTAGGTGAAGCCATAAAAGAAGGGGCTTCTGATATACATATTGAAACTTTTGAGCAGGATTTAGTGATCCGATTCAGAGTAGATGGCGTATTAAAAGAAGTATTAAAACCTAATCGAAAACTATCTTCTTTATTAGTATCTCGTATCAAGGTAATGGCTAAATTAGATATTGCTGAAAAACGTATACCACAAGATGGTCGTATTAGTTTAAAAATAGCCGGTCGCGCTGTTGATGTACGTGTTTCAACCATGCCAGCAAGTTATGGTGAGCGTGTGGTATTGCGTTTACTTGATAAAAATAATGCACGCTTAGATTTACAAGATTTAGGCATGAACGATGAAAATCGTGTTATTTTCACTGATTTGGTACGTAAACCTCACGGTATCATTTTAGTTACAGGCCCAACAGGTTCAGGTAAAAGTACTACGCTTTATGCTGGTCTTGCAGAGATAGATTCAAAAGAAAGTAATATCTTAACCGTTGAAGACCCTATTGAATATGAAATTGCCGGTATAGGTCAAACACAAGTTAATGCTAAAGTTGATATGACATTTGCTCGTGGTTTACGTGCCATTTTACGTCAAGATCCTGATGTAGTTATGGTAGGTGAGATTCGCGATTTAGAAACCGCTCAAATCTCTGTACAAGCTTCATTAACTGGTCACATGGTATTATCAACTTTACATACTAATACAGCAGCAGGTGCGATTACACGTATGGAAGATATGGGCGTAGAGCCTTTCTTATTATCTTCATCATTACTGGGTGTTTTATCACAACGTTTAGTGCGCACCTTATGCCCCGATTGTAAACAACCTCATGTGGCAGATGAAAAAGAATGTCGTTTATTAGGTGTTGAGTTTAATCAGGGTGTTAAAATTCACCGCGCATTAGGCTGTACTGAATGTAATCATAATGGTTATAGAGGTCGTACTGGTATTCATGAATTACTGGTTGTTGATGATGCTATTAGAGAGCTTATACATAACGGTAAAAGTGAACAAGCTGTCGAAAAATATATTCGTAAAACAACGCCTAGCATTCGCCAAGATGGTTGTAAAAAAGTTTTATTAGGTGAAACCACATTAGAAGAAGTATTGCGTGTTACTAGAGAGGAAAGCTAGTGCCTGCATTTGAGTACAAAGCATTAGATGCTAAAGGTAAAACGACAAAGGGCTTACTTGAAGCTGATACTGCTAAGCAGGTCAGAAATAATTTAAGAGAGAAGGGCTTAACACCTTTAGAAGTAACTGTTGCTGCAGAGGGTGAGAAAAAACAAAGTGGTAGTTTTTTTAAAACGAAAATATCAACTTCTGACCTCTCTTTAATTACTCGACAATTAGCAACGTTAATTCAATCAGCATTACCAGTTGAAGAAGCAATACTCGCAGTTGCTGAGCAATGTGAAAAACCGAGATTAAAAGGCATGTTAATGTCGGTGAGATCTAAAGTAGTTGAAGGTTATACTTTGGCTGATGGCTTAGCTGAATTTCCCCATGTATTTGATTATTTATACCGTGCTATGGTTGCCGCGGGTGAAAAGTCTGGTCATTTAGATAAAGTGCTTAACCGCTTAGCTGACTATACCGAGCAACGTCAACATATGCGCAGTCAAATTACCCAAGCTATGGTTTACCCTATGGTGCTTGTGGTTTTTGCGATTGGTATCATTTCGATATTATTAGGCAGTGTAGTACCAAAAATATTAAAAACCTTTGAAAAATCAAAACAAGCTTTACCTTGGACAACTGAGTGGGTGTTAGCTGCAAGTAATTACGTACAAAACTATTGGCTGATCACTTTAGTTGTATTTTTCAGTCTGATTTTTGGTATTAAAAAGGCACTTACAAAACCAAAAATACGTTTTTGGTATGATAGTAAAATTTTAACGCTTCCAGGCTTAGGTAAAGTAAGCCGCAGTTTAAATACAGCAAGATTTGCCCGTACTTTAAGTATTTTATCTTCAAGTTCAGTTCCTTTATTAGAGGGAATGAAAATATCAGGTGAAGTATTAGCAAATGAGCGTATAAAAAAAGCGGTGAGCGATGCATCGGTTAAGGTAAGTGAAGGTGCAACACTTCGCGCTTCATTGCAGCAAACAAAGTTCTTCCCACCTATGATGCTGCATATGATTGCCAGTGGTGAAAAATCAGGTGAACTTGAGCAAATGTTAGAGCGCTCTGCTGATAACCAAGATAGAGAATTTGAGAGTTTAGTGAGTGTGTCATTAAAGCTTCTTGAACCCGCCATGATTGCAGGAATGGCAGTAATAGTATTGTTTATTGTGATGGCGATATTACAGCCGATAATGGCAATGAACAAAGCGATTGGTATGTAGTCTTAATTTTAAGTCTTTTTAAAAATTTCAAAATTAGAGGTAAACAATGAGAGAAAAATCTGATTTTTCACTATTAGCAAATAATAAACTTGGTAGTGCTTGTAATTTGCAACAAAAAAACAAAAAGCAGTCTGGTTTTTCACTATTAGAAGTAATGGTAGTTTTAGTGATCATAGGCATGATCATGGCGATAGTTGCACCAAATATTATGGGCCAGCAAGAAGAGGCTGCTGTTGATAAAGCACATTTAGATATTCAGCAGTTAGAAGATGCCATGGCGATGTATAAATTACGTAATAAAACATATCCAACTACTGAGCAAGGCCTTGAGTCATTAGTGACTGAAACAGATGTTGAACCTTTGCCGAGACGTTTTCCTGATGGTGGCTTTATTGATAAATTACCAGAAGACCCTTGGGGTAATCCTTACCAGTTAATAAGCCCTGGTGAGATTGGTAAAATTGATTTGTTTTCTATGGGTCCTGACGGCGAAGTAGGCACTGAAGATGATATTGGCAATTGGGATGAAGAAGATACTCAAGGTTAATATCGCTTTTGGAGCAGCAGTTGTTTAACAAAGCTCGAAACAAAAAAAACACATTAAAACCATGCAATAAAAAGCATGGTTTTAATCGTTTTCGACAAAAAAATAGTGGCTTTAGTTTAATTGAAATCATGGTTGTATTAGTGATTATTGCTTTTGCCACTAATATGATGATTTACAACTTAGGTGGCGACCAAGAAGACGAGTTAGAAAAGTCAGCCGTTAAAATGAATACTGTAATTAATCTAGCAGCAGATTACGCTGTTTTAAATCAGCTAGAACTGGGTTTTCATATAGATAAAAATGTTTTGGAATTTCTCGCATTTGATGGTGAAAAATGGATCCCGCTCACTGGTAATAAGGTATTTAACGCGGTTAAATTTCCAGAATTTTTAGAGGTAGAATTACAGCTTGATGATTTACCTTGGGCTGAAGAAAATTTATTAGAACAAGTCGATTGGCGAGAGCTGATGGACACAGATGATGAAGAAAGCTTTTTAGAGCTAGAGAAGCTAAAGATCCCGCAAGTAATAATACTATCATCAGGTGAAGTAAGCCCTTTTTCGCTTTCACTTTCATTAAAAGAACAAGCCGAACCCACCTTTTTTATTCAAGGTGAATTCATGGCTCCAGTTATCTTTAAACGAGAGCCAGAACTATGAGTAAGAAAAGTTTAGGTTTTACCTTATTAGAAGTTATGGTTGCGCTTAGCATTTGTGCTATGGCGGGTATCGCAGCAATGCAAGTTGCTGGTCAACATATTAATCACCTTTCAATTGTAGAACAACAAGCTTATGCCTCTTGGGTTGCTGAAAATCAGTTAGCTGAAATAACCCTTAGCGATAAGTGGCCGCCTAAAAATAATAAAAAAGGCAATGATGAACAAGCGGGTCACAAATGGTATTGGCAGCAAAAAGTAGTAAAAACAGAAACCGCAGATTTTTATCAAGTTACAGTGATTGTATTTGAGAGCGAAAAATACCAAGAAGCCGTATATGAACTCAATACCTATGTCACTAAGAGTAATGCCAAGTGAACATGTTAAAGTTACGCTCAAAACAAGCTGGGTTTACCTTACTTGAAGTCATGGTTGCTTTAGGTATTTTAGGTTTTATTGTTGTAGCAAGTCACCAAATTTTAAATACAGCCATTCGCACAAGTGAAACTTCAGAGCAAACCATTGCTGAACTCAATACGTTGCAAACAACATTTAGATTAATGGATCAAGATTTCAGCCAAATAGCTAAGCGCATGGGCCGAAATGAGTCTGGTGAACGTGTTGAACAATATTTAATTGCCGGACGTTACGTGATGAATAGTCAATATGATGGCGTGGCTTTTATAAGAGATGGTTGGCGTAATCCTGCTAACTTATTACCTCGTAGTGAGCTTCAAGCAGTTGGCTATCGGGTTGTAGATGATAAATTAGAGCGTATATATAAAGTTTATATTGATAGCTTAGATGATACAAAATCTCGCAGCCATGTTTTGATGGAAAATGTAGAAGAATTTACTCTGACATACCGTAATGATAAAGATAAATGGCTTGAAGCATGGAAAGGAAATTCATTACCAAGAGCTGTAAAAGTTGAATTGAAATTAAAAGATATTGAGCCTATTACACGTATATTTTTAGTGCCGGGTGCTGGAGTTATTGATGAAGAAAAGTAACTCAGGAGCAGCACTTATTATCGTATTATTTGTGGTGGCGCTGGCTGCGACTTTAGCTGTTGAAATGAGCTCTCGTATGATGGTGCTTGTTAATAAAAATAGTATTTTACAAGAGCATCAACAATCAAAATGGTATGGCTATGCTGCAGAAGCCTTAGCTAAACAAGCTTTAATTCAGACTAAAAAAGATGATGATAAAGTTGTTCATTTAAAACAGCCTTGGGCACAAGATGAAGCTACTTTTCCTGTTGAAGGTGGCACTATCAGCGGTAAGATTTCAGACTTGCAAGGGTGTTTAAATTTAAATGCATTTAGGGCGAAGCCGAAAACTAGCTCTGCTGATAAGTTACCTGAAATTCATGGTGTATTTCTTAAATTATTAAATGAACTAGATAACCTAGATAGTTTGCCGTTAGAGAACTCTCAGGAAGAGCTGGCCGATTCTTTATTAGACTGGATTGATGAAGATGATAATCGCCGACCTGAAGGCGCTGAAGAGGATGAGTATTTATCTCGTGAAATTCCTTATTTAACAGCCAATCATTTTTTAGCATCAATATCAGAGTTACGTACAATTAAGGGGTTTAACCCTTTAATTGTTGAAAGAATATTACCTTATGTATGTATTATTCCGGGTTCTGATTTATTTGAAATAAACGTCAATACAATCTTACCTGAGCAAGCAAGTTTATTAGCTGCATTATTAGATACTGATACAGACACTGCTAATCAAATTATATCTGACCGAGCTCCTGAAGGTTGGACTGATATTAATAAGTTTATTAGTGATGCCAATGTGAAGTTAAATACAAAGCTAAAGAAAAATAATAAACAGCTTGTTATAAATAGTGAATATTTCCAACTGGTAGCAAATACAACATTTGCTGATAGTAGATTTAAAATGACATCTATGATGAAAATAAAAGATAATAAAGTCAGTATATTGGCACGTAAATTTGGAGGCGACGTAGATGAGTGAAACTCTAATAATACGTTTAGGTCATAATCAAACAGATAAGTTACATTGGTTAATTTATTCTGATGCAGAACAAGAAATTATCGCCAGTGGTGAGTTACAAAATGCCTGTGAGTTATCAAACTTATCGGATAAAGCGGTTAATCGTCAGTTAGTTGCTTTGTTGCCTGCTGCTGATGTGCAATTAAAAAAAGTAATACTACCGGCTAAATGGAATCGTAAATTACAACAAGCTTTGCCTTATATTATTGAGGACGACTTAGCCTGTGACTTAGATGATTTATATATTGCAACGGCTGAACCTTTTCTAGAATTGCAAGGTGAAGAAACAAAGCACGGTATTAAGGTTGCCATCTTAAATAAAGCTTGGTTTGAATCTTGGCTTGAATGTTTAGCTGGGTATCAATTATCACCACAAAAAGCCATTCCTGATGCTTTATTGTTACCGTTTGAGGATGATAAAGCCTCAGCTATTTCATTAGATAATACTTGGCTTGTAAAAACAGCTGATTGGCAAGTTGCTCAGGTTGAACTGGACTGGCTAAATACTTATATCAATGCGGCTAAAATTGATACTTTGGTACATTTTAGCCCAAGTGAACAGTTAAATGAAATTAGTAATTTAAAACTAGAATCGGAAGATGAAAAGTTAGATTTACCTTTGGCAATATTCGCTAAACAACTTAAAAACAATCCTTTTAATTTACTGCAAGGGGATTACCAGGTTAAAAAACAAAGCAGTGCTGTTAGGCCTGCTTGGCGTGCACCTGCAATTGCAGCATCAATCGCTTTATTGTTTACTTTAGGCTTAAAAGGATTCCAAGTTTATCAGCTAGAGCAGAAAGTCACTGTCGCAAAACAAAATGTAATAGATCAATATAAATCTGCTTTTCCTGGTGCAAAAGTACGCCCACATTTAATAAAAAGCCAACTTAACAATCGTTTAAAGCAAGTTGAGGGTGGGGTTGATGCTGGCTTCTTAGAGCTAATGAATGATTTGGTTGTTGTTTTTAATCAAGTTGATAATTTTGAGCCTGACTCTCTACGTTATGATCAAAAGCGAAATGAAATAAGATTGAGAGCTAAAGGGAAGGATTTTCAAACTTTTGGCAAGGTTAAATCTATTCTTGAACAACAGGGTTTAAAGGTATCTCAAGGATCGCTTAATAATGATGGTGATAATGTTGTTGGTGAAATTAAAGTAAGCCGCCAGTCGTGAGCCAGGAGAATAAAATATGAAAGCAGTATTAGAATATTGGCAATCACTTAAAGAGCAAGAGCAAAAACTGTTAATGGTAGCTGGCGGAATTTTTGTTATTTTTGTTTTTGTGATGGGAATTTGGCGACCTTTAAATAATGCGATAGAGACTTCTACTAAAGAGCTAAAAAAACAGCAGGATTTATCTGTTTGGATGCAATCTAGTATCGTAAAAATTAAACAAGCGAACCCTAAAGCAAGTATGAGTTCAGGAAGTTTAAGTCAAGTTGTTAATAGTACTCGTAATAAATATCAGATCACTATCAGTAAAATGCAACCAAAAGATAATACGCTTAGATTAACAGTTGAAAGTGTAGAGTTTAATAAGCTAGTTGATTGGTTAACATTATTGGTAGAAAAGCATCAGATCACTATTGTAAAAATTGATATGAGTAAAGATGATAATACAGGTTACGTTAAAGTAAGTAGCTTGGTTTTAGAGAAATAATAACAATGAAAAATATAAAAAAGACAATTGGATTAACTATAGTATTTTTACTTGCTTTTTTCATGTTTGTTTTACATCTAATGCCTGCAAGTGTAGCAGTATCTATTGCTAAACCTTATTTACCTAAACAGCTTAACTTGGGTATGGTGTCTGGTTCACTTTGGCAAGGTTCGATTACGCAACTGAGCTTTAAAGATAGGAATCAAGAACTGGTATTAAATAAAGTAAATTGGACACTGAGTGCAAGCTCACTGTTAACTACAAATTTAGTCGCTGATATAAAATTTGGTAACCTTCGTCAAAAAGAAGAGTATTCAGGTAAAGGAAACATTAAATTTGGTTTATTATCAAATGAACTCACAGTGACTAACGCTAATCTCAGAGCGCCTGTTGAATTGTTAATGGCACAAGCAAATTTACCTTTACCAATTAACGCCAAAGGTCGAATTACAATTAAAGCAAAAGAGTACCAGCTAGGTAAACCTTATTGTAAGGCACTTAATGCTGATATCTCAACGCAACAATTACAAATTCAAGGGCTTTCAGGCTGGTTTGCTATTGATGAAATCGCGGCTAAAGGTAAGTGTAAATCGGGTAATATTACATTTGCAGTAACGAAAGAAAATGACTTGGGTTTACAACTTGATATTATATTAGCAGCAAACAATAAATTAACGGTGGATGGTTTTATTAAACCTAAAGCCAACATGCCAAAAGATGTGCATGATGCGGTTAAATTTTTAGGCAAACCTGATCCTCAGGGTCGTTATAGAGTTAGCTTATAATTGCATAACCTCAGTTATGGTTATAAATTAAAAAATTAGATAAAGGTGATACTTGCAAGATCTTAACTTAACAACAACAGAATTAAATTTATTAGCCGATTGGTTAAGTTCAGATGAAACTTCAGCTGAGGCAATGAACTTATCTTGTGTTGAAGGTTTTTTATTTGCACTTATTTGTGCACCCACACCTGTTGAAGATGAAGTTTGGTTAAATGAAGTTTTAGCGGGTGATTTATCATCACTTTCGGATGATAAATTATTTGCACTTATGGCGCTTTATAACCATTTGAGCACAGATATATTTGAGACGGGGTACCAACTTCCTAAATCATTAATTGTTACTGATAATGTCGCTGTTAATTTTACACATGAAAGTGCATTGCATAATTGGAGTAAAGGTTTTGCCCGTGGCATAGGTTATGCTGGCGATTTACTCAATTGTGAAAATATTGATATTGAACTGAGATCTGCTTTTGCTATGGCGATTAGTTGTTTAAGCTTTTTTGCTAATGAATCAAGCGCACAAGAGCAAGCACAAGAGCAAAACACACATTTAGAAACTATGAGTCAGCAAATGTTTGAAATGATGCCAGACTTTGCAGCAGGCTTTGCTGAGATAGTAGAAGCCATGGCCGTGAACAGTGGTTTGTTTAACGATGAAGGTTGGGACTAAATCAGTTTGTTTGGCAGCATGTTTATAAAAAATTAAGCGGAGCATATGCTCCGCTTTTTTGTTTGTGAAATTGAGATTGGAGATTGGAGATTGTAATTAATAGCGAATGTAACTGCTAAACGTGGCTGAAGGCCCGCCTAGCAATCTAGCTACTATGATCAATCACAATGCGCCACTGATTGTTAATCTTTTTCCAATATAGAGAGTAATAACCTTTAGGGTTGTCGGCTTTTCTCAGTAAAGACCATTTACCTAAAACAAAAGCCGAATCACCATTGACGTTCACTTCAAGTACATCAAATGTGAGTTGTCCCATAGTGGCTTTATCTGGATAAGTTTTAATATAGTTTTTTAAAGTATTATTCCACCCATATTTAATGCCATTTTTACCAACAAACTTTAATTCTTCCGATTGCCAATATCCCTGCATATATTGTTTTATATTACCTTGGTTCCATGCGTCTTGCTGCATCGCCATTACTTTTAAAATATCTTGCTTACCAGTGCTAGCGTTTGCAAATTGGCATATGAATATAAAGCTCAATAAAAGGAATTTTTTCATGGTTGCGGTTTCATTTAATTGTGTGGATAAAATATACACCCAGATTAACTGCTTATATTAACTTAAGTAAACAGTTTTTTAGAAAATTATCACTTTCTAAAAACGAATACTGGTTAATAAAGTTACAGACCTAATGTCACCACTGTTACAACCTAACTTAGCACCTAAACCAAAGCGAATTGAAGCAAGGTTGCTAAACCAATATTGAGTTTGCAATTTTATATTATTGTTTTCAAAGTCCTCCATTTAAACACTCGAAGAAAGCGAGAAACTCCATTGTTTACTAAGGTAATAGGCGGCCTGTGTTTGAATATATTCCTCTTTACCAGGGTACTGTTTCAGTTCTAAGTCCCACCTTTGGTTTTACTTAATACAGGTCCATCTAACATTAGGGTCTACATCGTCATTAACTATCAAGTAAATGACTATGTAGAAATGGAATAGTATGCTTTGATGTTTATTCTGTTTGAGTAAATAGTCCTATTTCCTGAAAAAGTTGCTCGCATTCAGTTTGAACTAAATCTTCAATATTCATAAAAGCATGTACCATATCTTTAAAGTGAGTATGTTGAACTGGAGTATTACCGGATTTTAATTTTTCAACGTAGGCGAAACCCTCATCTCTAAGCGGATCATAGCCTGCAGTAAAAATAAGCGTAACAGGTAACTTAGATTCAATAGAAGCAAACAGCGGAGACAACTGTTTTCTGTCTTCTTTGTTTTGAAAGTAATGATCAAAATACCATGCAACTTTTTGGCTTTCTAATAAATATCCTTGCCCATTTTCAGAAATCGAAGGTAAGCTCATGGTGTAATCTAAGCTTGGATAAATCAATATCTGTTTATCTATATTAACTTTTTCATTATCAATATTATTCATTGATAATGTGGCGCAAATAGCACCACCTGCGCTATCACCTGCAATATAAAGTTGAGAACTAAAATTAAAGCTTGTAAGTACTTGAGTATAATTCTCTAATACTAACTGAGCATCATTAATTCCTGCGGGGTAGGGGAATTCAGGTGCAAGTCGATACTCTACTGAGATTACAATACAATTTGAAGCTAATGCTATTTTCCTGCACATAGGGTCGTATAACGCTACGCTACCACACATATGACCACCACCGTGAAAATATAGTAAAACGTCTAATTTTTCTTTTGAATCAGGGGTATAAATCCGAACCGGTACTTGATGGGTTTTATCTGTAATTACGGTGTTGCTTATATTATTAATTTCAGGGATAAGCGTTACCAATGCCGATAATTTATCTAGATTAGTTCGCACTAATTCAGGACTAACAATGACATTATCGCGTTTTGCTTGAGTGATAGCCTCATTTACTTGTGCTAAAAATGGCTTCAATTTATCAGATACCATTATGAAACCTCTGGATTAAGTTGTTGGTATGCCTTGCCTGTTTCAGGTAGAAAAAAACTGCCAATAAAAATGCTACTACTGACAATTGTAATAAACATAAATGAAGGGCCATAATTACCATCGTTCATATCAACAAGCCTACCAAATACCCATAAAACGACAGTTGCCAATAAATAACTAATTGACCAAAACAAACTGAAGACAACTGTAATTCGTTGAGTTGTCATATTTGGCAACTCTTGTGGTAGAGTGATTAATGCTGTCATAGGTAAAAAGATAAAAAAGCCTAAAGTGATACTCGAGAGCAGTTGAATTGAATTGTTGCCTCCATAGGTTAAGCCTATAATAGAAAATACAATGGCCAAACCAGACCAACGTATTACAGGTATTCGTAAGCTGACTTGCTTACTAAATATAATACCAACAAGCGTTCCTATAATGCCGAAGCCAATAACCCATTTACTGTTTGAGATCCCAGCTTGTGGATAAAAAGTAAATAGACAAATATAAAAAGCGAGTAAACCTGAGTAGGAAAGGGCATAAATCCAATTAAATTTATCTTTTAGCCCTTCACTATAGCTGTAATTAACCGAATGGGTTTGTGCACTGATATTTTCAGATTTATGAGCGGATTCAAGTTTTACCAGTAACCAGATTAATGCGAGTAATAAACTGGTTATAGAGAATACCGCTAAACTTATTTGCCAATTACCACTAATTTGATTGATGTGAGGCATAAACCATAAAATAATGGCAGTGCCGATATTAAAAGCGACAGCATTTAATCCATTGATAATAGGTCGTTCTTCGGCAGTAAAACAATGTAATACAATGGGATTAAAGTAAACTATCATTAACGCCCCCCCTAACCCCATAATGAATCGACTGAGAAGTAGTAATTCATAATTTTCACTAACAGGGGTTAGTATGCCAAAGCTCACTAGAATAGCGGAAATAAAAAACGCAGTTTTAAGGCCAAATTTGATTACTACAAATGCAGCTACAAAGGTTCCTAATATTTTGGCTAATGTAATTGCACCACTGATCATACTCGCTGAAGCTAAACTATTAATATCCATAGAAGCCATGATTTCATTCATACTCGCAGTGCCTCCAACCCAGGCCATAGCAAATAAAACATAACTAATAAAAACAATGCTTTCGATTAAATATTTGTGACTGATACGCATGAATGTTACCTTAAATCATTATTGTTCATTCTGTTTAAAGCTTACCTCATGGTTTGAAATACATACCTACTACCTTGGTGCCATACATACCACTTAAGTGCCTTGATAATATGATGTACACGCAAAACTAATCATTAACGGAGATAACTAAGTGCTTTTTTGGCAGTCAATGGATACATGGTTAATTACACTTATTTCAATTGCTTATTTAAGTGTTTTGTTTGTTGTTGGCTACTACGGGGAAAAACAACAAAGTAGCAATTGGGTAAATCGTCCCGTGGTTTATAGTCTTTCATTAGCGGTTAGTTGTACTTCTTGGGCATTTTACGGCATGGTTGGCCAGTCAGCCGTAACTGGTGAGCTAATTAGCCCTGTTTATCTGGGAACTATTCTATGTATTATTTTGCTTTGGCCAATGTTGCTCAAAATGTTGCGTATCACTAAGCGGCAAAATATCACTTCAATCGCAGATTTTATTGCATGCCGTTATGGTCGCTCTCCAAAAGTGGCCGTCATCGTATCTTTAGTGGCTTTATTGGGGACGGTGCCTTATGTCGCTTTACAGCTCAGAGCTGTAAGCACTAGCTTTGATTTACTAACTGGGACATATCAGTCAGGAGCCAATACTGCATTAGTGGTAACTTTGGTATTGATTGTATTTAGTATTTTATTTGGCACTCGGCAAATCGCTGCAAACAAACAAAATCAAGGTTTAGTACTGGCAATAGCATTCAGCTCTATCGTGAAGCTTGTTGCATTTTTAGTGGTTGGTATTTTTGTCACTTACTTTATGTTTGATGGTTTTATTGATGTTTTATCTCAACAAAGACAAGTCATATTAAAGAGTAATCAAACAAGCATTTATTCTGTTATATCTCAGGTATTACTGGGTGCTTTGACTATATTTATTTTGCCTAGGCAGTTTCATATGATGATGATTGAAAATCATCACGAAGATGAGTTAAAACGCGCACGATGGCTGTTTCCTTTATATATATTACTTATTAATTTGTTTGTTTTACCTATCGCAATTGCAGGATTACTCACATTTTCTGATGGCAATGTTGCTGCTGATACTTTTGTTTTATCTTTGCCCTTATATGCCGAGCAAACTTGGCTAGCTCTCTTAGTTTACATTGGCGGTTTAGCTGCCGCTACGGGCATGGTCATTGTCGCAGCCATCGTATTGAGCACCATGGTCGCTAATGAAATTGTAAACCCCATTGTATTGAAATTGAAATTATTTGGCTCTACAAATTTAATTCAACAAAGTGATTTATTTCTTAAAATCAGACGTTTGTCTATCATCATCATATTGCTATTAGCTTTTTGTTTTGAGCGTTTTATAAGTCAAAGAAGCCATTTATCTGGCCTTGGCATGTTGTCATTTATTTTATTATCGCAATTGGCTCCATTAATAATAGGCGCATTATATTGGCGCAAAGCAACAACAAAAGCCGCAATTATAAGCTTAGTAATGGGTAGCTTAGTCTGGGGTTATACTTTGTTATTGCCTATGTTATCAAGCGATTCAGCTATTGTATTAAACGGACCAATGGCAATAGCATGGTTAAAACCAACCTCACTTTTTGGTATTGATTTCTTAGATGATTTTTCACATGGTTTATTTTTCAGTTTAATGACAAATATATGTTTTTTTGTTGCGATATCAATTTGTAATACCAGTAATGAAAAAGATAAACGACAAGCGGATGTATTCCTAGATCCAGACTTACTCCAAATAGACCACAGCCTTACTTTATTTGATGTTCAAAATTTATTAAAGCGTTTTGTTGAACCCGAAATGGCGGAAAAAACATTTAAAGAATATAGCGTTATAACAGATCTAAATCAGATAGCATCAAATGAATTGATAGAAGCAACTAGATTACAATTATCAGGAGTCTTAGGCAGTGCTTCAACTCGTATGGTGATCAAAGCGGTATCCCAAAGTCATTCTATGCCTTTAGATGAAGTCGTCAGTATCGTTGATGAGGCCAGCGAAATGCTTCGTTTTAATCGTGAATTATTACAGGCAGCGGTTGAAAATATAGATCAAGGGATCAGTGTCATTGATATCGATATGCGATTAGTTGCATGGAATAGACGCTACATTGAATTAATGGATTATCCTGATAATGTTGTAAAAGTGGGTATGCCCATTGCTGAACTATTACGATTTAATGCCACTAGAGGGTTAATTAACTGTGATGATATAGATGAAATGGTAACACGTAGAATTAACCATATGCGTCAAGGTCACAGGCATCATAACGAAAGGATTTTAACTTCTGGCATCGTACTTGAAATTAGAGGACAGGCTATGCCAGGTGGAGGCTTTGTTACTTCCTATTCTGATGTTACGCAACATATCGAAGCAGAAAAAGCATTACAGCAAGCCAATGATAATTTAGAAAAGAGAGTACTAAGTCGTACAGCGGAATTAGCCGAAGCTAAAATAGAAGCCGAGCAGGCAAATCAAAGTAAAACGCGTTTTTTGGCGGCAGCTAGTCATGATTTAATGCAACCTTTTAATGCGCTCAGTTTATTCACTTCAATGCTAAAGCAAAAAGTACAAGGTTCTGAACTTGCAGAATTAGCAGATCATATTGATGACTCACTTGTTGCTGCTGAGGCGTTATTATCTGATTTAGTAGAAATATCAAAATTAGATAGCGGCTCGCAAAAATTACAATGCCGTCATTTTCCACTCAGTGATATTTTAACTCCTTTGGGAAATGAGTTTTTGGTGATAGCCAAAAAAGAACTGGTTGAATTTAGTTATCAAACATCTCGCTGCTGGGTAAATACTGATAAAACAATGTTAAGAAGAATAATTCAAAATTTCTTATCAAATGCGATTAACTATTGCGAAGGCGGTAAGGTTTTACTTGGAGTGCGGCATGTTAAAGGTAATTTACGTATCGAAGTTTGGGATACCGGGCCTGGCATAGCAAAAGATAAACTTGAACTGATCTTTAAAGAGTTTGAACGTTTACATCAAGTGCAAGATAAAGCAGGTTTAGGCTTAGGTTTAGCTATTTCAGAGCGGATTGCGAAGGTATTATCGGCAAAAATCTCAGTTAAGTCAGATTTAGGTAAGGGCAGTTGTTTTTCTATTGAACTACCTCGCTATGAATCTGGAAAAATAACAAATAAGGTTACACCCTCTTATGGATTTGAAGAAATAGCTAATATAGAAACGATGCAAACAATATTAGTGATAGATAACGATCCTTTAGTATTAACAGCAATGACTTCACTATTAACTGAATGGGGATATGATGTTGTCAGTGCGTTAAATGGGCAAAATGTATCTCAGATATATGAATTAGCGGATGCAGTGCAACCTAAATTAATTTTAGCTGATTACCACCTTGAAAATACTAATGGTGTTGATTTAGTGCTGGCTTTATTAAATCAAAAGCAATGGAAAATACCTTGTATTATTAACTCTGCCGATCCTTCCGAAACAGTTAGGGAGCATACGATTAATGCAAAATTTAGCTTTATTAGAAAGCCTATTAAAGCACTCGCTTTAAAACGATTAATGAGAAAGTTGATAGTAGAATAAAGGTTTTTTGGGGAACGGCGTTACTTAGGTAAAGGGAAAATTAAGCAAACGCAGTAAATATTACGCTTGCTAATAAACTTATATGGCCATTTCAACCGTATCACCTTTTAAACGTAATTGCTGAAAAGCAACACCTGCTTGAGTACGGTTATTCACAGAAAACTTAGCTAATATTGCTGAAACATGTTTTTTAACGGTTGTTTCTTGAATATTGAGCTCATAGGCAATTTGCTTGTTAAGTAAACCATTGGCTATCATTTCTAGTACTGTATATTGTTGCGGGGTGAGTTGCGCTAATTGCTTAGCTAATAAATTATATTCATCACTTGAAGATAAAGCATCATTAATACTGAGTGCATCAGGTAGCCAAACTTCACCTTCTTGAACTTGTTTAACCGCATATGAAATTGTTTTGAAATCAGCTGATTTAGGAATAAAAGCACTGGCGCCTAAAGCAATGGCTTTTTGCATTATGTCAGGACTATCCTCTGAAGATACCATGACAATTGTTAAATCGGGATAATGGTTTTGTAATAAAGATAAACCCGTAAAACCATTATTACCAGGCATATGTAAATCTAAGAATACCAGCTCTAATTCATCTTGTTGTTCTATGATAGGTAATAAATCAGTGAAAGTTTCAGCTTCTAATATTTCAGAATCTTGAGTGCATTCCAATAAAGCTTGACGCAATGCGAGACGAAAGAGTGGGTGATCATCTGCAATCACAACTTTAGCTTTTGACATTTATTCCTCCTGGAAAGTTAATAAAACAGAAAGTGGTTTCACACTTCCTGTTTTTGATGCCTTTTTTAATCAGACTACATTAGATTAAGGTATTTCATTAAGTTGTGGAAGCAGTTACCTAAAACTGGTAGCCAAAAGTAAGTGCTATGGTTCTAGGGTCGCCGTAATAGCCTATCAATGTATTATCACCACCAAGCCCTGGTTTGTAATCGCCCGTATCCTGATCTTTAGTCACAAAACCGTAAGTACCAACGAGGTACTCTTCATCTGTGAGGTTTTTAAGATGAAGACCTGCGTTCCATTGGCCGTCATTGCTATACCAATTAATGCCTAAATTAGCTAAACCATAACCTTCTTGTGTGAGTAAATTATCTATAACAATAAGCTCATACTCTCCACGATAGTAGTAATTACCATTAACAACAAAGCTGCCAATATCAGTTTCAAAACTATAATCAAACCCTAAGTTTGCGGTTGTTTCTGGGGTATTTGTAATAGAGTATCGTTCAGATAAGTCATCATAACCGCTGCCATTATAGGTGAGGGCTTCTTTAAATTCTGAATTAATCAGACCCAATGAGAAGTTAAAGTTTAAACTATCTGTCGCGGCTAAGTGTAATTCTATTTCAGCACCTGTAGCTTCAGATTTACCAATATTACCTAAGCGTTGATCTAAATCTCCTGGATTTTCCCCTTCTAATACCGTAACAAACTGACGATCCTTGTGATCTAACATAAATAATGTTGCATTGACCCTTAAAGTATTATTCCATTCACTTTTAAAGCCAACTTCAAATGAATCAACAACTTCAGGTGAAGCGGAAGGCTCTGCGGTAGTAGCTCTTGGATTAAAAGTACCTGACTTAAACCCTTGTGCGTAACTGGTATATAACATGATATCTTCATCATATTGGTATTCTATGCCGACACGAGGTGTAAAGCGTGACCATTCATCTGAGTCATCTAAAACCTTAGGAGCATTAATTGAAGCTTCGTCACGAACATATCCAGGTACCCAGTTGGTTTCAGGATAAACCGTCGCTAAAGTAACTCCATTATAAACAACCGCATCTTTTTTCTCTTTGGTATATCGGGCACCTAATGTCATAGAAAGTTTATTGGTGAAATCATATGAACCTTGAGTATAAGCTGCGACACTATTACTGTTGTTACAACCTCGAACCTCTCGAGTTAAGCCTTCTGCGCCTATCGTATTGCCTAAAACTTCTAGAATTGCATCAAAATGACCACAAGACTCAGCATCAAAATAATAAAGACCAGAAACTAATGTGAGGTTATCGAAATCATAATTTAACTGAAATTCTTGAGAAAACTGTGTGTCATCATATATTGCTGGGACATCAAAAATACGTAAACTGGTATTATCAAAATCAATATTGGTTTTAGAGTAACTTTTGCGATCGGCTGTCACTGATTTGAAAGACCAATCGTCATTTATGAAGTATTCAACTACTAAACTTAAGCCTTCTGTTTCAACTTGATTCCAAGTAGGCATGCTAGTGTAAGAATCATAAACGCTATCAGGTACTGGCGCATTGGTCTGTAAGCTAGGTAATAAACGATACCCACCTTTTGCATTAGAATCATCTATGGTTTTATCGTAATTTAAACGCATAAACAGGTCTTCTGTGGGCGTATATTCCAAGGTAAGACGGCCAGCAAAAACATCTTTATTGTAATTGTCAGTATTTTGGTTATCTAAATCAGATGTTAAAAACTCACCATATCCATCTCTACTTAAATCGGCAGCAGCAAAACCAAAATATAGTTTGTCATCAAGTAGTGGATATTGTCCCGCAACTTTTATGTCTCGGCGGGCGTAATCACCTAAAGTGGCATTGATACTTAGTTCAGCATCACCTGTCATTTTTTTAGTAACATATTTTATGGCGCCACCTATGGTGTTTTTACCATATAAAGACCCTTGTGGGCCTCTTAAAACTTCAATGCGTTCAACATCTAAAATATCTAAAACAGCACCTTGTGGGCGGGCTACATAAACATCATCTATATATATGCCAACACCTGGTTCGTAACCCCATAAAGGGTCATCTTGTCCTACACCGCGCATAAAAGCTGTCAACGTTGAATTAGTGCCTCGACTACTTTGCAATGTTGTATTTGGTGAAAACTGTTGAATTTCAGTTACAACACTTATCCCTTTAGCATCAAGTTCACCTGAACCGATAGAAGTAACAGATACGGGAACTTGTTGTAAACTTTCTACACTTTTACGTGCTGTGACTTCTATTCTTTCAAGACCCGATGATGCTTTAACGGTTGTTTGTTTATTGTCTATCGCTTCTTCAGCAAAAGCCAAGGTGCTACATAAAGCTGTTGTGATAGACAGAGCCAGATAACTAAGTGATGTTTTTTGTTGTCTCATTGAGGTGCCCTTTTTAATTATTATTGTACTTTCGACCAACCCATGATTTGGCTTCAAGTACATTATCCCAGTTCAGACGCTGAACCTAGGATTATCCTGTTGAACACTTTTAACTCTATAACAAGGTTTGAAAAAAAGAATCTGTCCGATAGTAGTATAGGGAAGTAGCAATTATTGATTCACAATTACTTTCAATTTGATAACGCTGGAGAATGAAAGTGAGTGTAAATAAAAACCCGTTACAAGATATTGTGTTTGATGGTATGACTGTTGCCGCTGGTGGCTTTGGATTATGTGGCATTCCTGAAAATTTAATTAAAAATCTTAGAGATACAAATGTAAAAGATATTACTGTCATTAGTAATAACTGTGGTGTTGATGACTTTGGTTTGGGTTTATTGCTACATACTCGGCAAATAAAAAAAATGATTTCATCCTATGTAGGAGAGAATAAAACATTTGAAAAACAATATCTCAGTGGCGAGCTTGAGCTTGAGCTCACACCGCAAGGAACATTAGCAGAAAAATTACGTGCTGGAGGCGCTGGAATACCCGCATTTTATACACCTACTGGTGTAGGTACTTTATTAGCAGAAAAAAAATCAACAGCAGAATTCGAAAATAAAACATATGTATTAGAGCGTTCACTTACAGCTGATTTAGCAATTATTAAAGCGTGGAAAGCGGATAAAAAGGGAAATCTGATATTTAGAAAAACAGCTGAAAACTTTAATCCTTTATGCGCTAAAGCTGCTAAATGCACTATCGCAGAAGTGGAAGAAATTGTAGAAATAGGTGAGTTACCTGCAAATGGCATTCATTTAAGTGATATTTATGTTGATCAGGTTATTTTATGTCAATCATTTGAGAAGCGCATTGAACAACGAACGGTAAGTGGTTTTAGAGAACTGGCGTTATCAGAGCAGAAACAATGGATGGCAAAGCGTATTGCTAAAGAGTTAAAGCATGGCTCACATGTAAATTTAGGCATAGGAATGCCGACTTTAATACCTAATTTTTTACCTGAAGATATTAATATTACATTACATTCAGAAAATGGATTATTAGGTATAGGTGCATTTCCTGACGAGAAAAATGTTGATGCAGACTTGATTAATGCGGGCAAACAAACGATAACAGAACAAGTTGGCGCGAGTTACTTTGATTCTGCGGAATCATTTGCCATGGTTCGTGGGGGTCATATTGATTTAACTGTATTAGGGGGTATGCAAGTAAGCCAATATGGTGATTTGGCTAATTGGATGATCCCTAACAAAATGATTAAAGGGCCTGGGGGGGCGATGGATTTAGTCGCTGGAGTCGGTAAAGTTATCGTTATGATGGATCATGTTGCTAGAGATGGCAGTGCTAAAATACTAAAAAAATGTAGTTTACCAGTTACTGGTTGTACTGTTGTTGATTTATTAGTAACAGATTTAGCCGTATTTGAAGTAGATGCTGAAATAGGACTCACTTTAATTGAAGTTGCACCATATGCCACCCTTGCTGATGTTAAGAGGTTAACTGAAGTTAATTTTAACATTGCTATTAAGCGAATGGAGGCATAGTCATGGATCATAAAATTGCAATTGTAACTGGTGGTGCAAGTGGTATTGGCTATGCAGCAGCTGAATCTCTCATTAATGCCGGTCATAAGGTTGTTATAGCAGATCTTAATGCAGAACTAGGAGAAGAATCAGCCCAGAAATTAGGTGCGCTATTCATTCAAGTTGACCTGTCTATACAAGAAGATAACAAACGTTTAATTGATGAAACGGTATCACATTTTGGTTCCGTTGATATTTTAGTCAACAATGCTGGATTTCAGCATATTAGCACGATAGAAGACTTTTCAGAAGACACATGGAATACCATGATATCAGTTATGTTAACTTCGCCATTTTTGCTTACGCGTTACACATTACCCTATATGAAAGCAAATCAATGGGGCAGAATTATTAATATAGCATCGGTTCATGGCTTAGTCGCCTCAGCTTATAAATCTGCTTATATCAGTGCAAAGCATGGTTTGTTAGGTTTTACTAAAACAATGGCATTAGAAGGAGGGGAGTTTGGTATTACATCAAATGCAATTTGCCCCGCTTATGTTAGAACACCATTAGTTGATAAGCAAATTCAAGCGCAAGCACTCAGCAATCAAATCTCTGAAAAGGATGTTGTTGAAAAAATCATGTTGAAAAATGCAGCGATCAAAAAGCTAATAGAGCCTGAAGAAGTGGGGGAGTTTGTTGCTTATTTAGCAAGCCCGATAGCAAAATCATTTACCGGTGCAACATTAGCCTTAGATTTAGGCTGGACAGCACAGTAAGTAATATAAAGAGACTTTAGCTTAGTTTAAAGTCTCTTAAATAGGGTTATAGGCCCCAAAGGTTAGTCAGTTGTATACCTGAAGCGATAGGAGATTGTAAAACATAAGATGCTAAAGTACCGCCTGTCCCTTGCTTATTTGGTTTTACGGGCATACCGTGAGTTAACTTATCTAATTGAACTAACTGAACTTTAGTTTTGCCACTATTATCTATCCATTGGATAATTTGATGTTCAGTTGATTTTTTTACTGATTTTGTTAGCTTTTCATTATTTAATCTAATCCATTGATGAGCCATAAACTGTGCATTTACTGGATTTACAATGGTGTCTTTTTTTCCATACCAAATACTGACGTTAGGCCATCTTATATTTTTATCATGATTATTAATCATTAATGAAGTGAGTTTGGAAATAGACTCTTCAGGTCCGCTTTTCATACAAGCAATTGCTTTAATCAAATCAATGGCACAGCCATAAGGCAAACCAGCAATAATAGCCCCATTAGTAAATGTTTCTGGGTAATTTGAAAGCATAACCGATGCCATAGCCCCCCCAGCCGATAAACCGAGAATGTTAACATCGGTAACTTTATACTCTGATTTTATATATTGGATCATGTTGTATATAGATAAAGACTCACCCGAATTTTTGTCTATATCTTCTTCTGAGAACCAATTAAAGCATGACTTAATATTATTTTTTTTATTTTGTTGTGGAATTAATAGTAAAAATTGTTTTTTCTCGGCAAGGCTCTCGAAGCCACTTTGCTTAGCAAATGATTTATTATGCTGAACGCAACCATGTAATAAAACCACTAATGTTTTATTACGGATCTGAGGTAAATAAATATCGGCTGTTAATTGACCTGGATTTGAACCAAAGCTCTTTATTTCTTTATAGTTGGCATAGGTTGGCTGGGAGATAAATATGAATATACAAGCAATTATTATCAAAATCAGATAATTTATTTTCATTTAAGGTTACATCCTGATTATTGTGGTTAATATGCTGTATCTTGTAGACTAGTACGTGTTTTATCTATGGTACTTTAGAGTAGGAAACGTGTTTTTTTTAAATAATCACATATAAAACGCAACTTGATCATCTTTTTCACTTGTTTTCACTTGCTTCCTCAGTATAATGA
>Ga0209395_1002200_pt1 | contig 26127 bp, 22 predicted proteins | sample GOMGulsemesocosm_3_FD_184635 | JGI IMG/M metagenome (GOLD analysis project Ga0209395, IMG submission 184635) | Methane-oxidizing microbial communities from mesocosms in the Gulf of Mexico - GOM9D Gulf of Mexico (SPAdes) (version 2) | ecosystem: Environmental > Aquatic > Marine > Cold seeps... | reverse complement strand
TGCCTTATTTGTTTTATTAAAAATTTCAACATAACAATCAATAACAGCTTCACCCAAATTTTTAGCTAAATCAAAATCAGCTTGCACATTATCTGTAGAATATTCCTCTAAGTAAAAATGAGAAACACCTCGATGTCTTTCTAAAGCGGGAATATTAAAGTACCTATCACCTTGTTCTGCAGCTAACGCATATTGTTCAGCTGCTACATTTTTTAAACATTCTGTAAATAAAGCTGTTGCCTCAGAATCTTCTATTGCTGGGTTTAAATCAGCCATCATCCGCCAATAGCCTTTTCCATTTTTCATTTCTGTCCAGCTAATATGCATATGCACAGAAGGTGAAAAAGGATTCATTGGATGAATAATTGTTGATAAAGCAGTTGCTGAGGCTAAGTTTTTACTAGCATCATCATCGTAATGAATTTGTGATACATTGACTGAAGCTCTGTTAAAAAACACCTCATTTTTAGCAACATAACGTATACCACCACCATGTAAACCTTGGCCACGTAACCATTCAACAGGCTGAAATGATGATTTCTCATCTGTTGCAGCTACCACCTCATCCAGTTGAGTTACAAAATATTGTTGCAACTCTTCAACTAAAGAATTGGCAGCACGTGCATTAATCGATTGAGCTTTACTTCTTTTCATAATTTTATTTTTTATATAAAAAAAGGGGAAAGCTTTCACTTCCCCCTTTTTATTGGTTTTTTGAAACTTAACGACTTAATTAAACAGTCGGCATGCCTCTTAATTTTTCAACTACTTTATCACCAAATTCTTGCGTGCTAATCATATTAACGCCCGCACCTGGTTTTGATAAATCAGCTGTTGAATAACCATCAGCAAAAACGCCTTGCATAGCTGCCCAAACATTTTTAGCTTCATCATGCATATCAAAACTATTTTCTAGCATCATGGCAACTGAACCAATCATTGAATATGGGTTTGCCATATTTTTACCAGCAATATCAGGTGCCGATCCATGTGATGGTTCGTAATAAGCTTTTTCATCACCAATACAAGCTGAAGGCATTAGGCCTAATGAACCTAAGATACCGCCACCTTGGTCACTTAAAATATCACCAAACATATTTTCCATTACCATCACATCAAACTGTGTTGGCTTTAAACACAAGTGTGTTGCAGCAGCATCAACTAAGATATTAATGACTTCAACATCAGGATAATCTACAGCAACCTCTTCTAAAATCTCATTCCATAACACACTTGATTTAAGTACATTACTTTTATGGATATTATGCAGCACTTTTTTTCTGCTAGATGATAATTTAAAAGCTTGAATTAGAATCTGACGAATTTGACCTTCATCATATTCTAAAGTTTCTTTTACATAACGAAGGCCTTCAGCATTAACACCTGTTTCTTTTTCACCAAAGTACAATCCACCAACCAATTCACGAACGATGACTAAATCGATTCCCTCGCCAATAATTTCTGGTTTTAAAGGTGAGAAATGGGCTAATTCTTTAGGCAAAGAAACTGGGCGAAAATTTGCGTAAGTATTGTAACGACGACGCATAGGTAATAATGCACCGCGCTCTGGTTGCTTATCAACTGGGATGTTTTTTGATTCTTCATGACTTAAGCCAATAGGCCCTTTTAAAATTGCATCTGCGCTATCGCAAATATCTTTAGTTTCTTGAGGAAAAGCATCACCTGTTTCAAAATAAGCACAAGCACCAAATAATGCAGGCATTAATTCAAAACTTACATCATTACGCTCTTCGACAAGCTTTAAAACCTTAAGGGCTTCTTCCGTAATTTCTGGACCAATTCCATCACCAGCTAAAACTGCAATTTTATAATTCTTCATTGTTTCTCTTATTTACCTATTTAAAATACTTAGTTAAAACCCATTTATCTATACTATTTTACACTATCCTATTGTTCACATAGCTTTAAAATCCATAAAAACTTATGCATAGAAACGCTTTAAGCTAAAAAACAAGTTATAATGCTGGTTTTTAAACAAAGAGGATTAAACAATGACAGATAACTGGATAGCTCCTTCCATCCTTTCTGCAGATTTCGCTAAATTAGGTGAAGAAGTTGATAACGTTTTAGCTTCGGGTGCTGATGTCGTTCATTTTGATGTTATGGACAACCACTTTGTACCTAATTTAACAATTGGACCATTAGTTTGTGACGCATTAAGAAAGCATGGTGTTACAGCGCCTATTGATGTTCATTTAATGGTTGATCCAGTCGATAGAATCATTCCTGATTTTGCTAAAGCTGGCGCAAGCATGATTACTTTTCACCCAGAAGCATCGACTCATTTAGATCGTACATTACAAATGATTCGTGACTTAGGCTGTAAATCTGGTTTGGTTTTTAACCCAGCAACACCTCTAAGCTACTTAGACTACGTAATGGACAAAGTAGATATTATCTTATTAATGTCTGTTAACCCAGGCTTTGGTGGACAATCATTCATCCCGTCTACTTTAGGTAAACTTGCTGAAGCTAGAAAAATGATTGATGACAGTGGTTACGATATCCGTTTAGAAGTTGACGGCGGAGTTAAAGTTGACAATATCCGTGAAATTAAAGCAGCTGGCGCAGATATGTTTGTTGCGGGTTCTGCAATTTTCGGACAACCAGACTACAAAAAAGTAATTGATGATATGCGTGCTGAGCTTGCTAAAGCATAAGTAATCGTTAATTCATAAAAAAGGCCGTATTGATTTAATCAATACGGCCTTTTTTATTTATAATGTAAAAAAAACCTTTACATCAATTCAAGTAATTCCTTAAAAATACCACCATTTGTTGCTAATATTTGTTTAGGAAAGACGCCATCCGTTCCTTTAAAATCAGTAACCGTACCGCCCGCCTCTTTTGCAATTAAAGCACCTGCAGCAACATCATATAAATTTAGTTCTTGCTCCCAGAAAGCATCTACTTGACCATCAGCCACCAAACACAAATCCATTGCAGCCGAACCAAACCTGCGTTGCCCTGTTGTTTTTTCAGCAATTCTACAAAAGCGTTTTAAATTATTTTCAACCAAATAAGATCGCAAGCAAGCAAAGCCTGTAGCAATCATAGAGTCAGCTAAACTTGTTTCTGGTGATACTGAAATCGCCTTGCCATTCTTAGTTGCACCTTGTCCTTTTATAGCAAGATACAAATCATCTAAAGCAGGCGCAAAAACAGAACCTGCAACAAGATCACCATCAATTTCTAAGGCAACACTAATAGACCAAAAATATTGCCCTTTAGCAAAAGAATGCGTGCCATCAATAGGATCAACTATCCAGCGATTTGTTTGATTATCAGATTGTCCGCTTTCTTCGCCCCAAAACCCATATTCAGGATATGCTTTATTTAAAGCTTCTTTTAAAAAATTTTCTACAGCAACATCAGCGTCAGTAACTAAATCTCTGGGACTTTTTTTAATTACAGCTACATTATTTAAATTATTAAAATAGCTCATCGCAACAGAACCAGCTTCACGAACTATCTTGTCTAATATTTCTACGGAAATTGTCATTAATAACGCCTAAATAAAAATTATATTAAAAATTCTGACTTATCTCGGCCAGCTTTAATTAGAGCCTGCATCCATTTTGGAGATACACCTCTTCCTGTCCATGTTTGAGAATAATCATCTGGGTTTCGGTATTTAGCTGCTACTTTTTTAACTGTTTTAACAACAGCAGCTGAATCTTCATTAATAGAAACACTAACACCAATTGATGCTGCTAACTCTTTAATTTGAGAAATTACTTCTTTACGTTTCTTTGTTTTCTTTTGTTTTAATGCATTTTCTGCATTTTCAATAACTGCTTGTAATTCACTTTCTGAAAGATTGCTATATTCAGTCATCTTAACCTCTACAACTTATATTAAATAAAAATAATATTAAATTATATCACCAGTCAATATTAAATATATTTACTATTACTATTTAATTGCTTCAAATTGTATTTGATTTAAAATAACACCTTGCTTATTTACTAGCCTAACAGTCCAACTCCCTACTTTTGAATAAGGTATCAGTTTATTTGTTGAAGCCCTCCACCTATTACCTAGTATACCAATCCTTCTTTTATATACCATTTGACCATTCCTTAGCCACTGGTGATATAAATACTGCCCTTTCATATTAATAATTTCCGTAAAATAAAAAACTCTGCTTGCTTCAATATCATTTAATACTAGTGGTAACATTATGTCACCCACAGGCTCTTTGTTATAAAGACCTTTTGCTAATACAGCCCTAACAACATTTTTATTGCTTAATATTGTAGGTTCTTTTTTTAATGCTTGTTCTATATTATTATTTCTAATATCTGAAGACTTAATACTAGGCTCTTTAATTCTAACAATAGGTTCAGGTACACTAATAATAACATCAACAGGTTCTATTATTTTTTTAGGTAATTCATTATTTAATATTACTGTATCAACTACTGGACTAGTATTTATTGGCTGCGAAGGTTCATCTTCATTAAATATATAAAATGGCAACATTATAAATAATAGAAAAATAACAATAGCACCAACTATTCTTCCTGTATGCCATTCTGTCACCATTTGAGGTTCGTTTTGTTTCTTATCGTCTTTGTTTAAACCTTGATATTTAACTTTAACAACAATTTTATTTTGATTATCTTCCATTACTCTGCTCTTTAAATGTATTTTGTTATTGCTATATCCATTTGAAACTTACCACTACTGACTTTCTACAAATCAGAATTCAAGCAATTTTTTTACTTCAACTATACTTATCATTTGTTAATATACCACTTTAGCCATACTATATACCCTATACATTCACTGTTTGAAGTATATTACCCATCATTAAGGAACTACCGGGAACAACATGAGCAACCTGCTAAAACTATTTCAAGAGTCATCTGCTCTTTATGGAAGTAATGCTGTTTTTATTGAAGATTTATACGAACAATACTTAGAAAACCCTGATTCTATTACAAAAAGCTGGCGTGATAAGTTTGATAGCTTAAATGATCAATCATCTCATGAAGTAGCTCATAGCCCTATTGTTGATAGATTTCAAAAACTGGCAACCTCTACCCAAGGAAGACTTGCAAAGCTTCAAGGGTTTACAGAGGAAAGTGTCAAAAAACAATCTTCAGTTGCTAGGTTAATTAATCAATATAGGGTTCAAGGGCATCAAATTGCTACTAACAACCCCTTAGGCAAACAAAGCTCTATACCTCCGGATCTAGAACTAGCCTATTATGGTTTATCTGAACCAGATATGGACACTATTTTTGATACGGGATCACTAACTGGCGTAGATAAACTGCCATTAAGAAAAATCATTGCTGAGCTTAAGAAAATTTATTGCGGCAATATTGGCACTGAATATATGCATATAGTTGATCCAGAAACTAAACGCTGGATTAAAAATCAATTAGAAGGTAATCGCCCAACATTATCTTCGCACTCAACAGAAAAAAAATCTTCAATATTAAAACTGTTAACAGCTGCAGAAGGGATTGAAAAATATTTACACCGTAAATATGTTGGACAAAAACGATTTTCTTTAGAAGGCAGTGAATGTCTAATTCCCGTTTTAGATGAGTTAGTACAACAGTCAGGTCAGATAGACGTTAAAGAAATAGTGATTGGAATGGCACATAGAGGTCGATTAAATGTGCTTATTAATATCTTAGGTAAAAGCCCAGCCAAACTATTTGGGGAATTTGAAGGTACTCACTCTTCATCTCCTGGCGTTATTACTGGCGATGTAAAATACCATATGGGATTTTCCTCTAATATAACGACCCCTGGCAATCCTGTTCACCTAACACTTGCCTTTAATCCATCTCACCTTGAAATTATCAACCCTGTTGTTGAAGGTTCAGTCAAAGCTCGCCAAGACCGTCAAGGTAAAGGCAGTATTGATACTATTATTCCTATTTTAATTCATGGCGATGCTGCTTTGGCAGGCCAAGGCATTGTAATGGAAACTCTCAATATGTCTGAAACTCGCGCTTTTTCTACTGGCGGTACCATACATATTGTTATCAACAACCAAATTGGTTTTACTACAAGCAATCCTTTTGATGCACGTTCAACTCAGTATTGTACTGATGTTGCAACTATGGTTCATGCTCCAGTATTCCATGTAAATGGCGATGATCCCGAAGCGGTTATGTTTGTCACACAGATGGCTTTAGATTTTCGAATGAAATTTAATAAAGATGTATTTATTGATCTTATTTGTTATCGTCGCTTAGGACACAATGAAGCAGACGAACCAGCGACAACACAGCCGATGATGTATAAAACCATTCGTAGCTTACCTTCTGTTCGTGAACTATATGCCCAAAAGCTAATTAACGATGGTGTAATTACTGAGCAAACTGCATCACAAATGGTTAAGGATTATCAACAGCTTTTAGATGAAGGTAATCCTGTTTCTCGCCCTACATTAAGTGATTCAAGCTACTCATACTCCAATCAATGGAAGCGGTTTTACAACCAGCAATGGGATATACCATCAGATACAAAAGTATCAATGGAAGACCTTCGCTTATGTAACGATAAGCTTCAACAACTACCTACCGAATTTGAATTACACCCTAGAGTTGTAAAAGTAATGGAAAATAGGGCAAAAATGTCTGCTGGGGCATTACCTATTGACTGGGGGTTCGCTGAAAATTTGGCTTATGCCACCTTAGTAATAAAAGGTAACGATATTAGGCTAATTGGTCAAGATATTGGACGAGGAACATTTTCTCACCGTCATATTGCTTTACATAATCAATTGAATGGTGATACTTATTTTCCTGTTCAACATATGTCTGAAGATCAGGGGCGCGCACAAATATTTGACTCCTTACTTTCAGAAGCAGGTGTACTAGGTTTTGAATTTGGTTATAGTTCGACTGAACCAGAAAAGCTAGTTATTTGGGAAGCCCAGTTTGGTGATTTTGCTAATGGAGCCCAAGTTGTTATTGATCAATTTATTAGTTCAGCTGAGACTAAATGGGGGCGTTTAAGTGGTTTAGTTATGCTATTACCACACGGTTTTGAAGGCCAAGGCCCAGAGCATTCATCAGCTCGGCTAGAACGCTATCTACAGCTTTGTGCTGATCACAACATGCAAGTTTGCATCCCAACCACACCCGCTCAAATATTTCATTTATTAAGGCGTCAATTATTAAGACCTTATCGCAAACCACTAATTGTGATGAGCCCTAAAAGCCTACTAAGGCATAAGTTAGCAGTATCTTCTTTAGAGGATCTGACTGATGGTGAATTTTTTCCTATTATTTCAGAACAGGATGACATAAGCCCGAAACAAGTGACCCGTTTAGTTATGTGTTCGGGAAAAGTTTACTATGATTTATTAGAAGCACGTAGAAATGACGAGCTTGAGCATGTTGCTATTATTCGTATTGAACAACTATACCCTTTCCCTAATGATCAATTTAAACTAGAAATTGATAGATACCCAAAGGTAGAGCAGATTATCTGGTGCCAGGAAGAACCGAAGAATCAAGGTGCATGGTACCAATCAAAACATCATTTTTATAATAATATTGATAAGGATATTACTATCTTTTATGCAGGAAGAGCGGCTTCAGCAGCACCAGCAGTAGGTAATTATATCGTCCATATTGAACAACAAAAAGCTGTCATTAAAGCAGCTCTTTACGATGCCAACGAAGGAAATTTAACATGAGTGTAGAAATTCTGGTCCCTAGCCTGCCCGAATCAGTGTCTGATGCAACACTTGCAACTTGGCACAAACAACCAGGTGACTTTGTAAATAAAGACGAGAACCTAGTTGATTTAGAAACAGATAAAATTGTTCTTGAAGTTCCCTCGCCAGAATCAGGTATTCTGACTAAAGTCCTTCAACAAGATGGAGCTATTGTAGTTACAGGCGATGTATTAGCAGTATTGGAAATCAAAGCGCTAGATGAAACTCAATCTAGTGGTGATGAGGCAGAAGAATCTGATCAGTTAGCTACTGAGGATATGCCTCTAAGCCCAGCTGTAAGACGTATATTACAAGAAAACAATATCGACCCACATGAGCTTCATGGCTCAGGAAAAAAAGGTCGTTTAACTAAGGCTGATGTTCAAGAGTATATTGATAAGCAGCAAAAACAAGAAGTAAAAGTTGCCAAAGTTGAACCCATTAAAATAGAAACACAAAGTACTCCTGTTTCAGAGCCAGCCGTTTCATCAAACTTTCGCCCTGAACAACGTGTCCCGATGACTCGTTTACGTGCAAAAGTTGCTGAAAGGTTATTACAAGCTCAACAAAATGCAGCCATGTTAACAACTTTTAACGAAGTTAATATGCAAAGCGTAATCAATTTAAGAAATCAATATAAAGATCGTTTTTTACAAAAGCATGAGATAAAACTTGGCTTTATGTCTTTCTTTATTAAAGCATCAATAGAGGCACTTAAAAAATACCCAGCTATTAACGCTTCAATTGACGGTAACGATATTATATATCACGGCTATTATGATATGGGGATTGCTGTATCGACAGACCGTGGCCTTATTGTGCCTGTTATTAAAGATGCCGATCAACTTGATTTTGCTGGTATAGAAAAAAGTATTTTTGACTATGGCACAAAAGCCAAAGATGGCTCTTTAAGTTATGAAGATTTAACTGGTGGCACATTTACCATTACTAATGGTGGTATTTTTGGCTCTATGCTTTCAACACCTATCTTAAATCCACCACAATGTGCCATTTTAGGTATGCATGCTATTCGAGAGCGAGCAGTTGTAGAAAACGGGGAAATTGTAATTCGCCCCATTATGTATTTGGCTTTATCTTACGATCATCGTTTAGTCGATGGTAAAGAAGCGGTACAGTTTTTGGTTACTGTTAAAGAGTGCTTAGAATCTCCAGCGCATCTATTACTTAATATATAGGTCTAATATGACGACTCCTAGCTCTGATTCTATTTACGATGTTATTGTTATTGGCGCTGGCCCAGCAGGTTATGTTGCGGCTATTCGCTGTGCTCAGCTTGGTTTAAAAACAGCTTGTATTGATAATTGGAGCAATGCTAAAAATCAAGCTAGCCCAGGGGGTACTTTTGTTAATGCAGGCTGTATTTCCTCAATGGCATTATTGGAGTCGTCAAAAATATATCATTTATTAAATAATGATATTTCAGCCCATGGTATTAAAGTTGATAATTTAGAAATCGATTTATCTCAAATGATTAAGCGAAAAGATACCGTTATCGATTCATTAAATCATCAAATTAGCAATCTGTTTAAACACAATAAAATTGACTGTATTCATGGCCAAGGAAAGTTACTTGCCTCTGGAAAAATTGAGGTTATTACAAAAAAAAATGCAGAACAATTTACCTTAAATGCAGATCATATTATTTTAGCTGCCGGGTCCCACTCCACCACACTACCTTGTGCGCCAGTTGATAATGAGTCGATTATAAATTCTACTCAAGCCTTAAATTTAACTGAAGCACCTAAAAGACTGGGTATTATTGGTGCTGGAATTATCGGGCTAGAACTTGCTGGAATTTGGAATCGCTTAGGTTCTGATGTCATCTTACTTGAGGCTCAAGAAACATTTTTAACCACAACAGATCAGCAAATATCTAACGAAGCACAGAAAATATTTACTCAACAAGGATTGGATATACGTTTAGGTGCCAGAGTCATTTCTGCAAAAAAAGGCTCAAAAAAAGTAATCCTTGAATATCAAGATAGCGAAGGTACACATACGCTTCATCTTGATAAACTTATTGTTGCATCAGGTAGAGAACCCAATACTGAAAACTTGGCGACAGAAGAAGTAGATCTAATACTCGACGAGAATGGCTTTGTTCATGTTGATGAAAATTGTTGTACAACTTTACCTGGTGTATATGCAATTGGAGACCTAACCGCTTTAGGTCCAATGCTGGCTCACAAAGGTCTGGAAGAAGGTGTTTTTGTTGCAGAATTAATTGCTAAAAAAGGCAACCCTATTAATTACGGTATTATCCCGAGTGTAATCTACACCTCACCAGAAATTGCTTGGGTAGGGCAAACTGAGCAAGCCCTAAAAGCAATTGGGGAAGATTATAAAATAGGAATATCCCCTTTTACTACATCTGCCCGCGCGCACGCATCAGGTAAAACAGAAGGCTTAGTTAAAATCATCACACATGCTGAAACAGATATGATTTTAGGGGTTCATATAATTGGCGAGCAAGCCTCAGAACTCATTGCCGAAGCAGTATTAGCAATGGAGTTTTCTGCCAGCGCCGAAGACTTAGCCAGAACAATTCATGCTCACCCTTCTATTTCTGAAGCTTTACATGAAGCTGCATTGGCATTAGGCAATAGAGCATTACATACACTACCAGAACATTGATTTCGCTGAATCCACATACATACAATAACTTAGCTTCACTGAATTTATTTATATTCAAAAAATAAACGCCGTGATCTTCGTCACTACAAAATACAAGTGCATATGATACTCTTTATCTAAACTTGATATACAGGAGCTTCTTATGGCCTTTTCAATTAATTCGAATAATAGCTTTTCTTCAAGAAGCATTGGTAATGCGCAGAAGTCACAAAACGAAGCCATACAACGATTATCATCAATGTTGCGCATTAATAGTGCAAAAGATGATGCCGCAGGCTCAGCTATTTTTCAACGACAAACCGCTGCAATTAATGGTTCAAACCAAGCAATTCGTAATGCTAATGATGGAATTTCATTTGTACAAACAGCACAAGGAGGATTAGAGGGTGTTACTTCTAACCTTCAAAGAATGCGCGAACTTGCTGTACAAGCAGCTAACTCAACAACAACCAATCGTGGTGCTATTCAAGCTGAAGTTAATCAGTTATCTCAAGAAAACACTCGTTTAAGCGGCTCTTCTTCATTTGGTGGTCAATCTATATTCCCATCTGGTGGAGAAAATATATCTTTTCAAGTTGGAGCTGATGCTGGTGATGGTAACCAAATATCTGTTAATCTAAATTCCCTTGAAGGCTTAACTTCTGTTAGTTCAGACCAAGGTGGTAATGCTATTGATTTATCATCAGCAGAATCTGCACAATTAGCAATACAACAAATTGATGCTGATTTGGAAGCTGTCTCTAAACAAGCCTCTAACTTTGGTGCTGCAGAAAATAGATTAAGTGCTGCTATTTCAAATGCGGAAGAATACTCTATCAATATGCAAGCATCTAGAAGTAGAATTGGAGATGCCGATGTTGCTAAAGAGGTTTCAAAAATGATACAGGCTCAGGTATTGGAAAAAGCTAGTATTTTTGCTGCTGCACAAGGAAACCAATCAAAGAAAATGGTTTTGTCTTTATTGGGTGGTGGTTAAGCGTTCTAAAAATAGAATAATCTAGCTATTAATTGTTCCATAAGTTTTGATCACTAACTTGTATTGACTCAGGTATACCTGGCGACAGCTAAAGTAGAGACAAGGCATGCCTTGTCTCTACTTTCCCGAGCAATAATACTACCCGAATTAAATGCTAAGCTATTTAGCTCTCTATACCATCAACACGTTGAAACCCACGTGGTAATGCAACGCCCCTTTTCGCACGACTAGCTGTGTAAGCCTCAACATCATTACCTTTGATGGTTAAATGCCTTTTACCTGATAAAATTTTCAGAGCACCATTTTCACCAATCACAGCAACAGAAATAACGGCATCCTCTCCAGAATTATAATCTTTAGGTGGAATTTGAATTAACTTGATTCCTTTTCCTTTTGATAATGCAGGTAACTCTTGCACAGGAAAAATCAATAATCGACCTTGCAAAGTAACTACTGCAATTAAATCTGAATCACTAGAAACTGATACAGGAATTAATGCCGTTACACCTTCGGGTAAAGTAATAACCGCTTTACCTGCTTTATTCTTAGTCTGTAAATCTTTTAACTGTACTCTAAAGCCATACCCAGCACTACTTACCATCACAAACCAGTCATCAGCTTGGCCTGAAAATAAATGGGTAAATAAAGAGCCTGTTGGTGGCTTTAATCGACCTGTTAAGGGTTCACCTTGGCTACGCGCAGAAGGAAGATCATGTGTAGCAACGGTATAAACACGCCCCTTTGAATCGAGAACATAAACTGGTTGAGTTGATCGACCTTTAGTAGAGTCTAAATACTTATCACCTGAGCGATAATTTAAACTGTGCACATCAATTTCATGACCTTTTGCTGCTCTAACCCAACCTTTTTGTGATAATACTATGGTTAAAGGTTCATTAGTAATTAAAGCAGTGGTATCTAGAACTTGTGATGCCTTTCTTGAAACGATAGCTGATCGTCTGTCATCACCATATTTCTCTGAATCTCGCTCTAATTCAGTTTTAATCAAACGATTCAATAGTCGTTTTGAGCCTAAAGTTTTTTCAAGTGCTTGACGCTCTTTTTCTAACTCATCTTGCTCACCCTTGATTTTCATTTCTTCAAGTTTAGCAAGATGTCTTAGTTTTAATTCTAGTACTGCTTCAGCTTGTATATCCGTTAGCCCAAACCGTTCCATTAATACAGGCTTTGGTTTGTCATATTCACGAATAATAGCAATCACTTCATCAATATTTAGATAAGCTATTAATAAAGCATCTAAAACATGTATTCTAGCGAGCACTTTATCCAGTCTATACTGTAACCGTCTACGAACTGTTTCAGTTCTAAAACTTAACCACTCGACTAAAATAGTACGTAAATTTTTAACCACTGGCTTACCATTTAAGCCAATCATATTCATATTAACGCGATAATTTTTTTCTAAATCAGTAGTTGCAAATAAATGCGACATCACTGACTCTATATCAATTCGTTTTGATTTAGGAACAATAACTAAGCGTGTCGGATTTTCATGATCAGATTCATCTCTCAAATCATCAATCATTGGTAGCTTTTTAGCTATCATTTGAGCAGCAATTTGCTCTAATAACTTTGCGCCAGATACTTGATGGGGTAACGCTGTAATCACAATATGATGATCTTCCATCTCATATTGTGCCCGCATTTTAATCGATCCATTACCCGTGGTATATATTTTATTTATATCTTCTGCTGAACTGATAATTTCAGCATTTGTTGGATAATCGGGGCCTTTAACATAAGTCATTAAAGTCTCAAGACTTGTATCTGGCTCATCTAAAAGCTGAATACAAGCACCCACTACTTCACGTAAATTATGGGGCGGAATATCGGTTGCCATACCAACGGCAATCCCCATCGTTCCATTTAATAGCACATTGGGTAGCCTTGCTGGTAGCAAAACTGGCTCTTTCATTGTGCCATCAAAATTATCGACCCAATCAACCGTTCCCTGCCCTAACTCACTTAATAGCGTTTGAGCATAAGCTGTTAACCGAGACTCTGTATATCGCATAGCCGCAAATGACTTAGGATCATCAGGCGAACCCCAGTTCCCTTGTCCATCAACCAAAGGATAACGGTAAGAAAAGTCTTGAGCCATTAATACCATTGCTTCATAACAAGCTGAATCACCATGTGGATGATATTTACCTAATACATCACCTACAGTCCTTGCTGATTTTTTATACTTGGCAAGTGCGTTTAAGCCTAATTCAGACATTGCATAAACAATACGTCTCTGCACTGGTTTTAGACCATCACCAATATGAGGTAATGCCCTATCCAAAATAACATACATGGAATAATCCAAATATGCTTTTTCAGTAAAATCCTTTAAAGGTAATTGTTCGTAATTTTCCTGTATTCCCATTTATTTACAATGTCTTCTAATTTAGTATGTGTTTTTGTTTTTATGTAAATATCAAAAAATTTATTTAAGCTGATACCTAATAAAAATTTTCTAAGGCTACATTCAAACCACAGGTTTTAGATGTAGAGCGGACTTTAGTCCGCAATAATTTATGATTGCTGTCATTAGGGCGGACTAAAGTCCGCCCTACAATTAATTATCAATCATCATTTAAAAGTAAGTCATCTGACTCACCTTCAACGCCATCAGTAACCAGAAATTGTCTTTTCGAAATATAAGAATTTCTATAGAACTCATACTCACCAAAAACAGAAGCCTCTTCAGCTGCCCCTTCAACACCCAATAGGTCAGCTCTAATATCTGTATATTTCACAGCATTAGTACTTGCCGATATATAAAAAGTGCTCCCTGGTATATAAAATGTAAAATACGAAGTTGGATCCATTGCCGCATCACCCAACAAACCGAACACACCACGTGCTGAACTTGAACCTAAGAAAGGTAAAACGATATAAGGCCCTGAAGGAACACCCCAATAACCTAAAGTTTGATCAAAATCTTCATCGTGTTTTTCTAAATCAATCATTGTTGCAACATCAATCAAGCCACCAACGCCAGCTGTTGTATTAACAATAAAGCGTGAGAAATCTAACCCTGATTGAGAGAACTTTCCTTGTAAAACATCATTAATAGTTACACCAATATCATCAATATTACTGAAAAGGTTTGTGATAGCCTGATCAACAAAACCAGGGGTAACCCAACGATAAGCTTTAGCAACTGGTTTCATTGCATAATCATCTAAGCTTTCATTCATTGAATGAACCTTTCGATTCCAGCCTTCCCAAGGGTCCCTTTCATCAACTACAGCAGTTGTAGCACAACCACTTAGTGTTACTAATAAAACAAATGCTGTTAAAAATTTAGATTTCTTATTCCACATATTTTTTCCCATAATTAAACACCAATACTCTAATGTTTTTTGTCTTAAAATAAATACTTTAATTCATCATAAAATGAATTTAAGAGCCAGAAAATACTCCTAAACTCAATTCTAATGGTAGGATGATATTAAATTTACGTCCACAAACCTAGCACAAACTTTACTTTTTATTAAATTACATATAAATGGATACAACCCCAAACCCTTTAGGTAACCGATTTAGAGGATATCTTCCTGTTATTATTGACATAGAAACAGCTGGATTTAATGCTAAAAAAAACCCATTACTGGAAATAGCCGCTGTTATTGTTGAGCCTGATGACCAAGGTTTGCTACAGATAACTGAATCCCACGCTTGTAATATAATCCCCTTTAATGGTGCTGAACTGGATGAAGCCGCATTAAAATTTACAGGTATAGACCCCTATCATCCCTTTCGTATGTCCATTGATGAAAAAGAAGCTTTAAGCAAGTTGTTTAAGCCAATCAAAGCGGCTGTAAAAAGAAATGAATGTACCCGTGCAATTCTAGTTGGACATAATCCTGCATTTGATATCAATTTTCTCAATGCAGCCATTGAAAGAACAAAACACAAGCGCAGCCCATTTCATCCATTTAGTACTTTTGATACCGCAACGCTTGGAGGTCTGGCATATGGCCAGACAGTTCTTGCTAAAATAGCTAAAGCAGCAGAACTAGAATGGGATAATGAAAAAGCACACTCAGCCCTTTACGATGCAGAACAAACTGCAAGAATCTTTTGTATGATTGTTAATCGCTGGAAGGAACTGGAAGAAAGTCAAACATAAAACAACAAGGTTAAAGTATTACTATTTTAACCTTGTAATTTTTATTCGCTCTTTAAGCTGCTTTTTCCAACATTTCTTGCAACTCACCTTTACTGTGAAGATCCATAATAATGTCACAACCACCTACCAACTCGCCTTTTACATATAATTGCGGGTAAGTTGGCCAGTTTGAATATTCTTTAAGTGCTTCTCTAACTTCAAGCTCTTCAAAGATATTGATATACATAAACTGAACACCACATTCCTTAATAACCTGAACAGTCTGCGCTGAGAATCCACATTGTGGAAAGTCAGGAGTTCCTTTCATATATAAAACAATGGCGTGGCTTCCAAGTTGATCTTTAATTCTTTCTATTACATCCATCACTTATTACTCAATTAATATTAATAACCCAGTAATTTTATCAAGTTTTATCAAGGATAAAAACCTTTATAAAGTTATTTTCAATAAAAACACACTTGCCTGATTTTTTGTAGCCGATATAATGGAATGTTTTTTCTACGAATTTTTCTAGCCAACTACACATTAAATAAAATGACTAGCCATATTATGCCGACCTATGGACGTTTACCGATAACCTTTGAACGAGGAGAAGGTGTTTGGCTATGGGATCAATCAAACAAACGTTATCTTGATGCCTTATCCGGTATTGCTGTCTGTAATTTAGGCCATGCCCATCCTGCAATCCATAAAGCCATTTGTACACAAAGCGAAAAACTACTGCATACCTCAAATTTATATGGCATAGCTTCTCAAGAAGACTTGGCTGATCAATTAATTAATAAAAGTGGTATGGATAATGTTTTTTTCTGCAATTCAGGTGCAGAAGCAAACGAAGCTGCTATTAAAATTGCTCGTTTATATGGACATCAACAAGGTATTGACAAACCATGCGTAATCACTATGGAGAAAAGTTTCCATGGTCGAACGTTAGCAACATTAAGCGCTACTGGAAACCCAAAAGTTCAAGAGGGTTTTTCACCACTGCTCGAAGGTTTTATACACGTTCCTTATAACGATATTAATGCCATAAAATCTGCAATAGCAGAAAACAACAATATTGTTGCCATACTTGTAGAGCCAGTCCAAGGTGAAGGTGGTGTACATATCCCTGCAACTGATTATCTAAATCAGGTTCGTGATTTGTGTGATCAAAATCACTTATTAATGATGCTAGATGAAATCCAAACAGGAATTGGTCGCACAGGTAAATTTCTAGCCTACCAACATAATTCAATCATACCTGATGTATGTACTGTTGCTAAAGCATTAGGCAATGGCGTTCCTATTGGAGCCTGCCTTGCTCAAGGAAAAGCAGCCAAATTACTAACAGCAGGGAAACACGGTTCAACTTTTGGCGGTAATCCCTTAGCTTGTAGCGCTGCTCTTGCTGTATTAAATACCCTTGATAAAGAAAATATTATTGAACAAGTAGAGTCTAAAGGCTCTCAATTAGTTAATAGCTTTATCAAAAAATTAAAACACAACCCTTCTGTTTCTAATATTAGAAACAAAGGTTTAATGATTGGTATTGACCTTGATACCCCTTGTGCGGAGTTAGTAAAAATTGCACAAGAAAATGGTTTACTAATCAATGTAACTGCGGATAAAACAATACGTTTACTTCCGCCCCTAATCATCAATTCAGAACAAATGGAATTGTTGGCAGAAACCTTGTCACAACTCATTGAAGAATTCACAACACGCTGTAAAAAATGATGCAACCCAAACATTTTATTAGCTTACTTGATTTATCTAATGATGAATTTCGCACATTAATTAGTAGAGCAACAGAACTAAAAACCAATAGAGACCCAAACTTTCAACCATTGAAAGGACAAGTATTAGCGATGATTTTTGAGAAATCATCGACCCGTACTCGTATTTCTTTTGAAACAGGGATGACTCACTTTGGTGGTAGTGCCTTATTCCTATCCCCCAGAGATACACAACTAGGCCGAGGCGAACCTTTAGAAGATAGTGCTAAAGTAATTTCCAGCATGGTTGATGGCATTATGCTGCGTACTTTTTCTCACGAAACAGTGACGACTTTTGCCAAATATTCCAGTGTACCCGTCATTAATGGGCTGACTGAATTATTACACCCCTGCCAGTTACTTGCTGATATGCAAGCTTACTTTGAACACCAAGGCGATATCGCTGGTAAAACAGTAACATGGGTAGGTGATGGTAATAATATGTGCCACTCATATATCAATGCGGCTCGTGTACTCGACTTTAAATTAAATATTGCTTGTCCTACTGGTTACGAGCCTGACAAAGACATTGTCGCTGCTGCGGGTAACCGCGTAGCTATTTATAACAATACAGAACAAGCTTGTAAAAACTCTGATTTAATTGTTACTGATGTTTGGGCTAGTATGGGACAAGAAGAAGAACAAAAGAAACGAGAAATTGCTTTTAAAAGCTTTCAAGTAAACTCAACAACCATGGATATAGCTAATAGCAATGCTTTATTTATGCATTGCTTACCCGCTCATCGTGGCGAAGAAGTTACTGCTGAGGTTATTGATGGCTCACAAAGCATTGTCTTTGATGCAGCAGAAAATCGTTTACATGCTCAAAAAGCATTATTAGAACTATTACTTGCTCGCTAATTTTATAGCTCCTGACTTTTAACATTATGAAAGACTTAAACGTGAATAAAATATTAATCAGCTTAATTGCATTTATATGTATGAGCTCATCTCTTCATGCTAAAACCGTGTATGTTACTGATAGTATGAAATATACACTTAGAAGCAGTGAAAGCAATCGAAGCAAGATTTTAAAAATGGTTCCTAGCGGCACAGCGTTAACAGTAATAAGTGAAAACAATAACACTCATTACAGTAACGTACGGACCAATAGTGGAGTTGAAGGTTACATATTAACCAGACACACTCTTAAAACACCTATTAGTCGCTGGTATTTAAATAAAGCCAACAAAAAACTAGAATCTTTACAGCAAGAATTTGAACTAACAAAACAACAGTTAGACCAATTAAAAGGCAATAATAACGAAACTTTAAGTTCTAACCAGTCTCTGTCAAAAGAACGAGACCAATTAAGCAAAGAACTTAATGATTTACGCCAAACAGCTGCAAATGCAGTGCAATTAAAGCACGATAGAGACCAATCTAGAAAAAAGATAATTTCATTAAGCAATGAATTAAAAGAAGTCTCTCACGAAAACCAAATGCTTAAAGATAGCACCAATCAAGACTGGTTCTTATATGGTGGTATTTTATCTTTATTTGGTGTCATTCTTGGCTTTATTCTGCCCAAATTAAGCTGGCGCCGCAAAACAAGTAATTGGGATACTTTTTAGAACCAGGCGAAAGACACAAGGCTAAAGGCTAAAAGAGCGTATTTACGCCCAACCTCTTCACAAATATATTTAGGAAATAATTTCATGGCAAATTCTGGTGATAAAAACACCCGTACATTTTCATCTTTAGTTGTTGATGGCATGGAGCGTGCGCCTAGTCGTGCAATGCTGCATGCTGTAGGCTTTAAAAACGAAGATTTCAAAAAACCTCAAATTGGTATTGCATCAACATGGAGTATGGTTACCCCTTGTAATATGCATATCAACAACCTGGCTGACGATGCAGCAAAAGGTGTTGATGATGCAGATGGTAAAGCTGTAATCTTCAATACAATTACCATTTCTGATGGAATTTCAATGGGTACTGAGGGTATGAAGTACTCTTTGGTATCACGCGAAGTTATTGCCGATTCTATTGAAACGGTTGTGGGCTGCCAAGGCTTTGATGGTGTTGTTGCTATCGGCGGCTGTGACAAAAACATGCCAGGTTGTATGATTGCAATTTCACGCTTAAATCGCCCAGCTATCTTTGTTTATGGTGGAACGATTTTACCTGGTTGCCATAAAGAGAAAAAACTTGATGTGGTTTCAGTTTTTGAAGCAGTTGGAGCTAGAGCAAACAATAAAATTGATGACGCTGAACTAGAAGCAATTGAACAAAAAGCGATTCCTGGTGCAGGTTCTTGTGGTGGTATGTACACTGCTAACACTATGGCATCAGCAATTGAAGCATTAGGCATGAGCTTACCAAACAGCTCTGCTCAAGCAGCTGTTTCTGAAGACAAGCGTATTGATTGTGAACGCGCAGGCGCTGCGGTTCTTGAGCTATTAAAGAATGACACTAAACCTAGCGATATTATGACAAAAGAGGCATTTGAAAATGCCATCACTATCATTATTGCTTTAGGTGGCTCTACCAATGCCGTGCTACATATGATAGCAATGGCTAATGCAGCTAAAGTAGATATTACGCTTGATGACTTTACTCGTATCGGCGCTAATGTACCGATGTTAGCCGACTTAAAACCAAGTGGTCGCTATCAAATGGCTGAGCTAATTGAAATTGGTGGCATTCAACCATTAATGAAAATATTGCTAGACCACGGTTTATTACACGGTGATTGCTTAACAGTAACAGGTAAAACATTAGCGGAAAATCTAGCTGATGTAAAACCATACCCTGGTGGCCAAGATATGATCAGACCTCTGGATAACCCTATCAAAAAAGATAGTCATTTAGCTATTTTATACGGCAATCTTGCAACCGAAGGCTCTGTTGCAAAAATCACTGGCAAAGAAGGCTTAGTATTCTCTGGCTCTGCTAAAGTATTTGAAGCTGAAGAAGAAGCATTACAAAGCATCCTTAATGGTGACATTGTAAAAGGTGATGTTATTGTTATCCGTTATGAGGGACCTAGAGGCGGACCAGGCATGCGAGAAATGCTTTCACCAACCTCAGCTGTAATGGGTAAAGGCTTAGGGCAAAATGTTGCTCTAATTACAGATGGACGTTTCTCTGGTGGCACACATGGCTTTGTTGTTGGTCATATTACACCTGAAGCACATGTAGGCGGTGCCTTGGCTATTGTTGAAGATGGTGACAAAATCACTATTGATGCAGAAACTAAAGAGTTAACATTACATTTGGATGATTCAGTAATCGCTAAACGCTTGGAAAAATGGCAACAGCCAGCTCCAAAATATACCCGTGGCGTATTAGCCAAATATGCTAAATTGGTTAGCTCTGCATCTACTGGTGCAGTAACAGATAACTAATATGCAATATTACCCACTATTTCTGATAGTGGGTAATACTTATCTCACTTTCAACACAACATCTCTACAATGCCAATCGAACCAACTAATTTTGTAAACTGGTTTAGAGATTCTGCCCCCTATATCCACGCACACCGTGGTAAAACTTTTGTTATTTTCTTTAGTGGCGAAACCGTACTTGATAATTGTGACAATCTGATTCATGATTTTTCCCTACTTAAAAGCCTCGGCATTCGCTTAGTTATAGTCCATGGCATTCGCCCACAAATTGACCAACGACTTAAGCAACAAAATATCACCTCTGAATTTTATAAAAACCTAAGAATTACCGATGACCCTGCTCTGCAATGCGTTAAAGAAGCCGCTGGATTAGTACGGGTAGAAATTGAAGCATTACTCTCTATGGGGCTTGCAAATTCACCTATGGCAGGAGCTAAAATAAAGGTAGCGTCAGGCAACTTTATTACAGCGAAACCCCTTGGCATTATTGATGGCACAGATTATCAGCATACAGGTAAAGTGCGCCGTATAGAGCATGCAGCAATCCACCAGCAATTAGATCAAGATAATGTAGTGTTAATTTCACCTGTTGGCTATTCACCAAGTGGTGAAGTATTTAATCTTGCTGCTGAACAAGTTGCAACAGAAGTCGCTATTGCTTTACAAGCTGAAAAATTAATTTTATTAACTGAACATAGTTGTATAAATAATCAAAAATTAATTCAGCAAATGACCACTACTGAAGCAAAATCATTGCTTCAAGATAATATAGACACTCTACTTTTCACACCATTAACTGCAGCCATACAAAGCTGCCAACAAGGGGTAAAAAGAGTTCATTTAATCAATAGAAAAATTGATGGCGCTTTACTACTAGAACTGTTTACTCGCGATGGAACAGGCACGCTTATTAGCGCTACCCCTTTTGAATCTATTCGCTCGGCTTCATTAGATGATATTGCAGGTATATTAGAATTAATAAAACCTCTTGAGCAACAAGGGTTATTGGTTAAGCGCTCTAGGGAAAAACTAGAAATGGAAATAAATGACTATATTGTCATTGAAAGAGATGGATTAATCATTGCCTGTACCGCTTACCATAGAATGCATGATAAAAAATCAGCAGAAATTGCATGCTTTGCCGTACACCCTAACTATCAAGAATCTTCTAGAGGCAATAACTTATTAAATTATTTAATCGACAAAGCAAAAATACAAAAACTTGAAATGCTATTTGTTTTATCAACTCAAACAATGCAATGGTTTGTTGAGCGTGGCTTTATGTCCATGGAAATTGAAGACTTACCTAAACAGCGTAAAGAATTTTATAATTACAAAAGAAACGCTAAAGTTTTATATAAGAAGATTTAAAATGGACTCACCTTTAACTGTTGTGCAAATAACCGATTTACACCTTCTTGCCAAATCAGGTGAGACTATGGAAGCGGTAGATACTGAAAATTCATTTCAGCAAATAGTCGAACAGATACATAAAACTTATAAACACATAGATTTACTTCTGGTGACTGGTGATTTAGCGCAAGACCCTTGCCAGTCAAGCTACCAGAAAGTTATTCAAACCATAAAAAAACACTCAAGCCGTACAATTTGCTTACCAGGTAATCATGATGATTTCAGCTTAATGCAAAAAATCATCAATAATAATCAAATAAATTGCCACAAACTTATAAAATTTAAAAATTGGCAAATTATTAGCTTAAACAGTCAAAAAATAGGCGCTACAGGAGGTCTTTTAGATACATCTGAGCTTACTTTTTTGAATAATACTTTAGAAGAATACCCTGATTTAAACACACTTATTGCAATGCATCACCACCCTATTCCAACCAATAGCAAATGGTTGGATACGATGACCATTGAAAATAGTGACCAGTTGTTCTCAATCATAAAAAAACATCAACAAGTGAAAGCCATTTGTTACGGGCACATACACCAAGAAACGGAGGAAGTGATTGATAACACCTTAATTCTAGGCACCCCATCAACCTGCTTCCAATTTAAACCATTAAGTATTAATTATGCTTTAGACAGCAACAAGCCAGGTTATAGAGTCTTTTCGCTCCATACCAATGGTTTAATTGAATCAACAGTTTGTCGATTAGCAAAATAAACCATTAAAAATAACACCCTATTTCCACTCTTATGTGATCATCATCTCGTATTGTCAAGTTAGATCATACTTGACAAACAAAAGCTTAGATTGATTCGCATTCGCAGGCAAAGCCAAAAAAAGACCATATAACAAAATAACCTTTAAAATCCTCATAGACTCGCTATATTCATAAAATTACTCATATATACCTCAAGGAATACCACACCCTCCCTAACCATTCGTGGATAACCATCGAACTCATTTCAAGAGCACTCGCTGAGGGTAAAAAAGAAAATATATCTAATTCAAAATTTGACGGTAAAGATGTAGGGGCAGGTATTACATTCAACCCAACTCGCTCAAACTGCTTAATAGCTCTATTCATATGCATTGCATGAGTAATCAAAATAACATAATCAACAGATTCTTGTTCTAAAACACGCTTTGAAAATAAAGCATTTTCAGCGGTATTGCGACTTTTTGATTCTAACCACCGAACAGGTATATTAAATTCATCCTCAAGCACTGAAGCCATTAAACTAGCTTCACTCTTGCCTACATCACCAAAAACACTCCCTCCACTAACTAGGATGGGCAATCCTATTTTTTTTGCTAAAAATGCAGTATAGCGTAAACGAATAAGTGTTCTAGTATTAACAACACTAGTAACCCCATATTCTGGAGCATAGGAATTAAAACCGCCCCCCAAGACAACAATAGCTTGTGGTTTAACTTTATCCACTACCGAGTAATCCAATGCTAAATATTGTTTGGGAGTTTTAGCTAAAAATAAAGATACAACCGGAAGACTTAATAAAAATAAACATATCAAAGGGGTAAGCAGAAAAACACCTCCTTTACCTTTATTTCTTATCAGATAAAAACCACCAAAAAGACAACATAATAATAAACTAGCTACTGGCAACACAAGTGTTTTTATTATATAAATCAGCCAAATATCCATGATTTAACTATCTTGCACCCTTACCCCATAAAACTATTTCAATTGTATGGACAATAATCGTGATATCAAGAAATAAACTGTAGTTTTTAACATAATACAGATCATATTGTAATTTTTGAATGGCATCATATTCGTTAGCACCATAGGGATAACATAACTGAGCCCAACCCGTAATTCCTGGTTTTACACGATGTCTTTTACGGTAATAGGGAATATTCTTATCAAATTGATCAACAAACTTTGGCCGCTCTGGTCTAGGCCCAACAAAGCTCATATCACCTCTGAAGACATTCCAGATTTGAGGTAACTCGTCCAACCTTACCTTTCTTATAAAAGCACCGACTCGCGTTACTCTACTATCATTTTCTTGAGCCCACTGCGCCCCATTCAATTCAGCATCAGTACGCATACTTCTAAACTTAATAACATCAAAGTTTTTATCAAAAGCACCCACTCGTGTTTGTTTATAAAAAATAGGCCCCCTAAAACCACTTTCAATATAAATAGCACAAGCCACTATAAACATAAAAGGCCAACTTACAATTAACAAAGTAGCACTAGCAATAATATCAACCAACCTCTTTGAATAATTCCTTAATCCGCTTGAGGAAAAGCCATCAGAAAAAACAAACCAGCTGGGGTAGATATTATTTAAATCTATCATTGACTTTTCTCTTTCATAAAAAGTTAGCAAATCAACGACATCTACTCCATAAACCTTACAATCAAGTAAATCATCCATTGGAAATTCACAACGCCTATCATCTAACGCCATTACAATTTCATCAACATCCAAACTATTTGCAACTGATAAAATACTTTTATACTCTGAAATTACTTTATACTCCTTTACTTTAATAGGGGCATTATTCAAATTAAGACACGCAGTAATTTCAAAACCTCGATGAATATATTCATTATTACTATTAACTAATTCACTTGCATTATTTCCCACACCAATAACAAGAATTTTCTTTCTTAATCTAGATTTTTTTGCATAAGCATAAAACATATATCGACAAAATAACAAGCCTAAAAGAGCCATTGCAAAAGAATAAACCAAGACACTTCTAGCAATAGTGAATTCAGGAAATGAATAGTAAATCACTAATAATACTAACAGCGCAGAGGTAAAACTGACCCCGATCCGAGAAAGCAAATGAAAATCATCCCAACTTAAACTACGTCTATACAAACCCAAGCCAACATTTGAGGTAATTATCACACTAGAAAAAATAGCGCTTGAAAGAAGGATATACTCATCTGTGTACCACGAATCACTATATAAAAACCTAAGTTCAGTCCCCCAATACATAGCAAAAAACAGAACTATAAATTCCATTAAAAACAGCCAAATATATGCACTTGACAAATAATGCCTAAATATCCGAATCATATTTTATTCACTTTAAATTACTTTTCTTTAATAAATCTTTTAAATATCTAATGGGAATCGCATAAGTTATACCACTCGGTTTAGATAAAATTGTTTCCTTGGTCTCTTTAATAAAAACCTTATTAACTACTCCAATAACTTTACCTGTATCAGTCTCATATACTGGACTTCCACTATTTCCAGGATATGCAGTCGCATCAAGTTGGTAAACATTATAAGGATCTCTTAAACGCCTCATTAATTTTGAATTTAATTGTCTAGCATTTAATACTGGCAGGGCAACCGGACTAATTGCAGAAATAATACCCCTGTGAGTAACAGGATATACACCAAGAACCATGCCTATAGGATAACCTGTAAAGGCAACTAATTGCCCTTCTCTTACTAGAGAATCAGTTAATTCCATAGCAGGTAATTTCCCTGCTATTAGTTTTAAAATTGCAATATCATGCTCTTTATCAACAGCAACTGCCCTAGCTTTTACCATTTTAACATGCTTGCCTTGCCGAAAAAAAACGGCAATTGTTTCAATACTTTTAGCATTTACATTTTTTGGCAAAACATGAGCATTTGTTACAACCAGATCACCTTTATTTATTACAAAGCCAGTCCCAAGAAAAACTCCTTTAGGCGAGCGTTTAGGCATATAAGTGCCAACAGCAACTACAGATTTTTTAGTAACCTCAACAATATCAGCTAATGACGATGCTGAAATAGGTTGAACAAAAATTATTGATATACAGAAAAAAAACAACTTTATTTTAATATTTTTTATATAAAACATGTCTTTGTGGACTTTAGAGTTTTCATCAAATAATGACCAAACGTTCTCATAGTCTAGTAGAAATTATTTTATAGTACAAACACACTTTCACATAAAAACCACAATCCCAAATAACAATTCAGCTTAGGTGCTAAATATACACTAAGCCTGAATTCCCACATAGAACGAATAAAAACGGATGAAGCCTTGGCTGTATAATGGATTGCGACCAAACAGCCCACCACCCAAAGGGTGCAGCCAAGACAGATGAATATATTACCTTACAAACTTAAA
>Ga0209395_1002198_pt1 | contig 26130 bp, 23 predicted proteins | sample GOMGulsemesocosm_3_FD_184635 | JGI IMG/M metagenome (GOLD analysis project Ga0209395, IMG submission 184635) | Methane-oxidizing microbial communities from mesocosms in the Gulf of Mexico - GOM9D Gulf of Mexico (SPAdes) (version 2) | ecosystem: Environmental > Aquatic > Marine > Cold seeps... | reverse complement strand
TCGTATAGCTGACTCTGTTTTATTGACGTGTTGGCCTCCTGCTCCACTTGCTCTATAAGTATCAATTCTAATGTCTTTGTCTTCAATTTCAATATCAATATCATCATCAACTTCAGGACTAACCATTACAGAAGAAAAGGATGTGTGTCTTTTTGAATTAGAATCAAAAGGGGAGATACGAACCAAACGATGAATTCCGTTTTCCGCTTTTAAATACCCGTAGGCATTTTCTCCTTTAATAATAAAGGATACATCCTTTATTCCAGCCTCATCGCCTTTTTGATAGTCAAGTAGCTCAATCTTATAGTTTTGTCTCTCAGCCCATCTTAAATACATTCTATACAACATCTCAGCCCAGTCTTGACTTTCCGTTCCCCCAGCACCAGGATGAATAGTAACAATAGCATTTGAAGCATCATCAGGATTACTTAACATGACTTCAATTTCTATTTTTAATATTAGTTCTTCTAATGAGGGAGCTTCTTCATAAAGAAGCTCAAAAGTATCTTCATCTTTTTCATCACTTGCTAGGTCAAATAATTCATTTGTACCCTCAATTGCATCATGGGCTTTTTTATACTTAGTTAACTTAGATAAAAGTCTGTTTTTTTCAATACCAATTTTTGTAGCATTTTCAACATCATTCCAAAATTCTTGTTGGGCTTCATCGCTCTCAATTTCTTTAAGTCTATCTTCTATATCATGGGGTTTTAAAATTCCCTTGATATTTTTAACTTTAGTATTAAGCTTTTTTAAAAGTTCTCTGTATTCGTAAGCATCCAAATTATTTCTTTAGCGTTCTAAGATATAAATAAATATTGGTTATTTCTTTATCGCTTAAAAATTGAGAAGCAGAATTCATTTGATAAGCCATAGGAGATTTAACCGCTCCAACACCATATGCTTTCATTTGTTGAAAATAAGTAAACTCATGAATTTCAGATAATTTATCATAAAATCTTGATCGTTTATTTCCATCAATTCCATGACAGGATGAACACTTATTTTCATATAAAGTTTTTCCATCAACCACTCTTTGTTTTTTTGCAAGAAGTATTTTTGCTTTTCTTTCTTTTTTTGCTTTTGCTTTTCTTTGGGCTAATATTTTATTGATTTTTTCATCAATATTATCATCTGATACATTTTGTTGATTGTATTTTTTGAAAATATAAGTAAAAGAATATTTCCCATTAAGTGGATTTATTTTAACATCATCAATTATCCATGAGTCATTTTTCATATCTTGTAGGTTTTTTTCACCCTTGCATAATCCACCATCTAGATTGACATATTCAATTTCTGATATTGATCTTAGATTTTCTTTATAACATAAGGTTTGTTGTGCATATAAAGAGCTGGTAGTTAAAAGTGAAAGAAGTAAAAATTTAAGAGTTTTGTTTTTAATCATTAATTATCCTTTGGCTAGGATAATAACATATTACAAATAAAAAAAGCCTAAGGAAAATCCTCAGGCTTTTAATACTTGAACAATTAAGTGGGAAATACTAGAAAGAGTATACAGCACCTAAAGTTAATTCTGAAACATCATTGTTTTCAGTATCTGTGTCAGTTGATTCAAAGTTAGCAAAAACTGAGAAGTTTGAAGACATTTTATTTGTATAAGTAATTTTATACGCAGTCATGTCATCTTCACCAGCTACATCTTGATCTAAAGAAACATATGTTAATTTAACATTGTTAGTTGCATTGATATCAACAGATACACTTGCTTCAATTGCAGATGCATCATCATGATCTTGTAATTCAATACCAGCTACAGAAATATTTGAAGCAGCAGTATCATCTTCACTAACAGTAGTATCTCCACCATCTTTATCATTAGCAGCATAAGCTAAACCTAAAGAAACCATACCTAAATCAGCACCAACAGATACTTTAACTTGATTACTATCTTTAGTTCCGTCTAAACCAGTTCTTTGACCATAATCTAAACCTAAAGAAATCATTTCAATATTACCAGATACACCTAAAGCTAAGAAGTTAGCATCAGATTTTTCAGTAGCTTCAGTACCAATTTGTGAAACATAAGTTACATAGTAAGATACTGGATCAATTGAACCATTTGCAGTAATGTATGCTAAATCATCAGACTTATTAGTAGTTGCACCATTAGAGTATGCGTAACCAGCAGTTAATGCAATAGCTCCAAAATCTTTAGAGAAAGAGATTCCATCAGCATTAGCACCATCAGTTAAAGGAGCTGACATTAATCCAAAGCTTGAAGTAAACATTGAATTTTTGTAAGTAAAGTAAGCTCTGTCTAAATCTAAAGATAAAGAACCAGCAGTTGAATCATCATCTTCAGCTTCATCTAATCTTAAAGTAGCAGTAACCATATCATTAACAGGTACTACAGCTTGAATTCTAACATCAATATCATGTTGAGAATTAGAAGCTGAATCTCTTTGTTCACTAGTTGCATCATTTGCATTACTATTATTTACGTTTTCCATAGTATATGATACAAATCCAGATACTTTAACACCCTTAATTGCTTCTGTTAAATCTGCAGCAGATGCTACAGTTAAACTTGATATAGCCATTGCAGCTACTAAACTCATTTTTGCGATTTTTTTCATTTGTTCTCCTAAAATTTCGAAATTTATTTTTAATCAGTAATCAGGGCGCGCGAACTGCCTTTTTTCCAATTGCTTGGCATAAAAAGACTTTCCTGAAAGACCGTTGAGAAAATACTACAAGGAATATTTTTAAATTTAACTTAAACGAGATGTAAATTTGCCAAATTTTTGCCAAATTTAAGAAAATGCTATACAAAATGTACTATTTATGGAAAATTAACAGGTTTTTTTTTGTTTTTATAATGCAACTGATACAAAACAATCAGGAAGAATATCCGGTTTTGTGATTTTTAATCTGAGTTTTTTCATATTGTAAGATGTTTTTAAATCATTTTTGATGAAAAGTAGGGCTTCTTCAAGTAATTCAAATTTTTCATTTATCATAATGTTTTTTATATCGTTTGCAACAAGGGAATAATCAATAAAAGAATCTTTTTTGTAAGCATATATAAATGAGGTATCAATTATTACTTCTTGTTCGTTTATTCTTTCTTTTGGAAGAATTCCTATGATGCAATTGAATCTTAGTTCTTTGATTTGTATTTTCATTGTTTAGTCCTTTTATATATTAAGAGCATTTTTTTGTTTATGTGAATTTATTTGGGAGGGGTTGTTGAAGTCAAGACTCAGAAAGGAAAGCTATGTTAGATAGCTTTCTTTTCTTCCCCTTTAAACAATCTAAGTATATTGGGTATGTGTTTATAATAAATGATAAACATAATTAAATACATAGGCACATTAGAGTTTATTTCTAAACCATTGTTTAGGACTAGAGCAGATAGTACTACGGCTAATAAACCAAGTAGAGATGAGATTGAAGAGATTTTAAGTACTTTTGCACAAAAAGCCCATACGATTCCACCTATTAATGTAGGAATAGGAAGTAGTACTAAAAATACACCCAATCCTGTTGCTACTCCTTTCCCGCCTTCTAAACCTAAATAAATACTGTAACAATGTCCAATAATTGATAATACTGCTACAGCCCATAAACTTTCCATACTTAATCCATACGCACTTGCAATTAATAAAATAATAGTACCTTTTATTGCATCAAGAACTAAAGTGGCACCTGCAAGTTTTTTAGCTAAAGAGGGATTACTTTCTTTTACTACTCTTAAAACGTTTGTGGCTCCAATAGATTTACTTCCAAGTTCTTTGATATTAACACCAGCAAATGTTTTTGCCAAAAGTAAACCAAAAGGAATAGAACCAACTAAATACGCTAATAAATAAAAAAACAGATTTTCATTTATAAAATCCATACAAACCTTCTTTCAAATAATCTTTTTTATAAAATGATGACCTTATATATATGTAACATTCAAAGTAATATTAAATTTTAAAGTAATTTTTTATAATTTAAAAGGATTATAACAAAAATTTAGTTATATTCGCATATAAAATAGTATTACTTAAGGCTTATAAAATGAATATTTTTAAGCGCAAAGGGTGGAATTGAATTTAAAACAAAAAGTATTGGCTTTAAAAGAAGAATTAGATGTAACTATTGTTGCTCACTTTTATCAACGAGATGAAGTTTTTGATATTGGTGATATAACAGGTGATTCTTTAGAACTTGCAAAAAAAGCAGTAAAAACAGATGCTCACAATATTGTATTTTGTGGGGTTGGTTTTATGGGTGAGAGTGTAAAAGTATTAGCACCTCATAAAAGAGTAATCATGCCAAAAGTTGCCTGTTGTGCAATGGCAAGAATGATTGATGAGTTGTATTATGATGAAAGTATAGAAACATTAGAAAAAGCAGGGGTAAAAAAAGAAGATGTTTTACCAATTACTTATATTAATTCAAGTGCAGCAGTAAAAGCGCGTGTGGGTGAAATGGGTGGAATGGTATGTACTTCTTCAAATGCTTTTAAAATAATAGAAAAAGGTCTAAAATCAGGGAAAAAGATTCTTTTTGTACCAGATCGCTGTTTGGGGCAAAATTTTGCCAAACAGATGAATTTAAAATCAGCAGTAATTGGAGTAGATGAGAACCTAAAAGATGCAGATATTATCTGTTATAACGGTTTTTGTTCTGTTCATCAATTGTTTTCTGTAGATGATATTGAATTTTACAGAGAAAAATATCCAGGTATTTTAATTGCAGTTCACCCAGAGTGTGATCCTAGTATTTGTGATCATGCAGATTTTGTAGGCTCAACTTCACAGTTAATTAAATATATTAAAGAGCTTCCACTTGATCAAAAAGTAGCTGTGGGTACGGAATACAATATGGTTTCACGCTTACGTACTAAAAATACCTATATTTTAAGCTCAACGAAACCTGAGTGTCCAACCATGAATGAAACAACACTGGAAGAAGTATATAAAGTATTAATGGATATTAAAAACGACACGGTTAAAAAAGAAAATGAAGTATTCGTTGATAAAGACGTTATCAAATGGGCAAAAGTAGCATTAGAAAGGATGTTTGAAGTATGATTCATATAAAAAAATTCGTAAAAAACGCGATTATCGAAGACAATGGAAGAGGGGATTTGTTTTTTGACGTTGCTCCTAAAGGACGTTTTAAAGCAAGAGCCATTGCAAAAGCAGATGGAATTTTAGCTGGTGTTAAGTATGCAAAAGTACTAGCCAGAACAGAAAGATTTGATTGTAAGTTTTTAAAAGTAGACGGAGATGTTCTTAAAAAAGGTGATATCATTGCAGAATTAGAGGGTAAAGCTTCTGTATTACTCTCAAGTGAGCGTACTTTTTTAAATCTTTTACAACATGCAAGTGGAATTGCTACTATGGCAAATTCTTATGTTAAAAAAATCGAAGATTTAGATGTGGTTATGTTAGATACAAGAAAAACAAGACCACAATTAAGAGAATTTGAAAAATATGCATCAAGAGTTGGTGGAGCTATTAATCACCGTCTTGGTTTAGATGATTGTTTAATGATTAAAGATACCCACTTAAGAACCATTGATAATTTAGAAGAATTTATAATAAAAGCACGTAAGCGAATTTCATGGGTTACTAAAATAGAAATTGAATGTGAAACTTTTGAACAAGTAGAAACAGCAATGCATGCAGGGGCTGATATAATAATGTGTGATAATATGCAACCTTCAGAAATTAAAGAAGTAATAAAATACAGAGATGAAAATCATTCTCATATATTAATTGAAGCTTCTGGGAATATTTCTTTAGAGACGGTTAGAGAATATGCTTTATCTGGGGTTGATGCTTTAAGTTCGGGTTCTATCATTCATCAAGCAACGTGGTTAGACTTTTCAATGAAATTTGACTAAAATAAAGGTATAACTTATTGCCTTTTTCTCCTATTCTGCGTCTGAGATATAATTTTTGTCCTCATGTACTAATGTACATTGCGGGAAAAATTCTATCTCATCCTTGATTAGAAAAAAAATTCAATAAGTTCTCCCTCTATTTACTTGGATTGGCAAAAAACTTGTGTATTAATTATTTGTTATTGGAACTTTGCTATAATTACAAAAATTATTTTATGAGAAAAATTACATTAAAAATAAGGACTTATTTTGAAAAAAGATTTTATACTGAACAATAAACTTGACAGTTCTTATTTTGAAGAAGCTCTTTCTTTGATTTCAAAAGCAAGGTATATTGTTATTGTTAGTCATATTAATCCAGATGCGGACACTGTTTCATCTGCTTTGGCTTTATCTTCTTATTTTAGTGAAAATAAAATTAACCATAAAGTATTTAATGTACGAACAGCTGATATTCCTTCAAGACTTGATTTTTTACATCGTTTTGATAAAATAGTTCAAGAATTACCAAAATCATTTGATTTAATGATAAGTGTGGATTGTGGGGCAAGGTCTCGTTTAGGAATACCAATACCAAGTGATATTCCATTAATTAATTTTGATCATCATAAATCCAATGATGGTTTTGGAAGCATTAATTTAGTAGATGAGAACAAATCCTCCACAGCTGAAGTGGTATATGACTTTTTTAAATTTAATGGTTTATATATTACAAAAAATACAGCAAGTGCCTTATATGTTGGTATTTATGAAGATTCTTTAGCTTTTACTTCTTCTAGATGTGATGAAAGTACCTACGAAAAGATTAACTTTTTAGTTAAATGTGGGGCAGATCCTTCATTAATTGCATCTTTATTAATAAGGAGAGATTCTTTAGCAAAATATAGAATCTTACCAAAGATATTTGATTCTTTGGAATTACATGATGAAGGGGAAGTTGCAAGTATTTACGCTTTACCCTTGTGGTTTAAGCAAACAGGCGCTGTTTATCATGAAACAGAAGTAGCTCTTGATATGATTTTTTCTATGAGTTTAGTTAAAATTGCTGTGTACTTTAGAATTGTAAATGAAAAAGTTAGAGTTTCTCTTCGTTCAAAAGAAAACATTGATGTCTCAAAAATTGCAGCAATATTTGGTGGTGGTGGCCATTTAAATGCGGCAGGTTGTGCTATAGATACACAAGATATCTATAAAGCAAAAGAATTAGTATTAAAGGAAATAAGTGAGAAATAAAAAAAGTGGATTTGGAAAAGTTGTATTTTTTCTAATAACAATAGCAGTAGTATGTGCAGGTGTATTTATATATATTTCTCCTACTTTTGAAAAAAAAGTACCTACAATTACTTTTCAAGATGGAATTTATTGGAATTTAAAAGACTCTTTAAATTTACAGTTAAAAGATGAAAGTGGTATTAAATTTTATAAAGTTACGTATAAAGATAAAGACAATGAAATTGTACTTTTTAACAAAGTCTTGCAAAATTCTAAAAAAATATTAAATTTAAAAATAGCACCACCTTCTTTAGACATGTTTTTTAAAGGAAAAGTAGTAAAAATTTCGGTTGAAGCCATTGATAATTCTAAATGGAATTTTTTAGAGGGTAATAAAAGTATTAAAGAGTTTACTGTTAATATTGATAAAAAAAGACCTCAAGTTAATATCATTTCAAATTCTTATGCAATTAGAAGAGGTGGTTCAGCTGTTGTAATTGCCCAAGTAAACGATGAAAATTTAAAAGATGCTTATATTTCTTTTTCAAATCAAAAACGTTTTGAATTGATTCCTTTTTATAAAGAAGGATATTACATAGCACTAATTGCGTGGCCTGTTGATGTAAAAGAATTTACAAAAGTTACATTAATTGCAAGTGATAAAGCAAACAATCTTGTGAAAACAAAAATTCCATTATATATAAGAAAATTAAAAATGAAAGATTCAAAGATAAACATTTCTTCGTCTTTTATTAAAAATGTAACGGTTAATGTACTAGAAACAAGCGCCTATAATGTTCCTACTTCTTTAGAAGAAATTTTTGTTGAGGGTAATAAAATTTTAAGAGCTTCTAATGTAAAAAATATTGAAGATGTTTCTAAAAAATACATGAATAAAGATATGATTTCTAAGATAAATTTAAAACCCTTTAAACGTTTAAAAAATTCAGCAACAGCTGCCTCTTTTGCAAACAGACGTCATTATTATTTGGATGGACAAAAAATCGATGAAGCTTGGCATTTAGGAATGGATTGGGCTTCATATAAAAGAGCACCCATTAAAATCTCAAATGAAGGACGTGTAATTTTTAATGATTATTTAGGAATTTACGGAAATACTGTTATAATTGATCATATCTTAGGTTTACAAACCTTATATGCACATACAAGTGCTACAAATGTTAGTGTAGGTGATTATATACAAGCTGGTGAGCAAATAGCTAATACAGGTACCACAGGTGCAGTATTAGGAGATCATTTACATTTTGGTGTTCTCGTTCAAGGTATTGAAGTTAACCCTTTAGAGTGGATGGATAAAACTTGGATAAAAAGTAGAATATTTGATGTAATTGATGAAGCAAAGAAAGTGATAAACAATAAATGAGACAAAGAACAATAGGGCGAAAAGTTGAAATAGTAGGAATTGGCTTACACAAAGGTGTTGCTGTAAAAATGATTCTAGAACCCTTAGATGCAGATATGGGAATCGTTTTTTATCGCAGTGATAAAGGTGTTTCTATTCCTTTAAAAGTTGAAAATGTAGTAGATACTAAAATGGCAACAGTTATTGGAAAAGAAGGTGTTGTAATTTCTACGATTGAGCACTTATTATCAGCAATTTATGCTTATGGAATTGACAACTTAAGAATTATTCTTGACAATGATGAAATGCCAGCACTAGATGGAAGTTCATCTGGATACTGTATGTTAATTGATGAAGCAGGAATTAAAGAATTGGATGTATCAAAAAAAGTAATTAAAATTAAAAAAGAGATTGAAGTTACCACTCCTGAAGGTAAAAGAGTGTGTTTAAAACCTTCTTCTCATATTATTTATGATTTTTCAATTGATTTTGAACATCCTGTTATTGGAAAACAAGCTTATAAATTGGATTATTCTCTAGAAGAATACAAAGAGAATATTTCAAGAGCAAGAACCTTTGGATTTTTGCATGATTTACAATCGCTTCAAGCTGTTGGTTTAGCACAAGGTGTATCTTTAGATAATGTAATTGCAATTGATGATAATAAAGTAATTAATCCAGAAGGTTTAAGATACCACGATGAATTTGTACGGCATAAAATTTTAGATGCAATTGGGGACATGAGTTTATTAGAATATACAATTATAGGTGAATATACAGCACATGCTGGATCTCATCACTTAAATCATTTATTAACTAAAAAACTTTTAGCAGATAAAAGTGCTTATGAAATCATTGATTTAGAACTTGCTCAAGAAGAAAGTCGTGTTTTTGAACTGGCGTACGCAACTTCTAATACTAAAGCATAGACTTGTACCAAGTATTCGTTATTTCAATAGCAAAACCTATACAAATTGGTTTATATGAAAACTATAAACTAGTTAAAATCTATGATGCAGAGGGAAAAAGTTCTGATATTTTACCTTCTGTCTTAAAATCTATTTTAAAAGAATATGATATTAATGAAATTTATTATGTTAATTCTCCAGGTTCTTATATGGCCATAAAAGTTGCATATGTTTTTCTAAAAACAATTTGTATCGTTAAGGATATTAAATTTTTTGCAAGTTTTGGTTTCCATTTTAATGAGAATTCACCCATAAAAGCTTTAGGGAAAAAATACTTTTTTTATAAAAATAATGAAATTACTATAGACTTTTTGCATAAAGAGAGTACAATTGCGCAATTTTTATTACCAAAAGTATTAAATACAAAATTATTTAGTAAAAATACTTTGCCCATATATAATTTACCAGCAGTATAAAGGAAGATAATTGAGAATAAGCGTACCAGCAACATCCGCAAACTTAGGCCCCGGATTTGATACTTTAGGTTTAGCAATTAAACTAAAAAACCAAGTTATTATAAAACCAGCTAAGTTTCATTCTGTTTCATTAAAAGGTGAGGGTTCAAAAAACCCAATGTTAAAAGACAATAATATGTTTGTTTCTATTTTTAATGATTTTTATTTTAATTTAACACAAAGAAGAAAACATTTTAGATTTGAGTTTGAAAACCAAATTCCACTATCCCGTGGACTTGGTAGTTCTTCTGCCGTAATTGTTTCAGCAATTGCTTCTGCTTATGCTATTGAAGGACTTGAATTAAGTAAAGACAAACTTTTAAACATGGCACTTTCTTATGAAGCACATCCAGATAATATAACACCTGCTGTAATGGGTGGGTTTTGTGTTGCAACGGTAAAAGAAAACGAAGTTCAATACATTAAAAAAGACTTGCCTAAAAATTTATCTGCTGTAATTGTTGTTCCTTCAAGACCAATGTCAACCAATCTTTCAAGAAAAGCCCTTCCTTATAAATATTCAAAAGAAGATGCAACGTTTAATATTTCTCATTCGTCTTTATTAACGGCTGCTTTTATGAGTGAAAATTGGGAAATGTTAAAAACGGCATCTTTAGATACTTTTCATCAGCAATACAGAATGAAATTAATGCCTGAACTGTTTGAAGTGCAAAAAATTGCATTAAAAACAGGTGCTTTAATGTCAACACTTTCGGGTTCTGGTTCAACATTATTTTCAATCACTCATGCAAGTGATGCTAAAAGAATCGAAACAGCTTTAAGAAAGAAATTTCCACATTTTAAAGTGTTTATTTCTGGCTTTGATAATGCTGGTTTAGTTGTAGAAAACTAAGCCGTATTGAATTAAGTAATATTTGGATATAATGATTGGCAAATTTAAAAAAGTGTTTAAGAACGTGTATTGTCTGTAGAGCAAAACTTGAAAAAGTTGAGTTAGTAAGGCTTCGGTGTGAAAATAAAAAACTTGTACCATACAATAACTATGGTAGAAGTTTTTATATTTGTAACCAATGCTTGGATGTATGTTTCGAAGTTACAGATGAAACAAAGAATTTAAAAAGTATAAAAAAACTAGAAAAATCACTTTTTAGAGAGTGTAAAAATAAAGATGAGTACCTTGTACAACTTAAGGAGATATTAACGCATGTCAGAAAAAGTAAGAGTTTATGAAATAGCTGAAGAGGCTGGAGCTAGTAGCAATGATGTTATTACGAAAGCAAAAGATTTAGGGATTGAACTAAAATCACCTCAGAGCGCAGTTTCATATGCAGATGCGGAAGAAATTGCAAATTATATAATGACGGGTAAAAGTTCAAAACTACCAAAAAAAGTAGAAGAGAAAAAAGCACCTGTTAAAAGAGCAATGAAAATCGTAGAAAAAAAAGAAGAAGAAAAAGCTGAAGTTTCTACAACAGAAGAAGTTAAAACAGAAGAAGTTAAAACAGAAGAGGTTAAAAAAGACGAAAGTCCTAAAACTGAAACTGTAGTTGCAAAAGCACCAACGAGTGAAGTTAAAGTAGATGATACTGCTAAACCAGTTGTAAGTGAACCTGTTAAGAATGCAAGTGATTCTAGAAGAATTGTTCCAAAACGAAGAGGGTTAAAGATTGTTAAAAAAGCAAAACCCGCTCCTGTTGTAAAAGAAGAAGTATTTAATGACTTTTCTTCATCTAAAAAACAGATGAAATCTTTAAGTGAGATTCTTGGGAATAATGCAGATGATGCAAAAGAACCAGCAGCTCAAAGAATTAAAAAAGAGAAAAAAAGAAATGCTGCTAGAGCTCATGAGCATGGAAAAGTTATGCACATTAGTAATAATAGTAATAATTCTACGAATGAATTTAATAATACTACTGCATCATTATTAGGTGAAGAAGTTGTTTTATTAGATATGGATTTATCTGATACTTCAAAATTATTTGAAGATGAAAGAAAAAAACAGCAACAAGCACAACAATTAAGAACAACTAGACCTTCTGCTTTTGGTAACAGACCTAGAGGTTTAAGAAGAGGAAAACGTAAAAAAAGATATATCAAAGATGTAATAGTTGAAGATATAACTGAGGTTACAATTCCTGAAGATGTAAGAGTTTATGAATTTGCTGAAGCTTGTGGTAAATCTGCATCAGAAGTAATTACTGTTTTATTTGGATTAGGAATGTTAGTTACTAAAAATGACTTCTTAAAACAAGATGAACTTGAAATACTTGGTGAAGAGTTTGGTATTGAAGTTACTGTTAAAGATGCATTAGAAGATGCTAACTATATTGAAGATTATGTAGAAGAAATTGATACAACAAATTTTGAAACACGTCCACCAGTAGTTACTATTATGGGACATGTTGATCATGGTAAAACGTCTTTATTAGACAAAATCAGATCTGCAAAAGTTGCTAATTCTGAAGCAGGTGGTATTACTCAACATATTACTGCTTATACAATTGAACAAAATAATCAAAAGATTACTTTTGTTGATACTCCTGGACATGCTGCTTTCTCTGCTATGAGAGCTAGAGGTGCAAGTGTTACTGATGTTATTATTATTGTTGTTGCTGCTGATGATGGTGTTAAACCTCAAACTGAAGAAGTAATTTCACATGCAAAAGCAAGTGGTTGCCCTATTATTGTTGCTGTTAATAAAATGGATAAAGAATCTGCAAACATGGACATGGTTAAAGCTCAGATGGCTGAGAAAGACTTAACTCCTGCTGATTGGGGTGGAGATGTTGAATTTATTGGGGTTTCTGCATTAACGGGTAAAGGAATTGATGATTTATTAGAGAATATTCTAATACAAGCAGAAATTCTAGAATTAAAAGCAGATCCTACTTCTAAAGCAAAAGCGGCTGTTGTTGAAGCTACTATTGAAAAAGGAAGAGGTCCAGTTGCAACAATTATTGTTCAAAATGGTACCTTAAGAGTAGGTGATAATATAGTTTGTGATACTACATATGGTAGAGTAAAAGCCTTAACAAATGATGCTGGAAAAGCAGTTAAAGAATTAGGATTAAGTGAAACTGGAAATGTTTTAGGACTTAATATGGTTCCTGTTGCAGGTGCAGTTATGGTTGCACAAGAAAGCGATAAAGAAGCAAGAGATATTGCAACTACTAGAGCTGAGCATGCACGTGCAAAAGAACTTTCAAAATCTACTAAAGTAACATTAGAAGAAATGTCAGGATTAATTGCTGAAGGTAAAATTAAACAATTACCAGTGATTATTAAAACAGATGTTTCAGGATCACTTGAAGCAATCAAGGGTTCACTAGAAAAAATTAAAAATGACGAAGTAAAAGTAAAAGTTTTACATGCGGGTGTTGGTGGAATTACTGATTCAGACTTAGTATTAGCAAATGCTTCTGAGGGTTGTATTATCTTAGGATTTAACGTAAGACCTACAGGTTCTGTTAAAGCTAAAGCTAAAGCTGACGGAGTTACAATAAATACTTATACTATTATTTATGATTTAATTGATGATGTTAAAGCTGCCTTATCTGGTATGATGTCAGCTGTAATTAGAGAAGAAAATACAGGTCAAGCTGAAGTTAGAGATACTTTTGTTGTTCCTAAAATTGGAACAGTTGCAGGAACTGTTGTAACTGATGGTAAAGTAATCAGAGGCGGAATGGCACGAATTATTAGAGATGGTGTTATTACATATACTGGTAAAATTAAATCTCTTAAACGATTTAAAGATGATGTTAAAGAAGTTTCAAATGGTTATGAGTGTGGTATTATTTTTGAAAACTTTAATGATATTAAAGTCGGAGATTTCATTGAAACGTTCATTGAAATTGAAGAAAAAGTAAGCATAGACGACTAGGAAGATAATTGAAAAGCGTAAACTTACAACGAACAGAATCTTTATTAATGGAGCTAATCCCAGAGGCATTAGCTACATTAAATGATTCAAGAATTAATTCTTTGGCCATTACAGCAGTTAACTGTAAAAATGGTAAATATGATGCTATTGTTTATTATGATGGAAGTGATTATTCAAAAGCTGAGCATCAAGTTTTAAACAAACTTCTTATAAAAGCATCTGGTGCAGTTAAGTCTTATTGTTTAAATTCTACGGGTTGGTATAAATGCCCAGACTTTAAATTTAAAGCTGATACTGGTTTAGAAAAAAGCCTTAATATAGAAGCTTTATTTTCTCAAATTAAAAATAAAAAGAGTGAATCGTGAATTTAGAAGAATCAATTAAAATAACTGTTGAAGGCTGTGATGCAATGTTGTATGATATTGTTACAGCTAAAGAACATGACAGAAATATTTATCGAGTTTTAGTAACTGCTAAAGGTGGTATTAATTTAGATAAATGTGCAGAAATTTCAAGACTGATTTCTCCAATTTTAGATTTAAATGAACCTTTAAATGGGGATTATATTTTAGAAGTAAGCTCTCCTGGAATTGAGCGAAAACTTAAATATCCCCATCATTTCTTAGGCTCTATTGGTGAGCTTATTAAAGTTAAAAATATTGCTACAGATATTTTTAAAGGTGAATTATTAAGTGCAAATAATGAAAATATCGTTATAAAAACAGAGTTTGGAGAAGAAACATTGGATTATGATTCTATACTTTCTGCTGCAACTTATTTTGAATGGTAAAAAAATAAATACACTATAAAAAAGGAAGTTGAATATTCAGCTTCCTTTTTTTTTACATTTTTTAAAGGAAATAAATGAAAATTGATGATAATTTTTATATGAAATTAGCCCTTGATGAAGCGTGGAAATATCAATTATTAACCTATCCTAATCCAGCTGTTGGAGCAGTTGTGCTTAAGAATGGTGAAATATTAAGTATTGCAGCCCATAAAAGTGCGGGTGAAGCACATGCAGAAGTTAATGCATTAAAAGCTGCTTTTTTAAAAATACATGCAAATGATGTATTAAAAACCATACATGATCCTTTTAAAATACATGAATATCTCATTAAAAATCACAAAGATTTTTTTAAAGATTGCGAGATTTATGTAACACTTGAGCCTTGTAATCATATAGGTAAAACTCCCTCTTGTGCAAACCTAATAAAAGAATTAAAACTTAAAAGAGTTATAATTGCCCATGAGGATATGAATAAAGAAGCAGCAAATGGAATAGATACACTTAAAACACAAAATATAGACATTGACTTAGGCTGTATGAAAAAAGAAGCCTATGAGCTTCTATACCCATTTTTAAAATGGAGTAAATCAAACTTTATATTTTTTAAAATGGCACAAACTTTAAATGGCACAGTTTCTGGAAAAATATCAGGTAATCAAGCTTTAGCGTATGTTCATGCCTTAAGAGAAAAAATTGATGTTTTAGCCATTGGCGGAAATACAGTAAGAATTGATAAACCTACACTTGATGCCAGATATATAGCAGGACGAGCCCCTGACGTTTTCATATATTCAAAAAATAAAGTTTTTGATACCAACATTCCTTTGTTTAACGTTCCTAATAGAGAAGTTACAATAAGTGATGATTTATTTAAGTTATTAGATTACAAGTTCATTATGTTTGAAGGCACGTACACACTTCTGGAATTACTAAAAGAAAGAATCGATTATATAGTATTAATTATAAGTCCTAAAATGAGAGCAGGATTAAATGCTCAAATAATTGAACAAGATTTTGAAATAATACATGAAAATTATCTAGGAAAAGAAAAAATAGTATATCTAAAGAGAGTAAGTCTATAGATATACTTATCTTTGATTAGTACTTTCAAAAATTTTATCAGCAGATGCTACTACAAAACCATTATATAATTTATGGCTAGAATCTTTATATCTTTTTGCAAACTCATAAAAACACGAAGGTATGCTATACGTTCCTTCTTCAAAATCGATACTTGTTTCTTCTGCTAAAGTAGAACTTTGTTCTAAACATACCTTTGAATCACCTTTTATTTCACCACCAGAGGTATTTAATTCATAGGAGTGTTTCTTTAAAAAAGAATTTACATCTTCAATATTATCAAAGTTTTCTAAGTCATTTATGTAGATTGTAAAATGATTTGCTCTAAATCCGTAAACATAGAACCATGCAAGATATTCACTAATACTGTAAAGTGCGTTATATTTCTCATAAGATATTTTCCAGTGCCTACCTGATGTTACTAATGTATCTGAGTTTAGAATATTTAGAGGAATTTTTTTAATAATTGATTTTAAGAAGTTTTGAATTTTTTTGTCAAATTCATATACTTTTAACTCACTAATAAATACTTTTGCATACTTGGGATTATTATGAGAATAATAATGAGCCTTTAATTTTTTACTCTTAAAATCATAAGTCTCTTGTTTTACATATCCTAAATCCGTAAAGTTTTTAGCCAAAACGTTTATATTACATTCATCAAACCCAAGTGTTCTTAATGCAATGTGATCATTTATAATATCACTTTTTTGTGTTTTTAAAAAAAGATCATTTATTTCTTGTGCATGTGGTGCAATAGAAACATATTGTTTCCATAATTGTTTAAAAAGTTTTTCGACTGTCATTTTATTTCCTTAAGTGTTTTCGTGAATTTTTCTAATCTTTTTAAGCTTTCCAAAATCTCTTCAGTTGAAGTTGCAAGTGTAATTCTTAAGTAGCCCTCAGTTCCAAAATAAGAACCAGCAAGAGTAACTACATAATACTCATTAAGTAAAACATTTGCAAAATCTTCAGAATTTTTAATTGTTTTGTTTTTATAGTTAAGGTTAAAAAATTTCTTAATATTTAAAAATATATAAAATGCTCCATCTGGTTCGATATAATCTAAATGATTAATTTTTTTAATTGCTTGACAAATGGTATTTTTTTTCTTTAAGAGTTTTTTGTTAACATCTCTAATATAAGAAGATTGATCTTCTAATGCGGCAATACAAGCAATTTGTGACACTTGAGAGGCTGAACCTGTTGTTTGACTTTGATAGGCTGTCATTTTTTTAATAATATCTACTGGACCCAATGCCCAACCAATTCTATATCCAGTCATCGCATACGTTTTAGATGCACCATTAATACATATAATTCTATTTTTTAAATCAGGTGCAAGTGAAACTAGATTGTGAGCAAGAGACAAATCTTTGACAAAGATAATTTCATTGTATATTTCATCCGAAACAATTATTACATGTTCATGTTTTCTTAATTCTTTTGCTAATGATAAGAGTTCATCTTTTGAATACATAAGACCACTTGGGTTAGAAGGAGAGTTTAATAATAATATTTTCGTTTTTTTATTTATTGTTTTATTTAATTCTTCTGGGCTAATTTTAAAAGAATTATTTTTAATTATTTTACATTTTGCTCCTGTTAATTTTATCATATCTGGATAACTTAACCAATAAGGTGCCAAAAAAATTACCTCGTCATTTTCATTTAAAAGTGTTTGAAAAGCAGAAGTAAGTATATATTTTGCACCACTCCCTGCTGTTATTTCGTTAACATTATAAGAAATACCGTATAATTCTTCAAATCTAATAGATATTGCTTTTCTTAATTCAATCATACCATTTGCTGATGTATATTTTATTTGCTTCTCATTTATAGCTGTAATTGCAGCATTCTTTACAGAATCAAGACTATCCCAGTCAGGTTCTCCAATTGCTAATGAAATAACAGGCTTATTATTTTTTTTTAATTCAAGTGCTTTTGCTACTAGTGAGAGTGTAAGAGATTCAGATATATTCTTAATACGAGTAGAGAGATAATTATTCATGTATTTCCTTTGTGTAAATACCAAAAGAAAGAGCTTATCCTATTTAGTTTATTGGAGTAGCTTAACTTATTAATTATTCATATATATAAAGTATAACAATATTTTATTAATAATAAATTATTTGAATAATGTAAATTAGTGTTTAAGAATTAAAGCGTATTTAAGAATTTTAATACAGTTAAATTTGAAAAAAGATAAAAATATATTGGGTAAATCAAAATAGAGTCGTTTTTATTGAAAGATCCTACATTAGCAGGTGAAAGAAAGAAAAGCAGCTATATCGTAGTATTTACACGATATAGTTTTGCCTTTTATTTTATTTTACTTTTTCTACGTAGTCACCAGTTTTAGTGTCTACTTTTATTTTATCACCTTCAACTAAATGAAAAGGAATTTGTACAACAGCACCTGATTCAAGAGTTGCTGGTTTTTTACCACCTTGAGAATCCCCTTTAAAGTTAGGAGGAGTTTCAGTAATAAATAATTCTACTGTAGCAGGTGGTTCAACTGTAATAGCTGTTCCATTAAAGAATAACATATCAACATTCATTCCATCAATGATCCATTTTTCAGTATCGCCAACTTGAGAATAGGTTAAACCAATTTGATCATATGTTTTAGTATCCATGAATTGTAACATTTCACCATCATCATATAGAAATTGCATTACTTTTTGTTCTAAATCTGGTTTTTCACATTTATCACCTGCATGGAAAGTTTTTTCTATTACTTTTCCATTTAAAAATGATTTGATTTTACAACGAACAAAAGCAGCGCCTTTTCCAGGTTTTACATGTTGGTAATCTGTAATTTTATAAGGAGTTCCATCGAATTCGATTTTCATACCTTTTTTTAATTCACTCATTCCTATTGCCATTTTTTCTCCTTAGATTTCTACATAAGAAACGCTAATTGCAGCTTCTATGTTTTCTAATTTTTTTAATACAGTATGGTCTATTTTAGAATCGACTAAAATTACAGCTAAAGCACACTCTTTTCCACGTGCCAGTCTAAAGTCTGCAATATTAACACCATTATCTCCTAATAGTCTTCCAACTTCCCCAATAACACCAGGCACATCAGAATTTCTAATTAGAATCATATTTCCTTTGGGCTCAATATCAAAGGTAAAACCATTAAACTCAACAATTCTAAGTACATCATTATCAAAAACGGTACCAGAAATAGTATTAATACCATTTTCAGTAGTAATAGTAATTTTAACTTTATTAGAATAACCAATTGAGCTTAAGGTTTCTGTTTCTTCAAATCTTATGTTTTTTTCTTTTGCTATAAACGCAGCATTTACATAATTAACATCATTCTCAGCACTAACACTTAATGCTCCTACAGTTGCAAAAGTAGTTAAAGAATCTAAATATTCTTTAATATCACCTTGAGCAGAAATAGTAATTGAACGAATTGCAGATTTATCACTTTGTGCCAATAAAAAAGCCATTTTTTGAGTTAATTCAATATATGGTTTAACAAAATTAGGAATTTTACTCTCATCAATAGGTAAATTTAAGGCATTTGGATAAGCAATTCCACGTGCAGATTCAATAGCATTTTGCGCAGCTTGAATTGAAATTTGTTTTTGTGATTCTTTTGTATTTGCACCTAAATGTGCAGTTACAATAATATTATCTAAATCTAATAATTTGTTTGAAGTAGCAGGCTCTTTAATAAATACATCTATTCCTGCCATAGAAATTTTTCCAGATTTAAGATTGTTATACAATGCATCTTCATTATATAATCCACCTCTAGCACAGTTAATTAAAACCACACCATCTTTCATTCTTGCTATTTCTTCTTCACCAATTATGTTTAAAGTTTCTTTATTTTTTGGTGTATGTATAGTAATAATATCACAGTCAAGAATTTCTTCAAAAGAAGATGCATACTTAATACCTAAATCTGTTGCTTTTGTCGAAGGAACATATGGATCAAACGTTATTACGTCCATTTCAAAAGATTTAGCTCTAAGTGCAACTCTATGACCTATGTTACCAAAACCAATAACACCTAATTTTTTACCAAATAATTCTCTACCATACCAGTCTTCTCTTTTCCAGATTCTTTCATCTTTTAGTTGAGAGTGTGCATAAGGCATTTTTCTCATACAAGAAAGTAAATGAGTCATAGTAAGTTCAACTGCTGCAATTGTGTTTGCTGTTGGAACGTTCATAGCAATAATTCCTCTTTTGCTACATCCATCCATATCAACATTATCATAACCAACACCAGCTCTTATAATAGCTTTCAAATTTGTTGCAGATGAAAGAAATCTTTCATCTACATCTGTTGAGGATCTCGTAATTACTACATCAGCATCTTTGACTACATCTAATAAAGCAGTTTTATCAATATCGGCCGCGTAAACGTAATTAATGTCTTCCGTACTTTGTAAAATATTCAAACCATCTTCATGGATATGGTCACAAACTACAATTGTATGCTTAGTCATATTATGTAAATCCTTATTTAATTTGGTCTTTTAATAAATCACCTAAAGTCATAGATGAGTCATCATTTACTTCTTTTAATAATTCTCTTTGTTGTTGTTGCTCTAATCTTTTAATAGATAATCTAACTCTATTTCTTTTAGTATCAATATTCACAATTACTGCTTCAATTTCTTTACCAATTTCTAGTGCTTCAGCATCTTCTGCCATTGGTCCAAAATCTTCAGTTCTTACAAGTCCATCTAAGTTGTCTTCAATTTTAATGAATAAACCAAAGTCTTTTAAATCTTTAATTTGTCCTTTAATAATATCTCCAACTTTATTAGCTGCTTGGAATGCTTCAGCAGGCGATTTAGAAATTTCTTTTACAGATAAAGAGATATTTTCTTTATCAGTATCAATTTTAATGATTTTAACTTCAACATCATCGCCTTTTTTGTAAATTAATTTACATTTAGCATTTGATTCCCAAGAAGCTTCTTCATTGTGTAATAAACCATCTACTTCACCAATAGTAACAAATGCACCAAATTCAGTTAATGTAGCAATTTTACCAGTAACAATGTCACCAGTTTTATTTTCTTTTTTAAATTTTGCAAAAGGTTTTTCTTGTAATGTTTTTAAAGATACTCTTAATCTTTTTTTATCAATTTCAAGTTCAATTACTTCTACATTAATTTCTTCACCTAAAGTAAGCATATCTTTTGGGTTTTTTAAGTTTTTATTCCATGAAATTTCAGAAATATGTAATAAACCTTCAATGTCATTTCCTAAGTCAACAAATGCACCATAAGATTCAAAGTTAGAAACAGTAACAGTAATAGTATCACCTACTTCTAATTCGTCTCTAATTTCTTCCCAAGGATTTGGAAGTGCTGCTTTGATTGATAATGATAAATGTTGTTTTGTTTTTTCATAAGAAAGAATAGAAACTGTAACTTCATCCCCTTCATCATAATAATTTGCAGGATTAACAGGACCTTTATAAGAAATCTCATTATAGTTAACTAATCCATCAATACCGTCTAAATCAATAAACATACCGTAAGATGTGATTTTTTTGATGATTCCATTTACTGGCTCACCTTTTTCAATAATGATTGCAACTTTAGAGTCTTTTTCAGCTTTAGAGTCTTCAATTAATTTCTTTCTAGAAACAATAATTGAATTTTGCGCTGCATTTACTTTTAAAACTTTTGCTTTAATTTTTTTACCAACAGCACCAATTGCTTTTAAGTAAGACTGAGCCATAGGCATGAAGTATTCACAACCATTTTCATCTTCAAGTACAAATCCACCTCTGTTTTTTACAGAAATAATTTTACCTTCAATTACAATACCTTCAACTTCTTCACCGTGTTCAGCGATAAATGCATCAAATTTTTCTTTTTGAAGTACTTTTCTGTAAGAGATAGAAGGTCTTTCACCTCTTATACCTAAAAGCATAACAGGGATATCATCACCCTTATTAAACTTTAATTCACCATTAATTGTGATTTCAGAAACATAAAGTTGACCTTCGATCTTTTGACCAACGTCTACTAATACTCTGTCACCTTCAATTTCTACAACCACACCTGTTACTACAGAGTTATTCTCTGTATTTTCAAAAGACTCATTAAGCATTTGCTCAAAATCAAAGTCTTCGCCTAAATCAATGTCATCAATACCCATATTATTCCTTCGTATTTACCGTATTTATTAAATGCGAAGATTATATCTAAGTTTCCCTTAATACTTGCCTTATACTTTTTCTATATATTTAAGCACAGCTTGTATTACCCAATCAGGTGTAGAAGCTCCTGCTGTAAGACCACAGTGGGATTTATTTTTGAACCATTGGGGTTTTAAATCTTTTTCATTTTCAATTAAATAAGAGTCTTTACAGTTCTCTATGCAAATTGAATGAAGTTGTTTGGTATTAGAAGAATTTTTCCCACCAATTACTATCATAAGATCAACTTTTTGTGACAGAGCTTTTGCGGCATCTTGATTTTCTAAGGTTGCATCACAAATGGTATTAAATACTCTTACTTCTTTGTTTTTTAAAATAAGGGCATTTACAATTTCAAGATACTTTTCTTTCTTTTTTGTAGTCTGGGCAATAGTGGCTACTTTATCATGTTTGAATTTTATGGAATCTATTTCATTTGGATTAATTACAATATGTACATCCTCTTGATCTTCACCGTAAGATTGCACCCCTTTAACTTCTGGATGATCATTGTCTCCAAAAATTAAAATTGAATAACCTTCTTTAGACATTTTTTTAACAATTTGTTGAGGCGTAGTTACAAAAGGGCAGGTTGCATTAATAACTTTTGTATCTTTTGCTCTTAAAAATTTTAAATCATTTTTAGGAATTCCATGCGTTCTAATAATTACTGTTTGCTTGTCTTTTACATCTTCAAGACTTTTGTATAAACCAACATTATAATCATTTTCTAAACGATCAATTTCATTTTGATTATGAATTAAAGGTCCCATGGTTGCAGAATTTTTGTGTTTTTCAGCAATTTCAATAGCTCTTTTTACACCAAAACAAAAACCATAAGAAGTAGCTAGTTCTACTTTCATTATGCTTTCCTTAAATCATCTAAGATATCAAAAAAATTAGGAAAAGAGGTTTGAATACATTCGATGTCTTTAATTTCCATACCACACTTAAGTCCTGCAATTGCAAAACTCATTGCAATTCTATGATCCCCATGTGAATCAATACTTGCCTTTTGTAAGCTTCCGCCTATTACTTCATAGCCATCATCAAACTCATTGAAGTCAATATTACAAAGTTTAAGGTTATTTACAACAGAAGATATCCTGTCACTTTCTTTTACTCTTAACTCTTTGGCATTGGATACTTTAGATATCCCTTTAGCACACGCCATTGCAATTGCTAAAGCCGGTAATTCATCTATTAACCAAGGAATATTGTCTTTAATATGAACTGGCTTTAATTCTTTGTGTTCAACAACAATATCTCCAATGGGTTCGTATTTATCTTCTTTTAAAATAAATTCTATTTTGGCACCCATTTTTTCTAAAATTTTATAAGCTTCTATTCGTGTAGGGTTTAAGGTAACATTTTTTAATACTATTTTTGCCTTAGGGGTAATAGCAGCAGCAATTGCAAAAAAGAAAGCAGATGAAGGATCTGTTGGAACGGTAATTTCTAGAGGTTTAAGTTTGCCTTTTAAAGGTGTTATATTAATAAAACCTTCTTCATCTGTAAAAATATCAGCACCCATACCCCTAAGCATTCTCTCCGTATGATCTCTTGTTAATTCATTTTCTTTATATTTACAAAGTCCATCTGCTTTTAAAGCAGCCAAAATCATTGCTGATTTTATTTGTGCTGAATCAATAGGAGAAGTATAAGTAAAAGCTTTTAAAGTACCACCTCTTACAAATAAAGGTGCTTTATTTCCGTCCTCTCGCCCATCAATTTGTGCCCCAATACTACGCAAAGGAATAACTACTCGGTTCATTGGTCTGTTATTTAAATATCTGTCTCCACTTAAAACGAAAGCTCCAGGCATTGAGGATAATAAACCCGTAAATAATCGCATTCCAGTACCTGCATTTCCACAGTCCAAAATTTCTTCTGGTTCGTAGAAATTCTCATTAGGAATAATTTCTATACTTGAACCTTCTCTTTTTATGCTTGCACCTAATTGTTCAATAATACTTAGAGAATTAAGTGTATCTTCTGCTGTTAAAAAGTTTTTTATTTTACTTGTTTTATTAGAAAAAATTGAAAACATTGCACATCTGTGTGAAATAGATTTATCACTTGCAATAGAGTCAATTGTTTTTCTAAAACTTTGGTTTAATGCTTCAATACGTATACTTTTCATTTTTTACCTTAGTGTAATGCTTAATTCTTCGTTTAATGTTTTTACCAATGCATCCATTGTAGATGTGATATCTTCTTCTTCCATTGTTTTATTAAAATTTTGTAATACAAAACGAATCGTAAGAGAATCAAATTCTCCTAATTTATCATCAGAGTAAATATCAATTAAATTAAATTGTTGAATATTCTCATTTTTTAAATCAATAATACATTTTTTAATTTTTGCATAGTCTAGTTCTTTTGGAACAATAAGAGATAAATCTTTTTTTGAAGCTTGAAATTTTGAATATGTTTGTGATTTTACTAAATCATTAGTAATTGAAGAAAAATCAAGCTCAGCAATGAAAGTATCATTTAAAGAATAATCATTTGCCACACTTGGATGTAGTTTTGAAATATAACCCACTTTTTTATTGTTTATTATAATATCGCCGTTTTGAAAAGGGTGAATGAAATCATTTAATTTTTCATTGTTTTCATTTTTTACTATTTCAAAACTTCCAATAGAATTTAATACTTTTTTCGCAAATTCAAAAAAGTTAATATTTTGCGGTTTTCCCGCATTTGATAATTGTTCTTGTTCTTTTTCACCTGAGAAAACAAAAGCAATTTTAGAACTTTCTTCTCTTTTTTCATTAAATACAGTACCAATTTCAAAAAATGCAATGGATTTAAAGCCATGTTTTACATTTAATCCTAAAGATTCAATTAAATTAGGAAGTAAAGAAGTTCTGTAGGTATTTAATTCTTTTACTATTGGATTTAAAATATCTAAGCTTTCATTAACGACTGAAAAATTGTATTTCTCTAAAATATCTTTATTTGTAAACACATATGTTAATGTTTCATAAAAACCATTTGAAACAGATTTTTGTCTTATAATATTCTTTTTGATATATGTTTGTGAGGTAGTATTTGTTCTGTTAACTTCTTCTATACTTAAAGGTTTTGATTTAATATTATCAATACCAATAATTCTTACAATTTCTTCTGTAACATCAGCAATATTTTTAATATCATGTCTGTATAAAGGTATTTTCACCCCTAATACATTATCAATTCCTTCACGAACTTCGAAACCCAAAGAAGATAAAATAGATTCAATTTTTGCTTTTTTAGTAACTTGACCAATAATTGAGTTTACTTTTTTAACACTTACATCTAAAGAAAGCTTTTGTTTATCATCAACAAATATCTCACTTCCTTTATGAATTAAAGCTCCAAATGAAGATACAAGTGTTGTAAAATAATCAATACCATAAGAAACATCAGGCTCAGATCCTCTTGAACTTTTGTAATATATCTCACCTGTTTTAATCTTTTTTTCAAATACATTTTTAGCCAATAACTCTGGGTTAATGTATGAAGCTTCTAAGATATACTCTGTATCTTCTTGTGATACTTTTTCATGAGAAATACAAATGGTACTTAATTTCTCTTTTCCATAAACACAATCAAAATTATTTTCATCTTTTTTAATATGTAAAACAGATAAATCATTGCATTTATCTGTTTGGTTTTTAGCATAAGCATTCAATAAAACACCATTGGTATGGATTGAATAATTAATAGCATCTTGAATGTCATTGTTCTCATATTTATTTAATAAAGCAAGACGAAGCTTGTGCATAATTGGTAATTTGAAATTTGAGAAATCTATGGCTTTAAAAACAAGGGATGCATCCATTTTTGAATCGCATTCTATTTCTAAACTTTGTCCAATACCACAATCATTATAATTTAATTTTTTTTCAAACTCATAGGTTTTTAAATTGTAATAAGCCGCAAGTTCACGTGCTACTCCATGAATACTTAAACAATCTCCTCTATTAGCCGTTAGTTCTATTTCAATAATATCATCATTTAATAGTTTGTATTCATTTAATTCTTTACCTAAAATTAGCTCACCAATAGAATTATCTAATTCTAAGATTCCATTATTAAGTTTTGCCAAACCAATTTCACTTGAAGAACAAATCATTCCATTTGATTCAACGCCTCTTAGTTTGGCTTTTTTAATTTTAAAATCATCGCCTAAATTACATCCCACCATAGCTACTGGAACATATTGACCTTGTGCAACATTTTTAGCTCCACAAACAATTTGTACACTTTCATTTCCTAAATCAACTTGACAAATATTTAATTTATCAGCATCTGGATGTTTGATTTTCTCTGTAACTTTTCCAACTACAACCCCTGCAGGAATTCTATTTT
>Ga0209395_1002195_pt1 | contig 26145 bp, 23 predicted proteins | sample GOMGulsemesocosm_3_FD_184635 | JGI IMG/M metagenome (GOLD analysis project Ga0209395, IMG submission 184635) | Methane-oxidizing microbial communities from mesocosms in the Gulf of Mexico - GOM9D Gulf of Mexico (SPAdes) (version 2) | ecosystem: Environmental > Aquatic > Marine > Cold seeps... | reverse complement strand
CTAGAGAAACGTCCTGCACATCTATGTAGCGAACGTGATGGCTTTATGGATACCTTATTCTTTGCAGGGTTAACCCTAGCTATGATATTGGTTAGTGTCATTATGTTTAATCAATCAATACCAATAAATACCTTCGTTCCCATAGTTTTTTTAATAATGTTAATACTTCACCTTGTTATATATAAATCACAAGAGAAAAACGATTTAGAGCAACAGAAACAGTGGATAAACCAACAGGCAATTTCAGCTAATTTAAAAACGAAATACTGTGAAGATATAGATTTAGAAAAATCCAATATTATTTGGCTAGTAATAAGGTTTTGTCTTTTTGTTACACTTGCTGTTTTCATCGCTGTTCTAATTTCTTCAATCTTTGATGATAAGAAAAAGTAATAGATAACAACTACAGGCTAATCGCTAATAATTTTTTGAAGTTAATAATTATAAGCGGTGTCATCTCTCAATTGAGTATATGACACCGCATCAGAGCGAAGCACACTCATGTTTAAAGCGAGGAGATATAACAATGAATAGAATTCAATTGCGTGATAATAAGGGCAACCTAACTGGCTGGATTGAAACAGTACATGGTGGTAGAAAACAGATTCGAGACAGCAGAGGTACATTGCTTGGTTGGTATGATGCTGCAAGTGATAAAACGACCTGTGCGAGAACAGGTCGTTGGATTGGTATGGGAGAGCAATTGACTTCATTATTATAAAGTAACTATTTTCACTTGTAGCAACTATTGGCAATTAGCAATTGGCAATAGTTGCTGAACCTAAATCTTTATAAAAGAGTGATTCAGATACACCCTGCCTTAATTCAGCATCAAGATAATCTAAAATATTATCTTCCGGTAGCGATAACTTAACAGTTTCAATTTTCTGTATAGCAATTAAAAAAGAAAGATTTAAACAAACCCTTTCACCAAGTGCTATGAAGCTATTGTCTAAATCTTTGTGTAGATCATATTTCCACATTTTGTACTTGAGCAAATCAAGAAAGATAATTGACATATTATATTTTAATGCCGTCAAATGATTTACTGCCAAATATTGATGAGCTATTTTTTGATAGTCCATAAAAATAATGGACTTATGGTCAATTAGTATTTCTTCATTTGTTTTTTTCATTAGTACTTTACTCACTTGAATAGCAAAGGTATGAATAACCAGCCAATATATTCAAAAAATAGTCTACCATCGCTCTTATCATCAGCCTCAAATAAAAATACCAACATATCGCTGGTATTTAATTATTTGTTTTTCTTCGCTAATTATTGATGTCCTTTCCAAGCATACTCAATTTTCCATAGACCTATTATATTTTGTTCTTCAATATGTGATTTCACTCGACGTATAATATCTTCGTATTGATTGAATGTTAGTTGAGTCCAAGCTGGTATTCCATTTGTAAGCTTATGCCCTTTGAAATCATCTATTAAAAAAGAAAATCGTTTTCTATCTAACTTTTTAAGCTGTTCGAGTAACAACCTATCAATAGGGGGGTGAATATAGTCTGCAAAAGGCTGATTACTAAACTCTCCTAAGAAATACACTTTTAAATAAACATTTAATAGCTTTGCGGCAATACCATAAGAGTAATTTTTACTAATTAAATTTTTACCACTTACAATATTTTGCGTATTTACTAACCGTTGAACCTTTTCAGAATCAATCATTGCACTGATGGTCGAATGATGCCATGTATCGAAGGACTCCTGAGTTGACATAGCTCGAACTTCTTCAATGTGCTCTATAAAGCTATCTTCTGAATTTTGATCTGAGCCTAGTAATAAAAGCTTTTTTCCAAACTCAACAGAAAATCTAAATTTGGTACTATTATTGGCAGCAGTACCTGCGGCCCATACAGCCAGAATATGTTTATGTTGTTCAATTTCGTAGTTTTCTATGTTCATTCTATCCCCAAATAGTTAAAATCAATTCGTGAACAAATCACTTAGCCTAAGCAATAAGTTTATACATTTCCTTTATAAATTAATCATTTCTCTCCAAGCTTCATATAAAAACACCATAGCGACAGTATCAGTCTCGCAGTAACACAACAGAGCTTTTTTCAACTCTTCACGTTCATAGTCACTCATGTGAGTAAACTGTAACCTTGCATAAGCGGTTAATGCTAAGCCACCGTTATTAAGCTCATCACCCTCTGATAACAATTCAACATCATGGTCTGTTATATCAGTAAACATTTTAGGCAAATGTTTATATGGGTCTTTTACTTTACCTTGTTCATCAAATTCAATCCAAACTTTTTCTTTAAAGTTCAAACTGTTAATTGAATCAATGACACCTTCACTACCATAAATGGACTTGCTATATTTCTCTTGCAAATACTTTGAGCTATTTAAAATGACAGGTAATACGTACTTAATTGAATTTGAGCCATTCGTTGCGGGGTCATAATAGTATTTTTTGACGAGTTCGAGCATATCTACCATGCAGCGGTCGCCATGCCAGTTTTCTTTACTACTGTTGGTTGATCGGGTGATAGTTTTGATAAATTCACAAAGCTCGTTTTTGTCTAATTCATTTGAATTAGACAATTGCCTATAAATTATATTCAAGTATGAGTTTTCATGTGGTGAGTACATGAATATAGTTCCCTGATCATTTTCAAGCTGAGCTTTTAAAGCACGAACAAATTCAAAATTAGGGAATTCACCTTTTGCTGTATTTAAAAATTCACCCGCATGTTCAACTCGTCCATCAGCATGAGCTATATGATGCGAAAACTGAAATGCTATGCCTTCGTATGGGCTCATGCCTTTGTAAAAAGGTATCGCTACCGCACTAGTTTCAAAATCAATAAAGTGCAATGGATAAGTCCAGCTAGCCATCTCATTACGCATACTGTCGCTGTCAAAATAGATACTGGTATCTTTATTCTGCTCTTTCTCAACTTGTAGCCACTGACGTTCTTTGGGGGCTAAAGTAGTATTTTTATTTTCTACTTCACCAATATGCTCAGGCTCAACATCAACAAGCTTAATAACACCCTGTTCTATACATTTATCAGCGCCTCTAAAGTTCCAAATATCAAGTACAGTTTTATTGTTAAAATCGGCATCAGACCAATGTAATTGCTCTTTCCAACAAGATTTGAAGCCACTTAACTTACCATTTTCCTCATCAGCAACTGAGCATTGAAACTCACAGGTTTTACACTTCTTTTTGATAACAGGTGCTATTTTTTTATCTTCTTGATAATAATTAGCAAGTGCTGTGATATTGTCTTTAAAAGAATAAGCTGGCATTCCCGTTTGTAGTTCTTTGCGATAAACAAGTTCAACGACTTTATCGACATTAATTTTGGTGAGTAATTTATTGGTTAAATCTTCAGCATTAAGACTTGATGATACTGTGACACCTTTTCGATTATGTTCATCTTTAGCCAATACAAACTTTTGATTAAGACCATCAGTTTCACAAGTTGCTGACTTATCTACCAGCATTAAGTAACTGCTAACCGTAGATTTTGGAAAAGCACTTTTTAAGACATGTTTTTGAAACGCGACATCGAAAATATATGCTCGCCATTTTGATGATACATTGCCCTTTGTGTTGAGAAAGTCTTTATCTTTTTGGCTTGAATACGATTTGGCCTTCACTTCAATTAATTCAAAGTGATTACCTTTTTTAACTAATACATCAACACGAATAAACAAGTTGTTAAAACGAATAGCGGGTTCAAATATAACTACTTCATCAAGCGCTAGTAGGTCTAGTGTTTGTTTTTCAGCTTCATCATAGTCAAGCGTAGTAATATCAAAACCATTAGGGTAATACTGCTTAGCTAATTCACCAACTTGATGACCACCATCAGCAAGGGCTGCCAAGAAAGGGTCATCAAGCATGGTGTTGGGGTATTCTTTTTTACCTGTATAAAAAAGCTTGGTTGGACATTCCGTTGCCATTTTGAAACGAGATTTAGTTAAGTAACGAGGTTTAGTCATTTGTACATCCATTTGTAGTTAACATTTCAAGCATCATTATAACGACTTGTAAGACACTTTCTGTCTTACCCCATAAACTTACACTCTCTCGTCTATTTCCTTAAGCTTTTCTATGTTTCCAGTTTGTTCATGAGGGCTTCTACTGATAACAGGCACACTATCAAATTTATCAGAGTACAACTTCGATAAGTTATCTGCCCTACGTTTCATTTCTTCTCTCAAGAAGTCAGGTTTAATGACCTCCATTGAGTCAGCAAAGCCACTTAAGAAGTTAGCTATGGCAAATGGGTCAGGTCCTTGTTTATCTTTAGAGAAATGATCTGGGACTTTAATTGTTGATTTAATTAACCATGAGTCATCAGCTTCATGCTCTGCTTCTTTGAAGTTATGACCAAATCGAACACTCTTAAAGTAATCTTTAACACTAACGTTAACTCTCGCTTCAAACTTATAACTTTTTTCATAGTTATTAAAATCAACTTGTTCAAACGAATAACCTGATGACTGTTTAATATCCCTAAGGCGAGCTACCTCAAACGTTTTCACACAATTTAATTCATGAACATGAGCTAAAACCATTACCTTATGATTCACATATTGAATTTTTTGCAGTGACAAAGAAACTAAACTTGGCATTATTCCTTTATGTAATGTTTCATACTTTGCGTGTATAACATATTGCTTGTTCAATGCATCATAAGTCTTGTCCCAGTCTTGTTCATTGCCAATGACAATTTTAGGGTTAGGGCTAACCTCAAAACCTGAAGGATGAAACTGTAGCTTCTTTTGCCAAAATTTAGCGGCATGTAAATCGTCATTAGCTTCATCCATATCCGCTTCAAGGCTTTCAATAATGCTTGGCGGAAGGAACTCCTTCAAATATTCATCAACAAATTGAAATGCTATTGCTCTCGCCATCAACCTATCTTCAGATATTTCTTCGCGACCTAATGCCACATTTTTTAATGGGCTACTTGACCAATAATAATAGGCTTGTTGACCCCGACCTTTTGGTTTTTCCTCAACCAAAATCATTAAACCTGTTTCCAAATCAGAGCCAAGTTCTTTAATCATTCGACGTATTTCACGTCTTATTTCTTTTTTGAAATCAGCGACAACTAAATGTTCATCTTCTCGAATAAACTCAGGATGTTCTATAATTTGGGCAATAGTTAACTTATTGCCCTCACCTACCCCAATAATTCGCTTTATTGCATCGTTGTAACAAGCGTACGTTCTAGACATCCTGATTTCCTTGAGTAAGAGGTTGGCCTTTAACTAAACTTTTTTTAGCTAATAACTTATGGACTTTTGAATAGGTAATTATTGATAAAACTATTCCTATTCCACTACCTAATGCTGAGCAGAGATAAGTCAGCATAAATTCATCACTCATCACAAACACTTTGATATAAAGCATATTAGACAATGAAATGAACCACGCTAACGAAAAAGCCCCTATACAGTTTTTATCTCTAACCAACTGAGAGTTTATGCCAAGCATGTAAACCGTTAATAATGAACCAAAAAACACCGTAATATATTCCATCGCAACCTCAACAATAATGATTTATATGCTCATTGTAAATACTAACTAAGACATCTTTTGTCTCGCCACAGCGTGAAGCATGAATTTAGTGAGTCTCAGTACCAACTTCCAGAAATGATAGGAAATTGGTTACATCATTGAGGACTAAGGAAAGTTCATTTTTTTGAAAGTCATCCGCTTTCTTAAATGACACTAAGGTCGCCTCTAAAAGCCCATTAATAAGTTCTTGAGTGATAATTAGCTCACGTTCAGATAGTTGATATGAAGGCTCAGACAGTTTTTGAATAACTTCTTTTATTTCAGCAAAGAGAGCTTTGTCTTGCCACATATCAGGAGTAATCCAAAGGTTTAGCATGTTAATAACATTTGCACTCCCTATATCGTTAGTCATAGCACTTTTCATATAAACGTCCTCTTAGTTCAATTTACTGTTGTTTTTATGGCGTGTAGTATCTCGATTGGTCTTTTTATCCATGTTTTTAGCAAAAGTTTCATCTAAATTAATATCAAGCTGATTAGCTAAACACACTACAATAAACAACACATCAGATAGTTCGTCAGCAATGGCTGTTTTAATACACTCTGGTTTTTCACCTTTCTTAAAGCTTTGTTCGCCATATTCTCGACCGATTAATCGAGCTACTTCTCCCACTTCTTCAATCAAGTTTGATAAGTTCGTTAACTCGCTAAAGTAACTGACACCCAAGGTATTAATCCATTTATCAACTTTTTCCTGTACCACTGATAATGATGATTGCTTATCAATTGAGACTGGTGAGGGTTGAGAGCTATCAATAACTAGAATGTCATCCAATACTAATTCATCATGCTGCTTTAAATAAATTTGATCTTCGTGCTCTTTTAGCAATTGTTCAAAACAATGAGCAAGGTATTCAAAGCACTGATTTGGAGAACCTTCACAATTAAATGTATCAACGACAACATCATCTTGATTAATCACTGATGCTTTATAAAGACAATGCTGATGATTCATTGAAGATAGTGCTACTGGCTCCATAGTGCAGTTGGTAATGGCTAAGGTGTACTTGCCAGACAAACTATTAAGAACACCTGTTGTAGCCAGAAGAACATTAGCTTCTTTTTGGTAATCAGGTTTAATGCGATGTAAAAAGTAATCTTCCGATACTTGATTGTTCACTGTCTTCATAAGTGCCCTATCCATTGTTATATACTAATTTAGAGTCATTATACGTATCGCTAAGACATCCTTTGTCTTAGCCTTCTAATTCCTCTATCACTCTCCAAACTAATTAACTCACGACAAATTAACGGTAATCTATTTTCTAATTCATATAGCCTTACTAAGTCGCCCCAATACCCTATATCGTAATCAGTTTGTTTATTACCTGAAAAAGTTTCATTAATAAATTTATATAAGTGGAACTCATATTCACTATAAGAGCCAAGTGTTTTATATTCAGCAGGTAAACGATACTTCAGGACAATGATATCTTTATTCAAATCAATCAAATTTACATGTTCATTTTTTTTATTAACTTTAAGATCTAAGTCAAACCTCAGTTTGCTTAACCTTCTAGGTAAGTCATGCTTAATTTCGTAGTATTCAACTGCTGCCATCCATGTCAGGTATTCAAATTCCTCCAATTTGCTTTCAGTTGTCTCTTGCTCTAACAAGTCCTCCCCATTAAAGGCATTCAGGTGCTGAACAATGACTTTGTATAAATGTTTTTCATAATCTTCGGCATTGTTAATTTGCTTATCTTCGGCTCTAATCTTAAAAAACCTCAGCATTTCTGCCCTAACTACATCATTTGAAATTTGCATAGTGCTCGCCTTTGTTAATTAACTAATTTAAAAAATAAAGTCATCGTTCCTGATTACCCTTCATATCAATAAACGACATGTCATAGGTGAGTAGTCCATAAAAAATCAGATTGATAAATGTTATTATGCAGGAGACGCTAGACATTAACTGTCTGTGTATTGTTCGCACGTGATGATTTAAGAAAGAAGAAAGAAGAGAGAAGGAATGATTTAAACTTAAATGTGCCAACAGGAAGCTAACACTGATTTATGTAACTCGATTTGTTAGTATTAATTATTGAAGATAAAAGAAAAAAACAAAGATAAAGTGGGAATAAATTGAATTCAAACACACAAACAATTTACTGGCACGATTATGAAACTTGGGGAATATCCCCAAAGTTTGATAAGCCTTCACAATTCGCTGGTATTCGTACTGATCTTGATTTAAACATTATTGGTGAGCCTGAAATGTTTTACTGTCAGCCTCCACAAGATTATTTACCTCAACCTGAGGCTTGTTTAGTTACCGGAATAACGCCACAAAAAGCTCAGCAACAAGGATTATGCGAAGCTGATTTTGCCAGCCGCATCCATGCTTTGTTTACGCAACCCAATACTTGTGTCGCAGGCTATAACAATATTCGTTTTGATGATGAAGTAACCCGTTACCTGTTCTATCGTAATTTTTATGACCCATACGCACGCGAATGGCAAAATGGTAATTCACGTTGGGATATTATTGATATGGTGAGAGCATGTTATGCCTTGCGTCCTGAAGGTATTAACTGGCCAACGGTTGACCGTGATGGTGAGCAAGTCGTTAGCTTTCGTTTAGAGTTATTAACCAAGGCCAATGGTATTGCCCATGAAGCAGCCCATGATGCGATGAGTGATGTTTATGCAACTATAGCTATGGCAAAATTAATTAAAGAAAAACAACCTAAGCTTTATGAATTCATTTTTAACTTAAAGAACAAAAAACAAGTCGCTGAATTACTCGATGTTTATAATATGACACCTATAGTTCATACCTCTAGTAAAATATCATCGCAGCATGGCTGTACTAGTTGGTTTGCACCGTTTGCATATCACCCAAGTAATAAAAATGCCATTATCGCCGTTGATTTAGCACAAGACCCTCAACCATTATTCGATTTAACCAGTGATGAAATTAAGGCACGTTTATATACCAGACATGATGATTTAGCTCCTGAAGAATTACCGATTCCGATAAAGCTTATTCACATTAATAAATGCCCTGTTGTTGCGCCAGCTAAAACCTTATTACCAGAAAATGCTGAGCGATTAAATATTCCACGTGAGCTATGTTTAACTAATTTAGCTAAGTTAAAACAGCATTTGGAGGTTCGAGATAAACTCGGTGATGTTTTTAGTGCCGATTTTGAAGGTGACGAAAACATTGATGCTGAGCAGGCATTATATGGCGGTAACTTTTTTTCTCATGGGGATAAAGCACAAATGGAAATTTTGCATCAATTACCCGTTGAACAGCTAGCAAACCACCCTTTTAAATTTCAAGACTCACGCCTAGCTACGCTATTTTTTCGCTATAGAGCACGAAATTATCCACAAACACTAACTAATGGTGAACAACAAAAATGGCAACAGTTTTGCCAAGACAAAATTCAGTCAGGTGGTAAAGGCTTACTAAGTCTTGATGAATACATGATCAAAATAGAAAACTTAGTACACGAATACGAAAGTAGTGAAGAAAAAATGAAAGTATTAAAAGCATTATATCAATATGTTCAAGGTTAAATAATGTTTACTTTTGTCGAAAATATAATGATGGTTAATAAGCCCATCGGTATATTTCTAACAATGATATATTGAAAAATTTATTATCTGAACGCTGTTTACGGCATTTTCTAGATACTAGCAATATTTAAGCTACACTTAGTGGTATTAGTTTCAAAATCACTAAGGTGTTATCGCAATGGTGACTAATTACTTTGGCAAACTAAGTACTAGGCTCTTCGCCCCGCTTATAATAGTTCTTGTTATCGTGATAATTATATTAATGAGCTATGTGCCTGGCGTAACCAAGGAACATGCTATCAATTCAGCCATAACTTCCGCAGAAAGCACCGTTAATCAATACAAAACTATTCGGGGTTATTATACGAAAAATATCATAAAAAAAATTATAACTGGCTCTGAGTTTAAACCTCATTACAATCACAAAGATAATAAAAACCAAATTCCTTTACCTGCTACTTTTATCCACGATATTAGCAATGAATTCTCTAAAAAAGGTATTATTACTTTAAAGCTATATAGTCCTTACCCATTTCCAAATAGAGCTAAAAGAAAGCTAGATAACTTTGGTCGACAAGCATGGAACAAGCTAAATAAAAACCCCAAACAAACCTTTGCTCAGGTTGAGAAAATTAATGGTAAAGAAGTTGTACGTGTTGCTGTTGCCGATACTATGGCAGCACAAGGCTGTGTAGATTGCCATAATTCTCATCCTGAAACACCTAAATCTGGTTGGAAATTAAATGATGTAAGAGGCATTCTAGAAGTACAAGTACCTATTGAAAAACAACTGAAAAATGCAACTAGCCTAAATATCACCATAGCAGCAATAGTTATTATTGCTTTATCGTCAACAATTGCCCTGTTATTTTTCATGTTTAGAAAATTAATATCTAGCAGACTGCGTAAAGTGAGGATCGCATTAAATGATATTGCCGACGGAGATGGCGACTTAGCTCAACGATTAGATGAGAATCCAAAAGATGAAATAGGTGTAATTGCTGTTGCTTTCAATCATTTTATGGAGCAACTTGCTAATACATTGATTCAAATAAGTGATCAAGTAGAGCAACTTTCTAAAACCACACAATCAATGCAACTTATTACAGAACAAACCCAAGATGGTGCAGCACAACAGCAGGAAGTGACGGAAAATGTCGCACAATCTATGAGTGAAATGATGTCTTCAACACAGGAAATGGCAAATATAGCCGCAACAACTGCTGACAATAGCCAACAAACTCAGCATCAATCAAATTTAGGTAGACAAACTATTAAGGAAAACCTCAACTCAGTAGAAGAATTATCAAAGCATATGACAGAAGCAGCAAAAGCTGTGACTAACTTAGAAAACGATAGCCAGAGTATCGGTAGTGTACTTGATGTTATCAGAGGAATTGCTGATCAAACTAACTTATTAGCTTTAAATGCTGCAATTGAGGCTGCCAGAGCGGGAGAACAAGGTCGAGGATTTGCAGTAGTTGCCGATGAAGTTCGAACCTTGGCAAGTCGTACGCAAGAATCAACCGAAGAAATTAATAAGATGATTGAGCAATTACAAACTGGTGCTAAAGCTGCAGTAACTACAATTGAACAAGGCAATCAAAGTATCAAAACAAGTCAAGATAAAGCTCAAGAAACCAACGAAATGATAAACTCTGTAGGTGCTTCAATCATAACTATTCAAGAACAAAACCTACAAATAGCCACAGCAACTGAACAACAAGCATGCGTAAGTGAAGAAATTAATAAAAACGTTGATAATATTAAGCAAGTATCCAATGAGGCAAGTGAAAATGCTATTCAGTTATTAAAAATAGCTGAAGAAATAAATTCAACAGCTCATTTGATTAATGAGCAACTAAAACGATTTACTAAGGGATAATATAAATTCAAATTGGCATTAATAAAATAAGAGCTTCAAAAGAGGCTCTTATCTTATTAAAGCATGTTAACTACTCTATTGCTCAAATCGTGAGATTAAACTAGAAGTATCCCAACGATTACCACCACTTTCTTGAATTTCTTTATAATAACCATCAAGTTGCTTAGTCACAGTCAAGTCAGCACCAACCTTTTCTGCTTCAGTAAACGCCATTGATAAATCTTTTCTTAACCAGTCAACTGCAAAACCAAAATCAAATTCTCGTGCACACATAGTTTTACCACGATTATCCATTTGCCATGAACCAGCCGCACCTTTAGAAATTGTTTCAATAAGCTTATCGGTGTCTAAACCTGATTTTTGTGCAAAGTTAAGTCCTTCCGCTAGTCCTTGTACAACATTTACAAAACAAATTTGATTGACCATTTTTGCGAGTTGCCCTGAACCAACACTCCCCATTAACTGGCTAAATTGTGCATAATCCCCCATAACAGGAGAAACACGATCGAAAATATCCTGCTCACCACCACACATAACCGTCAATACTCCATTAACCGCTCCAGCTTGACCTCCTGATACTGGTGCATCAATAAAGTATTTTCCTTGCTGCTTAGTAATTGTATGTAATTCACGAGCAAGTTCAGCTGAAGCTGTTGTATGATCAACTAAAATAGCACCTTGAGCCAAACCAGCTAAAATACCATTTTCACCTAGCGCTACACTCCTAACGTCATCATCATTTCCAACACAACAAAATACAAGTTCGCAACCTAGAGCAGCCTCTTTAGGTGTTAAAGCAAACTCACCTTTATACTCTTCCTTCCATTGTTCTGCTTTTGCATGAGTTCGATTATAAACAGTCACTTGGTAACCTGCATTTTGTAAATGCCCTGCCATTGGATAACCCATGACACCTAAACCGATAAATGCGATTTTCTTCATTATTTTTTCCTTTAAACATTCAATGAAGCAATTAAAACACGCCTTTATTTTTAACTCAATTCATTTAAAAACAATCAATTATTACCCTAAAAATCCTAGCGATACCTTTATTTAGTTTTTTCTAACATTTTGACTATACTTAGTTTTACTGAAAAAAATAAAATAGGACACTCCTTGCTCATTGGAAGAGGTAATTCATGTCAATGAAGATTCTAATAGTCGATGACGACCAAGTAGACCGTACACATATAAAAAGAATAATGAGACGTAATGACCCTTCATGCGCACTCACTGAAGTTGAAGATGTTGACTCAGCTTTAAACCTTTTATCCGTACACGAATTCGATGCCATTTTAGTTGATTACAATATGCCAAAAAAGAATGGTATTGAACTTATTGATGCGGTTAAAAGTGAAAATCTGCTTAAAGCTAGCGCAATAATAATGATGAGCACTTCAGAAGAAGAAGAAATAGCAATGCATTGTCTGCAAGCAGGTGCACAAGACTTTATGGCAAAGTCTGATATCACCGGCTACCGGTTACGCAGAGCCATTTTAAATGCCAAAGCGCGCTTTGATATGGAAGTAAAACTTAAAGATAGCTATCAAAAAGTCAAGCAACTGGCTGAGCAAGATAACTTAACAAAACTAGCCAATCGCTATTTATTTGATGAATCTCTTAAAGTTGCGATAATAAATAACAAACGACACGAATATAAAACAGCCTTAATACTTTTTGACTTAGACCACTTTAAGTATGTCAATGATACTCATGGTCACGATATTGGCGATCTCTTATTACAAAAAGTTGTTCAGCGAATTAATACCTGCCTACGAGGTAGTGAAATTTTTGCTCGATTAGGCGGTGATGAATTTGGCATTATTTTAAATCATTTTGAACGAATAGATGAAGCTGAAAAAGTTGCTCTTCGAATATTAAACTTATTAGCAAAACCCTTTTGCATAGGCAATATATACCTAACGATGAGTGCTAGTATTGGCATTGTAATTTATCCTGACAATGCCCTTACAGCATCTGACTTGTTTAAACGAGCAGATATGGCGATGTACAAAGCCAAAAATTTAGGTCGAAATCAAATTGCATTTTTTGAAGAGGATATGCAAAAACAATTTTTAACCCGTTATAAAATTGAAAGTGATTTAAAAAATGCTTTAGAACACAATCAATTTGAAATGTACTACCAGCCTGTTTTTAGTGTTAAAGATACGCAAATAATTGGTTTTGAAGCGTTAATCCGTTGGCATAATGAAGGTGGATTAGTTAGCCCAGATATTTTCATTCCAATTGCAGAAGAATGTAAATTAATAAATCCCATTGGACGCTGGGTGATCAGTCAAGCTTGTAAAAAAATACGTGACTGGCAAAGAAAATTCAATAACAAACTCACCATGTCAATTAACTTATCCCCAGTACAATTATCAGATGATTTATTACTAGCGCATATTAACAAATCTATCGCCGCTAATCATATCCAAGCACATACATTAGAGTTTGAATTAACAGAAACGGCTTTATTAGACGACTCCGCTCAAACAGAGCAAACCATTAATGAAATTAGTCAGTTAGGCTGCACTATCGCTTTAGATGATTTTGGTACTGGTTTCTCTTCAATTTCACATTTACACAATTTTCCAATTGATACTGTGAAAATAGATAAATCATTAATGCCAACAAACAAAGGATTACAGAGCAATAAAAAAATCATTCATAGCCTAGTTGCCATGTTGAAATACTTAGAGCTCAATATAGTTGCTGAAGGGTTAGAATCTAAATCACACTTAGCTTTATGCCAGTCATTAAACATCCAAAAGTTGCAGGGCTATTTTTTATCAAAACCCATGCCTGCAAAAGAAATAGATAAACTGGTAAATTTTTCTGAAAATAAAAAAGTCGAAAACAACAGTACCTGTTCTAGCACTGGATAAAGCCGATAACAATGAATTATAAATTAAAACTCAACTTGTTTTTAATAACAATATCTCTTTGTATTATGCCATTTCTACTCAACCTATTCGGCGTTGATTTTAGCTCTCAAATAGTAACATTATCAGTCAATGAATCCCTAGTCTCAACCTCAAATGATGAACAGTTCTATGCATTATCAGGAGCTTTCCATCACGCCCTTTTAGAATGGAGTGCGGTAATATTAGCGTTAATTGCTGGGGTTTCTGCCTTTTTTCACTACTACCGCTACAAAGATATTTCAGTTGCCATTATTGGTTTAGCCTTATTATGCGCTGGTTTTACCGATGCTTTTCATACGCTTGCCGCAACAAGGGTCATTTCAGCTAATGCCCCAAACAGTGACTTCATTCCATTTACCTGGGCATTCTCCCGGATTTTCAATGCTATTATCATGATCATTGGTGTCATAATTAGTTTATGGTTCACAAGAAGTCTATCTAGCAAAAAAATCACACTTCCCCCCAAAAGACGTAGCTACCAAAATAAAATCTTATTAATAGTTAGCATATCATTTATTACCTTCGCGATAAGCTCGGTTATCATTGCCGCAACCAGTAGTAAATTACCCCAAACAACGTTTACCAATGCATTAATCACACGCCCATATGACGCCCTACCATTGGCATTGTTCGCTTTTGCAGGGGTACTCATTTGGTTATGGGATCAAAGAAATACAAATTTATTGAAATTTACTTTATTGCTCAGCATCATTCCTCAAATAACCACTCAGCTACACATGTGCTTTGGTTCAAGTATGCTCTTTGACAATCATTTTAATATTGCTCACGCATTGAAAATAGTTGCTTATGCAATTTTAACCTTTGGTTTTATTGGTTACTTCCTAAACAAAAGCCAACTCAAAAACGCTGAAGAGCCTCTTTCACTCCCCCAGCATTCTCAGCAAGAAAATTTACCCGAGCAGAAAGGTTTACTCGATATAGGAGTTGCAAAGTATCCACTGAGTTTAATTCTATCTTGCTTCACTTTTACTTTGGCAATCGTGATCACCTTAATGGTGAGTAGTATTTATAGTAGTGATGCTGAAAGATTAACAAAAGAGCATCGTCTGACAGAATTAGCCGGACATGGAGATGTTATTGAAGTCCTGATAAGGAAGATATACGAAGACTCAACTGATACAAAGCAAGATTTTCAAGATGAGTTAATATCAAATATGAATAAATTAAATTTCTTATCATTTCGCCAACAACAATTTTATTTAGCTGATAAGTCAGGAGAAATTATTTATCATAAAGAAGAACAAAGTCCAAGTGATCAAAAACAAATTTACCAACCAAAATTACAACAAGTATTTCCGAGCTTAGCTACAGAAATAGCCAATAATATTTCGAGCTCAAAATTGAGCAAGTATTCAAAAGAAAAAGCAAAAACAAAACAACTGCCCCAAACTATTGGTCACTATCGAGCTGTTTCCCTTTCATTCAATAATTCAAACCGTATCATCCATTTATTTATCAAAATGGATGAACGAATATTACTCACTCAGCTCAGTACATTTAAAGTTCGAAGCTTAGTTATCGGCATTGGCTTAACTATTATCGCTATTGCCTTTGCTTTATTATTAAGTAGAAAGCTTTCTCAGCCTTTACAACTGATAACCCAAGCACTTGCTCGTTATAGCCATACAGGTGAAATAAAAGAACTACCTATTCATGCTCAAGATGAAAGTGGTGTACTAGCACGAGGCTTTCGCAACTTGCTAATGAGTAAAGCAGCACAAGATAAAGCATTAAAACAACAAAAAGGTGCGCTAGACGAGCATGCAATAGTCTCTATTACTGATATAAGAGGGAATATAAAATACACCAATGAAAAATTCACTGAGATCAGTGGCTACTCTAAACAAGAGTTATTTGGAAAAAACCATCGAATTCTAAACTCAGGTAACCATAGTAAAGAGTTTTTTAAAAACTTGTATCGTACCATTTCACAAGGAAAAACATGGCAAGGAGAAATTTGTAACAAAGCGAAAAGTGGAAGACTTTATTGGGTGAACACTACGATTGTCCCCTTTTTATCTCAAAGTGGTAAACCAGAAAGTTATGTATCAATTAGAACCGACATCAGTAAAGATAAGCTTAACAGCCAAAATTTACATGATGCTAAAGAAGACTTATCACAACAAATAACCAAATTAAAACAAGCGAATGCTGAGCTTGATCAATTTGCTTACGTGGCATCACATGATCTTAAATCACCATTAAATGGTATTAGCCAACTAGTCAGTTGGCTAGAAGAAGATTGTGCAGATATTTTACCTGAAGACTCTAAAGAGCATTTAGTTTTATTAAAAAGCCGTAGTAAGCGTATGATCACCTTACTTAATGATTTACTTGAATACTCTCGAATTGGTAGAAAAGATTATCCAGCAGAACATTTTAATTTAGCTCAATTAGTACATGATGTATTTGATTTACAAGGTAATCGCGAAGGCTTTACTTGTAATGCAGAAAATAAAGAGTTATTTCTTCAAAAAATTCCTTTTGAGCTAGTGTTGAGAAATTTAATTTCTAACGCTCTAAAACATCACCATAAAACAACTGGAATCATCTCTATTTATCTAACCGTATCAGAGCATTATTATCATTTAAACATTGCCGATGATGGCCCTGGCATCCCGCCTAAATTACATAATAAAGCATTAGAAATGTTCCAAACACTACAATCGAGAGATAAAACTGAAGGAAGTGGTATGGGATTAGCTTTAGTGAGGAAAACAGTTTTATATCATGGTGGCACATTAACGATTAATTCAGATGGTACTCAAGGAACAATAATAGAATTCTCTTGGCCTTTAATTACTGAAGTTAAAACTAAAGAGAAGGAGCTTAGTTTTGATATAGAAGCGAGTTAGTTAGACTACTAAAACAATATAAACAACTAATAATAATAAGGGGAATAATTATGAGCAATGAATCACAGTTAACAATATTAATGGTTGAAGATGATGATGTTGATGCAAAAGGTATGGCAAGGAGCTTTAAAAAAAGAAGAATAGCTAACCCTATTATCCGTGCAAATGATGGCTTAGAAGCATTAGAAATGCTTAATAATGGTGATGTGCCCTCACCATATATCATTTTATTAGATTTGCAGATGCCAAGAATGAATGGTTTAGAATTTTTAGCATCCATTCGAAATCACCCTGAATTAAAGTCAACCGTGGTTTTTGTCCTTACTACATCCCATGCTGAAGAAGATATTACTGCAGCGTATAATCAACAAATAGCGGGCTACTTTGTCAAGGACGAAGTGGGTGACAATTTTTGTGAAATGTTAGATATGCTTGAAGGTTACTGGCGAATCGCATATTTTCCGAAATAAATAAAGCAAACCTGATGAAAAATATTAACTTACAGGTTTAGTGCTTGTGTTAATTAGCTTTGTACTTTATTTTAATCATCCGACCAGTTAAGAGCAAATATTTATGAAAAGTTCTATTTACCAATATCAAGTCACTAATAATCGTGGTGAGGAAATATCACTAAACCAATATCAAGGTAAGGTACTACTCATTGTTAATACTGCTAGTGCATGTGGTTTTACACCGCAATACAAGGGATTAGAATCCTTATATCAAGAATATCAAAGCCAAGGCCTAGAAGTACTTGCCTTTCCTTGTAACCAATTTGGTCAACAAGAAAAAGGGAGTAATGAGGAGATAAAGAGTTTTTGCGACTTAACCTTTAATATTCACTTCCCACTCATGGAAAAAATAACCGTTAATGGCCACGATACTCATCCGTTATATGAATACTTAAAATCATCTGCTCGTGGGATATTAGGCTCTAAAAATATTAAATGGAATTTTACTAAATTCTTAATTAATAAAAATGGTGAAGTGGTTAAGCGTTATGCTCCAACCACCAAACCCGAAGCACTTAAAGCAGATATAGAAAAGTTACTATTTTAAGACGATTGCCTAAAACTGTTTATTTTTAAGTAGTAAAGTATCACAAGCGACAATGCTTAGTGATACTTATGAAAGTTAAAAATAAGAAACCAATATTTATCGCTTCGCATCTAAAGCTTGTTGAATTTTATTAAGCTCTTCAGCACTATATTTACCATGTTCTAACATCCGAACAACGCTATCTGCACCTAATTTACCCCGGTGTTTAAACTCAATTACTCTATGCTTATCACCAGTAGACAATCCATGTTTGAAGCTATGCTTTAATTCTCTAACCACTGTACTCGCGATACTATGTTCACTCTCATCGCCATCAATTTTTACCACAAATACGTTTTCACCTGATGAGTTCTCTAGCAAGCTCATGCCTTCGCCAAGTTCAACTAGCCCGTCAATATCAATCACCTTTGTATCGAGATGAAGACTATCTAAGCTATTAAGTAGCTTTTCTCTTAATTCTTCAGGTACATCAACTAGTGCTGCCTCTAATTGAGCTCTATCTTGTAACGCTTCTTTTGTTAAAGATACATTGGTCGTTTCGCCATTGGCATTGACAAAGACTTTAACTTGTTCTGTATCCCCTGCAATCACTTCAATTCTATGTAATTGGCGCAATTCATCTTTATCAGCTGAAGCAACAGCTAAAGCTGACATAGTACTTGCCGCACCAAAAATTGAAAGCGCAAGAGCTAAAGAAGTTTTATTTAATAATTTCATCATGATTCCTTTTATATTATGAGTAATTTCTGCTAATTAACTTCAGTAATAGATAACTCAACAAGCAGTAGTTTTAAGATTACCCAATAGACAATTGCGAGTTTCATACCAACTGTAAGTTTAATCGTATTAACAACAACTTAAGAAAAAGCATCACTAGAAAAGGAATACTTGTGTGCTTATATCAGGAAGATACATTCCCTATATCAGGATATTTTTTTATTTGTAATGATGTCGATTTAAACCTCATCTGTAAGGTTATGTTTTAAAAGAACTAAATTATTAAATTTTCTTGGCACTATCCTTGTTACACTAAAGAGTAATAAAGGTTGATAGAGTTGAAAAATGTCATTACGTAGTTACTTGTTTATATTAATTGGTTGTTTGATCGTTTTATTAACGATAATCCAACTGGTACTGGTTAATTGGATCGAAAAAAATATCGCCAAAGAGGTTGACTTCAAAGCTCGCCACTACAGCGAGCAAGTACTCGAATTAGCTGTAAATGAATGGGATAACGTTAGCCAGCCTCCTATAATCATTAAACAATCAGCATCTGATGATGTAGAAAAAAGTAAACTAATAAAGTTGAAAAGTGTTAATAACGTTAAAATGTATAGTATCGATAACGATCAACTTGTTGAATTATTAACCGAGGAAATTGAAGATAAACAGGTAACAGCAAAGCAGGGCAAAATGGAGCATACAAGTAAACAAGAACAACACGCAACACAGCTTGGACGTCAAATACTGCATCGAGAATTTAAGACCCTTGTTGAAAAAATTCACAATGAAAAAAACAAAGTACTTAATCAAAATAAAGCAATAAGTAATACCATTGTTATAGACTCACCCAATGTGAAAACACGTACTTGGATGAGCGAAACATTACCACCTTCAAGTAAAAATTTATTTAACCATATTCAAATTACGTTAGTTATTGTTGGTTTGCTGGGGTTGATTTTTGCTTACTGGTTAAGTATTAAGTTTAACAAGCCCTTAAAACAGCTTACTGATGGCTTTCAATACCTTGCTCAGGGAGAATATCAACACCAAGTTAAAGAGCAAGGCGTTGGTGAGATCAGAGCAACAATCAAGCTATTCAACCAGATGGTAAAACGATTACAGCAGCTCTCAAGTGCAGAAAAGCAACATAAAGAAATCGCTCATTTAGCAGAGCTTGGCGAAGTCAGTAGAGGTTTAGCTCATGCGTTAAGAAATCCAATACATACCATAGGGTTATCTATTGAACAGTTGAGTGATGACCATTTATCTGAGCAACAAAAAGCAAAACTTATTAAAACAATGCAAAACAAAATTGCTAATATTGATAAAAATATTAAGGGCTTATTAACCCTCACAACAACAGGTATTAACCGAGATGATAAAATTCCTTTGCTTGCCGTTATTCAAGACATTATGCTGGAATACAAATCTTGTCAGAATAAAGAAGTTGAGTTCGATATAAGCGTAGATAAAAACATTCAAGTTACAGGTGCAGAGTCTGAAATAAGAAGTATTCTACATACCTTAATCAATAATGCCTGTGAAGCAAACGATTCTAATTCAAAGGTAATGATCAGCTCTGTTATTCATAAAAACTCTGTTGTTGATATTGTTGTACAAGATCAAGGAGAAGGCATTGACGAGCATATACATGATCAACTTTTTCAACCTCATACCTCAACCAAACCAGAAGGAGCAGGCATGGGATTATATATTGCACAGCGACTCATCTCCTTGCATTATCGAGGGAAAATCAGTTTAACAAATCATGTAAACCAAAATCAACATACAGACGGATGTATCGCCGTTGCACAATTTGGACATTGTTAATATGAATATCAATCAAATACATCGAATATTAGTAGTAGAAGATGAGCCAGAGCAACGAGAACTGATTTGTGATATTTTGGAAGCAAGTAACTTCCATGTAATGAGTGCTGATTGTGTTGAACAAGCTATTTTATTAATCAAGGATCACAGTTTTGATGTGATTTTTTCAGACTGGAAACTTGGTGAGCTCTCAGGATTAGACTTGCTCAATTATGTTCGCAGACAGTTTCCTGATTTAGGTTTTGTTATTGCTACCGCTTATGGCACGATAAACCATGCAGTAGAAGCCCTACAGCAAGGCGCTGATGATTATTTGCCTAAACCATTTAAACGCCAAGAACTTCAACTGACTATCAATAAAGCGTTAAAAGCCAAAGCACTTCGCGGTGAAAATAAAGCGCTAACCGCTCAATTAAGTGAACAAAAGTCATTAGTAGGTTTAGTAGGGAAAACCCCTGCAATGCAGGTGGTTTATCAACGTATTGGTAAGATTTCAGCGACTAATGCTACCGTGCTTATTCTAGGTGAGAGTGGCACAGGTAAAGAACTAGCGGCACGTGCTTTACATGAAAATTCAGCCAGAAAAAATCAAAAATTTATCGCTATAAATTGTGGCGCCATTGCTGAGTCAATTGCTGAAGCAGAGCTGTTTGGCGCAGAAAAAGGAGCTTTTACTGGCGCTAACACCACTAAGATAGGTCGTTTTGAATCAGCTAATCAAGGCACTATCTTCCTTGATGAAATTGGCGAGTTATCCCCTAGTTTACAATCCCATTTATTACGATTTTTGCAAGAAAACACTATCACTCGCTTGGGTAGTAATGACGAAATCAAACTTGATATTAGAGTTATAGCCGCCACTCATCGCAATTTAGAGGAAGATGTTAAACAAGGTAAATTTAGAGAAGATTTATTTTACCGCTTAAATGTTGTGCCAATAAAAATGCCACCACTTAGAGAGCGGCAGCAAGATATTGCTTTATTAGCCGACCATTTTATTAAAGTGCATTCTAAACAGCATAACTGCCCTATTCCTAAATTATCAGCTGATTTATATCGTCAATTACTAGAATATTACTGGCCTGGAAATGTTCGAGAGCTCTCCAATCGTATTGAACGTTTTGTTTTACTCGATGATGAACAAGAGCTAACTCAAAATTTTACTCATTCAATAAATACCACAAATACTAATGGAGATTTGCCTGAATTCTCCTTTCCTAAAACAGGCTTTGATTGGGAGTTATTCGAACGTCATTGTTTAGCTCAAGCACTGAAAATGCATCAAGGAAATCGAACAAAAGCAGCAAAATACTTAAAAATGTCATATAAAGCATTTTTATACCGCCTAGAAAAATACCAAATAACAGCAAATTAAGTTTTTATAGAATGCTTTCGAAATAAGGTTTTCTTTTAAGAACGAATAAGTATAAACAAACGGTAAGTATGTTCTAAACTTATATCATAGCAATAGCCTAAGCTGAAGACTTTATGACCTTAAGCCAAGCTATCATTAAAAGCCTTAAGGAGCTAGCTATGAGTGTTATTTGGAGTAATCATGCCAGTCATTTAGCAAAGTTTATAAGCGATAAAAACGAGACTCAAGCTCATTTGTACCTTGAACAACTCATGTTATTCCCTGTCGATATTCAAGACAGGATCATCGAAGATATTAGTCAACTAAGCCATTGCAGTAACGATGCTGTTTCTAGCATCATCAGTCACTATTCTATGTTTGAATTAAAGTAACAGCATAATAAAGGAACAATACAAACAGAAAACTACGCTGAAAGTTGCTGTAAGCGTAGTTTCGCAATTTGATCACGACATGCTGCTGCTTGCTCAAATTCTAAGTTTTGCGCGTGATCTATCATTGCTTTTTCTAATTCTTTTACTTTGTCATCAATTTCATTAACTGACATAACATGATAGCTTTGCTCAGGCTCTGCAGCATGTCGTGTGCCTCCTACTTTACTCGGCGACTTACCAACATCCATCACATCGGTAATTTTACGTTTAACACCTTGTGGATTGATATTATTATCAAGATTATATTGATGCTGTTTTTCACGACGACGTTCAGTTTCATCAATCGCCTTTTTCATTGACTTGGTGATACGACCAGCATATAAAATAGCTCGACCATTAATGTTACGAGCAGCACGGCCAATAGTTTGAATAAGTGATCTTTCTGAGCGTAAAAAACCTTCTTTATCGGCGTCTAAAATTGCCACCAACGATACTTCTGGCATATCTAAACCTTCACGTAACAAGTTAATACCAACAAGTACATCAAAGTGCCCTAAGCGAAAATCTCGAATAATTTCCACTCGTTCCACGGTATCAATATCAGAATGAAGATAGCGTGCTTTAATATTATGCTCGTCAAGGTAATCAGTGAGGTCTTCCGCCATACGTTTGGTTAACGTGGTAGCTAAAATTCGTTCATCAATAACAACTCGTTTCTTAATTTCAGACAATAAATCATCGACTTGAGTTTCAACATCACGCACTTCGATTTGAGGATCTAATAACCCAGTAGGCCTCACTACTTGTTCAGCAATTTCACCTGATGATTTTTCTAGCTCATAAAGACTTGGTGTTGCAGAAACATAAATGGTTTGTGGGGCTAACGACACAAATTCATCAAACTTCATAGGACGATTATCAAGTGCTGAAGGTAAACGAAAGCCATATTGTACTAAGTTTTCTTTACGTGACCTGTCCCCTTTATACATTGCACCAATTTGCGGCACAGTAACATGAGATTCATCAATAATCAGCAAACCATCATCAGGTAAGTAGTCGAATAATGTTGGTGGCGCTTCACCTGATTCTCGACCAGACAAATAACGAGAATAGTTTTCAATACCAGAGCAATAACCTAGCTCGGTCATCATTTCGATATCAAATTGAGTGCGTTGTACAATACGTTGTTCTTCAACCAAACGATTATTTTCTTTAAGTTGTGTAGAGCGTTCTTTTAATTCAATTTTAATATTTTCAACCGCAGCTAATATTTTTTCTCTTGGTGTCGCATAATGTGTTTTGGGATAAACAGTTACTCGTGCCAATACTGCTTCAACATGACCAGTTAATGGATCAAATTGACTAATACGCTCAATTTCTTCATCAAAAAGCTCTACTCGCAAAGCTAAGCGATCAGACTCTGCAGGAAAAATATCAATAACATCGCCACGTACACGATAAGTTGCTCGCTGGAATGCAGCATCGTTACGAGTATATTGCAACTCAGCTAATCGCCGTAAAATGTCACGTTGATTAATGATATCCCCTTGCCTAAGGTGCAACATCATTTTCAAGTAAGAATCAGGATCACCTAAACCATATATAGCTGACACTGAGGCAATAATAATAACGTCACGACGTTCTAATAAGGCTTTAGTCGCCGATAAGCGCATTTGTTCAATATGTTCATTAACTGATGCATCTTTTTCAATAAAAGTATCGGTCGTGGGCACATAGGCTTCAGGCTGATAATAATCATAATAAGAAACAAAGTACTCTACTGCATTATTAGGAAAAAATTCCTTCATTTCCCCATACAACTGTGCAGCTAAGGTTTTATTTGGTGCTAGCATCATGGTTGGACGATTTAGCTTCTCGATAACATTAGCAACAGTATAAGTCTTTCCTGAGCCTGTAACCCCTAACAAAGTTTGGTGTGCTAACCCTGATTCAATACCATCCATAAGCTTAGCTATTGCTGTGGGTTGATCGCCACTAGGAATGTAATCAGAAACAAGTTGCATAGATTTCATTAAGATATCACCTCAACTTCAGTTAACTCATTGTTAAACTGTTTGGTAAATAATCTATATGAAATAGCAGCCATAACGACATTGCCTAATAATGCACCAACAAAAAAACCGGTCAATCCATAATAAACACTACCAAGATAAGCTAAAGGAACATAACAAACAAAAAGACGAATAATACTAAGCATTAAAGCAACCATTGGTTTATGCAAAGCATTAAAAGATGAATTAGTAAGAATGATAATGCCTTGCAAGCCATAACCAAGCGGTAAAATCCAAATAAACAGTTTAATAACATCAGCTACCGCTTGTTCTTTAGCAAAAACATCGGCGATCCACGGAGCAGATAAAGCTAACAAAGCATAAATAAGGATTTGCCATAGAATTACAAATTTTGCGGATACTTTATAAGCTTTATCAACACGATGCATATTTCCAGCACCAAAGTTTTGACTGATAAAAGGAGGTAAAGTCATAGACATAGCTAATACCACCAAACAAGCTATAGATTCTATTCTTGAGCCAACACCAAAGGCTGCTACCGCTGACTCACCATAATTTGCCACAATAGCTGTTAATATAGCTGCAGCTATTGGCGTTAACATATTTGCTCCTGCTGCAGGCAAGCCAATATGCAAAATTCCTCTACTGGCTTGAATAAATGCTCGCCATGAAATAAGTGAAGTATGAATAAGTTGCCTTTTTTTCCCAACCACATAGACCACGAAACTAAAACCACATATCCATGAGATTAAGGTTGCAATAGCAGCGCCTTCAATTCCCATCGCCGGAATGGGTCCAAAGCCAAAAATTAAGATCGGATCAAGTATTGCGTTAATTAACCCAGCACTACCCATGATGATACTTGGTGTTTTAGTATCTCCAGAGGCTCTTAAAATTGAATTACCTATCATAGGGCCGATTAAAAATACCCCACCTAGAAACCAAATGTCCATATAATCGTGGATAAGTGGCAATAAGCTTTGACTCGCTCCCAATAAAAGAAATGTCTCATCAATAAATAGATAGCCTATGAAAGCTAGAACACCTACGACTATTCCAGTTAAATACAATGCCGCTGTACCAGAGTCTTTAGCTGATTCGCTATCACCTTTTCCAAGCGCTTTTGCAATAATCGCTGAAGTACCAATCCCCAGTCCTATAGTTAAGCTGATCAGAGTAAATGTAATTGGGAAAGTAAAACTGATTGCAGCAAGAGGTTGCGTACCTAGTAAACCAACAAAAAATGTATCTACCAAATTAAAAGTCATTAACAGAATCATGCCGTAGATCATTGGCACAGTCATACGTTTAAGAGTTGGTGCAACAGGATCTTGAAGTAAATTTATTTGATTAGCTTTATTCATTAATTAATTAACTTTGTATTGGAGAAATAACAGGCGAGTTGCATTGTAAAAGATAGTTATAAGAGGCGCTATTTAAATATTGAATTTCCTTAGTAAGAAAATGTTTAATAAGTAGCTAGCTAAGCATTTTAAATTATTACTTACCGCTAGCTTCGTATTAATTCACAGAAAATAGCCAAAATAGTAGCTTTGAACAAAAAACAGGCTAAACTAAGTTAAACATATAACATTACCAACCAAGCCCCTGTATTTATTGGAAAATATAAAAAGTAAAACCTATTACATTTAAATATTCAATAAGCGTTTAATGCCAATAGTTACGATTTATCACACTTTCATCCACACAGTTACCCACAGTTTTAGTGGATAACTTACACAAAGAAGTTATTGAATATTCAACGATTAATTATTCAACGCAAAATGATGTTTAGAGCAGCACAACGCACATAAAACAGGCAAACAAACAAAAAAATGATTTTTTTATAAATATTGTGTTGACACTTTAGCGAGTGCCCTTTAATATTCCGCCCCGTTAGCCAAGCAGCTTGGCAAAACATAGTTCCTCAATAGCTCAGTTGGTAGAGCAACGGACTGTTAATCCGTTTGT
>Ga0209395_1002193_pt1 | contig 26157 bp, 20 predicted proteins | sample GOMGulsemesocosm_3_FD_184635 | JGI IMG/M metagenome (GOLD analysis project Ga0209395, IMG submission 184635) | Methane-oxidizing microbial communities from mesocosms in the Gulf of Mexico - GOM9D Gulf of Mexico (SPAdes) (version 2) | ecosystem: Environmental > Aquatic > Marine > Cold seeps... | reverse complement strand
TGATGGTAATTATTACACTGTTTTAGAAAGTAATGACCATCAGCTGATTGAGGGAGAGATTATCAGTGTATTCCAACATAGTGAATATGAAGGTAATTACAGTGTCAATATTGTCGATACTAATCAGATTGATATTGCTTTGGATTTGGGTATTGATTTGGACTCTGCCGCAGATCGAGATAAGACGTTTACAGTTAAGTGGCAGCGGGGCATAACGTATAAAAACCCTTATGCGATGCAAGTCTCTGTTGTACTACCTCGCGAGCAAGGTCGTTTTAAGGATGCAGAATTCAGGAACTTAGTTGCACGAATTGCACGTGCTGAGATGCCTGCGCATATTCAGCTGCATTTACGTTGGCTTGATGAGAGTCATTGGAATGAGTTTACGTCGCATATTACAGAGTGGAAAGCCACATATCAGGGCTATCTAGTCGGTGATGAAGCCATAACTCGCGAGACACTTGATGGTAAATCTAACGCTGTTATGGCTGGTTTGTTATAACGATGAGGTTCATTTATGGATATATCTCGTCGAGTTAGGGATAAGCATTATATAAAAAGAGTGACTGTCGACATTAACACAGACAATCAAGTCAAAGCCGTTGAGTTACAAAATAGCTTTAGTCGATTGTGCCGAGGGAAGCTTAAACGAAAGCTGGATGAAACTTTCACTGAAATTCTTAAGGATAACAATATTGAGCACCTTCGTATTGACCGTTTGGAGGTTGATTTAGGTAAATATCAGAGAGGATTAGATCAAGCAAAACTGTTACGTGACTTCCCTAAGATAATCACCAAAGCAATTACCAATAAAATCGCCCAGCAAGTAAAAACGAATTCAGACATTACGATTAAAAATACGACGAATGCCAAACGTTTTTTAGCAAAACGCAATGAAGTTGAATATGAAGAAAAGAATGGGTTAAATCAACCGCGTCTGGAAGAGGGGGTCTCTTTAGTTAATCGACAGTCAGATGATTTTATATCGAAATTGATTGAGGGAAATATAAAGAGCAATTCAGAGGTGGATAAAAATATTCGTCTAAGTGGTATTGCTGAATCGCATGATCATAGCGATGAAGAGTTATTTTGGTACTACTTGGATACGGGGTTATTACCTTGGTGGGCAAATGAAAACATTGCTCAACTATTAAGTGATATTTACTTTAAACTGGATCATCGTGATGCGGGGATCATACTGTCTCGAATTCTAAAGAGGCCGGAGTTAATTTCTCGAATCTGTTATCAGTGGTCTATTCCGTTTCAACTTGAAGTACTTGAAGGCATGAATGAACTGGGAGCTGGCCAAGTCGTTTTACGCTTAATTTTACAGTCTTGTGAAGCGGTTTCTGACCACTATGAGTTTATCCGAACCGCGTGGCATACCATAGTTTCGAATCATTATAGGCAGCTAGACGAGGTTCTATTATCACAACAGGTGATAGAAGATTGGCAACAAATGTCTGGATTTGAGCGCTGGCGTGCACAATTGTCTTATAGTGCGGAAGTGCGTCAAGATACTCTATTTTGGTATTTTTTAGAAAATGCAAAAATAACACCTGTAAACATAGATTGTGTCGTGCCCGAATCGTTATTTCTGTCTCCCACATTACCGCAATCAACCTCTAACCCGCAATTAGAGTTAATAGATAATATATTGGTAGATAATGCAGGTTTAGCATTATTTCTGCCTCACTTACCTGACCTATTTAAGCAATTATCCTTCACCAATAAAGACGGTTTTTTTGTAAATGAAAACGCACAGCAACGTGCCGTTCATATCTTGCAATACATGGTCGTTGGTGAGCAAGATTATGCTGAACCTGAATTAGTTTTGAATAAAATTTTGTGTGGTATTTCACCTGAACAGCCAGTTTGGCACAAGGTTGATCTGAGTACGCAAGAAACTAATATTTGTGATGAATTTATGACTCGATTGATAACACTGATTTGCAATGATGATGGGATGTCATTGGCAGACTTTAAGTGTGTTTACATCCAGCGTAGAGGTTCGATTAGTATAAGATCTCAGGCTTGGTTATTACGTGTTGAAGCTGAAGGTAGAGATGTGCTGATACAAGCTAATATACCTGAATTTAAACCTATTCACCCCTCTTGGTCTCCTTATCCACTTGTCGTGGAGTGGGGACATGATTTGAATTAATCCTATCAATTTTAAACCGACCTTAATTTTACCTTTTAATTTGGAGACTTATTATGTCTTATAATGCAGCCCTGTCTGAGCACCTTGTTAGTGCGCCACTGGATGAGATCTTAGAGACAGTATCTAAAAGCATCATCAACACTCAGGAAAAACTAAACCAAGAATCAATGGCTGTCGCTCAGCGGATGGCCGGTGCGGATCCCGATGAGCAATTGGAGTTTGGTACCAGCAAATATTCTTTGCTAGAACTTGGCTTTGTGCCTGAGTTTTACCAGCTGGGTGAAACGAATATTAATTTGAAAATGGCCATGCAGTTGGAACGAGCAAACAACGATGACTTATTGACAGTGACTGGCAGCTTATTAAGCGAAAACTATACCAGCCGCTATGGTTTTGACCCGTTAGGCGCATCAGAAGTGTCGGTTAAACTGGTGCCATCGTCAGTGCCAAATGTGTTTGAAAAACGTGTAGCTCAAATGCTTAAAGAATATATTAATGCAGCCTTTTTGGTTATTCGCGAATATGTGATTAACGCCGATTTAAACTCGCTCACGATCCTGCAGTTAGAAAGGGCCAGTCTCCACGAGTTAGTTGACGCTAACTTATCTGACTATAAGGCTAAATTGCAAACGTTACATCCAGATGAAGTGCCTGATGTGGGGAATTTACAGCAGATTATTACCAAAATAAATGCATTGGTTGTTATACGCACTTATATACTCGCTAATGACTTACGTCCGATGATGATGACCGAGTTATATGCTACGGGAGTGATAAATACCGTCGACCAGAATTTAGCGCATTATCGCCGTAGGCTTAATGAATTGAATAGTTTAAATAATGTTGATTTATTGCAGATCGCTGTTGAACAGACTAATGCGATTGCTAATATTATTAATTATGTATTGCTAAGTAATCTGGATTCAATCACGTTTGAGCTATTGGAAGACTCCGGTGTCAGCGGATTAGTCGAGGCTAATCTTGCGACTTATCAAACAAGCATTAGTAATTATGATAAAAACGCTATCGAAGAATTAACATTAGTTCAATTACAAACATTACTGGATTAGTTAACTTTATTACATTTAAGGGAGGACAGGTATGTCATTAAATAATAAAGCTAAGATCAGTGGTGTTTTATCATCCTTAGCACATGATGTTGAGCGTACGCGCCAATATTTAAGAACTGAGCAATTACCTTATGAATTACCGGAACTTGGTTTTGATCTTAAGTTAGCATTGTCATCGCTTCATTCAGGACACGGTGATCCTGGACTGAGGGTGAAACCTGCCGCACATGCTCATCATTTATTGCCGATAAGTAGGGTTGAAGGAAAATTGATTGCCTGCCAAAGCGGCTGTTATGTAAGTCATCAGATCAAGCTTAAAGTGGTAGAGCAAAATGAGCAACTGCTTGATGTAACCGCCGTAATTTTTCTTGGCGACGATATTGATGAACCACCCATTAAACAAGCTAAAGTTGAAATCAATATTGATCATAGTTTAGCTAGAAATATGAATAATCTAGTCGATTTGTCTGAATTTAAGGTATTGAATCCAATCGCATATACGGACGATGACGGTGAGGTTAGGTTTCAAATTCAAGTGCCAATATCGGGCAAAGGGAATCTTGATTTCCCGATAGATATTCATTGTGAAGTTATGAATAAATCTTTTATTTTGACTGCCTTAACTGGGAATGTTGAGCAAGAACCGAGTCTGGTAACGCTATATTCTCAGGTCTGGGATGAACAATTATTATCGATGATTTTTACGGTTTTAGACAGTGAAAGTAAGCCTATTACTAATCGAGTTCTCTCGATTACGATCGATCATGATCTGGCAAGTAACCTCAATGGTAACAACTTTAGTGAGTTACTCAGTATTGGACAAACAGAGTTAATCACGAACGAGAGTGGACAAGTTGAGCTTAGAATAGCGAATGCCAAAATAAATAAAGGCGAGTTGCAGTTACCCGTGACATTCAAATTTTCTAAAAATGAATTACGCAAAACCACCCTTGTCGCAACAGGTGAAAATACTTTGCCTGCGTTACTTTTAGTTGCTGATATGGCTGGTGTTGAAGAGCGTTATGAAGGTGGTTGGTCAGAAGATGACTCATTAAATCAAGATCAAGGTGGGCTCAATCATAAATTTGTCATGACACTTGATAAGGCGTCACCTGACGATTATCAAGTAAATGTAAAAATAGAGCACCAAGATACAGACGCTAATGATTTCTTACTATTACAAGCCAGTTATGTTGATAGTCTTGGACAAACTCAATGGGTTGATATTGTCAACGGGGATGCAACGATTACCATTCCTGCGAGTGTTACTGTCGTCAATATTGACGCTCAGACTCAAGAAGATGCAGATATGGAAGGGCATGAACGATTTAAGATCGTCATCGAAGCCGTATCTGGTGTGACAGGCTTAGTGAGTGCACAGGGGATCATTTTAGAAGATGATTCGCTGGTGGATTTACCCATATTAAGTTCGTTGAAAGTTATTTCTGAACCTAGTACTTGGAAAGAGGGGGGGTATGCTACTTTCGAGTTGATTATAGATAAGCCGACTGGCGATGTTACTTGTGCCAAATTATTTATCCGTCACTTAAATACTGAGCAAAATGACTTTACGTCTGAAATAACGGTGTTTAATGGGGTCGGTACTTGGCTAAGAACATTAGGAAGTGTTGGTACACAATATTTTTCGATATCTGCTGGAGAGTCTCGCATGACATTTAATGTGCCATTCAGAGACGATGGTATTGTTGAAAATAACGAACAGTTTGAACTCGTTGTTCAGGGGGTTGAAGGTGTTAGGGGCTCGCTCACTACTGGATGTCAGATTTTAGCATAGCCGTTAATTTAGGGTGTTATTTTGGCGGTATTCGCTTGTGTATTAAGTAGGTAATTTACGAGGTTTATAATGAACGAAGGTAATATTGAACAAGGTGCAGAACACGAACTTGGACGAATTTATGATATGGGGCAGTTTGTCGCAAATTTGGGGAGACAGGTTCATCAAGCAAAATTGCTCTGTGCTAACAAAGCATTATTAACAGATTTCAAAGTTGAAGCAAAAATTGTACTCGCAGATGCAGAGAAGGTTATTGTGGTCGACCCAAGTAAGCTTATTGAGCTTGGTGGTGAACATTATACGACTGTCAGTGTTCAGTTTGCGCCAGAAAGCATAGACGAAGAGCAAGTTAAGTTAATCATGCCATTGATTATTGGCTGCACTCGGGATTATGCAGAGCGTCAATTACAGAAATTGGATATTGCGTACGATATTATTGAGCAACCGATAGATGCTCAGGCGCAATATGGTGTGGTGATTACTCAATTTCCACTTGCAGATATAGAGTTCGGTATTCACGATGTTGCGCGAGTCGTTATTGGTTGCGCGTAGTGAGTTTTAGTATCTGGTTATTACTTACTTGGAGAAGATATGAACTTGTTCGCGAGTTTTTTTAATCAAGGTGCTACTGAGCCGATTAAAGCGGTGGGATCAGTACTTGATGATCTGTTTACGTCTGACGAAGAGGAATTGTCACTAGCGCTGGTTAAACAGCGACTAGCACAAAAACCAGCGCTAGCTCAGGCTGCGATAATGCAAGCTCAAGTGCAGCATCGAAGTATTTTTGTGGCAGGCGCGAGACCGTTTTTAATGTGGGTGTGTGGTGTCGGTTTTTTATTCTCATTTGTGATAAACCCTTTATTACAGTGGGGACTACCAAGGGCTGGTGCACCAGAGTTACCCCTTAATGTCATGATGGAATTAACACTGGCAATGTTAGGACTTGCAGGGTTACGCACTGTTGAGAAAATTAAAGGTGTAACGAGATAATATTAATAGACAGTAAAAGCCAGCATGTAGCTGGCTTTTTTACATGTATTAATTTTTTATGCGCATATTTACAGAATTACATAAGTTTTTATTTTTTGGCATTAAAGTATGTCAACTGATTTGATGAATGGTTAGCTCTAAATGAGTAGTTTGTTAATGTTCATCAATGTTTATCAATGTTTATCAATGTTTTTCATTTAGTTACGTGGGATTGCACTATTATTATTTTCACGCAAATTATTAAGTCGGAATTGAGTAATACCAAATACTGAGCTATCAGGATATTTCCCATCAGCATCACTGGAACCTGCTACGATATTGATTAGTAGATTAATTGCCTCTTTTACATGATCAATTGCCCAGATATGAAACAACCCATTCTCAATGGCTTCGACGACATCACAGCGTAGCATTAAATTATGGACATTAGCTTGTGGTATGATCACACCTTGAGTGGCGAGTGACCCTTTTGCTGAACACACGTCAAAGAAGCCTTCTATTTTCTCATTAACACCACCTATGGGTTGAGCATGGCCGAACTGATCCATCGAACCCGTGATCGCGATATCTTGACGTAATGCCAATTTAGAAAAAGCGGATATGATCGCACAACATTCCGCTAGTGATGCACTATCACCGTCGACTTGGCCGTAAGATTGTTCGAAGGTTAAACGTGTCGTGAGTGGGATCTTGGCGGTTTGACCAAACGCAGAGGCAAGATAGGCAGATAAGATCATGACGCCTTTAGAGTGTATACTCCCACCGAGTTTCACTTGACGTTCTATATCAAATATTTCTCCTTCACCAAATGAGGCGGTCGCGGTTATTCGTCCGGGGATCCCAAATTGATGTTCGGAGGTACTAATGACGGACAAGGCGTTGATCTGGCCAATTTTTTTACCACTGATATCGATTAACGTAGAGCCATTGATAAAGCTTTGTAATAGGTAGTCTTGTAGTCGACCGACACGTTGCTGCTTATTTGAGAGCGCTTGTTCGACATGATGTTGCCTGATCAGCGTCGCATTAGCTAAGCGTGCGCAGTAGTTTGCTTCGCGTAATAGGTTGGCTATATCAAGCGAATGTAACGATAGTTTTTCTTGATCTTCAGCCTGACGAGAGCTGTATTCAATGATCCTGCTTATGGCTTTTCGATCGCAATGCAACATAGCGTTATCATGCACGATGCTCGAAATGAACTGAGCATAGTGCGCTTCTGCAATATCGCTTCTCGGCATCACATCTTCAAAGTCAGCCGTCACACGAAACAGCTCTTTAAATTCAGGGTCATATTGCTGAAGAAGCTGGTAAGTTTCATAATCGCCAAAGAGGATAATTTTAACTGACAGTGGGATCGGTTCTGGGTCTAACGAGATAGTACCCGATAAACTGACTTCTCTTTCGAGTGAGCTTAGGTTTAATTTATTGGCGCGTAAGGCTCGCTTTAACCCGTCCCAAACATAGGGGCGCTCAAGGACTTTAACCGCGTCGATCATCAATACGCCGCCGTTGGCTCGGTGTAAACTGCCACTGCGGATCAATGAGGCATCGGTAAAAACAGTGCCTTTAAATGTTGCATTTTCAATATACCCAAAAATACTATGGTAGTTAGGACTTTCTTCTACCACGATAGGAAAGGAATCTGCTTCTTGGCAAACCAAGACGTTGACTTGATAGCGGCGAGGCATTTTTTTATCTAACGCTGCATAAGCTAATGAAATATCATCCTCACTGCCTTCTACAAATATTTCGAGGTTAGTGAGTATGTCTTTATTCATCGCACTGAGGTGTGCTTTAACTTCTGAAAGATGATTATATTTTTCTTTTAAAGGCGTGGTGCAATGTACTAATACTTCGAGTGCGATTTGTTCATCCATCTTCTGACTTTTATCAGTATACTCTTCTTCCCAGATGGTTAACTGGCGGATTATGTCACGCAATTTGCTTTCAAGTTCAGAGATATTACTCTCAAAATGCTTTCTTTCTTTGTCTGTTAATTGATCGAAACCTTCTTCCGTATAGGCCTCACCTTTGGGATCAACCGCAATGAGTTGGTAATCACCTTGTGCTGTGAGTGATAGGCTGATGCTGTGTTGTTTTGCTGACTTGGTTAAGTCTTGCAGTACCGCCTCTTGTTTTTCTTCCAGCTGGCTCTTTAACTTATCGGATCGGGTGAAATAGATTTCATTATCAAAGGCCATCGGTAATGCTTTTACTAATCGATGTATCAGACTCTCAACATCTTTTTTGAATTGATGTCCTTCTCCTGCAGGTAGTTTTAGCACTTTAGGGTGGCGAGCATCATCAAAATTAATGACATAACACCAATCAAATACGGCACTGTTATTGTCGTTAGGTTCATGACGATTTAAGTACCGTAATATCATGGTACGCTTACCTAGACCATTGTTACCTAACGCATAAATGTTGTAGCCTTTTTCTTTAATCGACATGGCAAATTCGACGGCTTGTTGCGCACGATCTTGACCAATAATTTGATCTAATGGTTGAAGGTGCTTAGTTGATTTACAGTCGGCAGCAAGCTTTGATAGTGTTGAAGGTCGATATAATTGACCACCACGTAGAGGTGTTATTGACATACAGTTCCCTCTTTTAAAACAGTCATTACCCCTAGTGTAGACATAGATCGCTTGTGTTAGCATACTGTTTTATACTTTACTGCCAGCTTATAGGCTACAAAGAGAGAGAAAGAAAGAATGATAGTGAACGCTGACACCCTGATTATATTAGATTTCGAGACTACCGGATTATCACCTAATATGGGTGACCGTGCGATTGAGATCGGTGCGGTGAAGATAGAAAATGGTGAGATCACTGAACGCTTTCAAGAACTGATGTACCCAGGCCGACGAGTGAGTGGCTTTATTGCTAATTACACTGGTATTACTAATAGCATGTTAGAAGATGCTGCGCCTTGTGAAGAGGTGATGCATCGTTTTGCTGATTTTATTCAGGGTTATAATTTGGTTGCGCATAACGCATCATTTGATAAACGTTTCTTAGATGCGGAATTAGCGCTAATCGGTCGCGAGTATGATGGTGAGTTCAGTTGTTCATTATTGGTGGCAAGGCGTATCTTTCAAGATGCACCGAGCCATAAATTAGGTGAACTGATTAAGTATACAAATATACCGTCAGGCGGTGGTTTTCACCGAGCATTATTTGATTCGGAAATGACAACGAAGCTTTGGTTAGTGATGTTAAATGAAATAAAATCACGTACCCAGTTAGTTGATATCCCCTTTAATTTAGTTCAGAAAATCGCAAAAACACCAAAAAAATCGGTGGATAGACTATTACTTCACTGTGCCAATTAACCCTCATTATGTCACCTTTAATAGGGTGGCAGTACATTTTTGTGTACAGGGATTATAAGCTCAAATTTAGCGCCGCCAAGTTGACTTTTTGATACGACTATTTGACCTTCTAAGCGCTTTGAAGCACTTTTCGCAATTGATAGACCAAGTCCTAAACCACCTGTTTTACGGCTGCGGCTTTTATCTAAGCGAGCAAAAGGAATAAAAATTTGATGATAGTTTTCGGGAGGAATACCTGGACCATCATCTTCGACTGTTATTTTTATGGTGCTAGCAAGTTGAATAATGCTTACCTGAACAGCTGACTGCGCATGATTCAACATGTTTTTTAGTAAGTTATCAAATGCTAAGCGTAAGCACATCTGGCTAGTCGTCATTGTTATTTTATCATCAGCTCGATAAGTTACCTTTATACTATTAGGTACCTGATATAGCGCGATTCGAGATTGAATGAAATCGGTTATTATAATGGATTGTGCGTTATCATTATAATGGGAGTGTTTAGCGCTGACGCGTGAAAACGTGGTTATCTGCTCTGACAATTCAACCATGTCATCGACATAGTCATCGATACTATCCAGTAATTCTGTATGTTTATCTCCGCTTATATCTCGTTTCAAGATTCCGACGGCTAGTTGTATGCGGCTAAGCGGTGTTCTTACTTCATGAGGTAAGGCTTGTGCGAAAATTTCACCTTCATCAACGCGTTCAGTAATTGCTTTTGCCATGGCATTAAAACTAATAGAGAGATCATGCAGTAGCGGGGTGGTTCGAAGATCTACTCGTGCATTCAGATCTCCTTTACCAAAGGTATGATTTATTTCAACTAAATGATTTATCTGAAGTTGTAACTTACGAATAGGGCGATATAAGTTTAGGGCAATAAGAAAAAGCATAAAAGCAAATGTGCCAAGTAAGATTAGATCGTCTTTAACGCCGTTTCTAAGTTGATCATCATAAAGATCTTCACTTATGGTGATCGCTGCTATGGCATTGCTGAGCCGGTACACGGCGAGATATTCGTTACTTTTTTGCATATAAATATCGACTTTATTAATAGACTTTATGTACTTGCATTCTTGGCAAGGAGATAAGCTTTTTAATAAGCTGATTTTTTCAATGTCGTAGTTGTATAAATCAACTTCGGCGCGTTGATAAAAATCATCTGCATTCATCGATATACTATTACGTTGGGACTCCAACACTCGATAAACTTGCATCGTATTTTGGTAAAAATGCTCGGTATCTTTTTGATGAGCGAATATATTCATTAACCATACTGTTAACAAAATACAGGCGCAGATAGCAATTACGATGCAGATATAAATATGCGAGAAGAGTGAAGTCAGACGATTATTCATTGATCAACATATAGCCTTTGTTACGGACTGTTTTTATGATCTGCTGAGTCGAGCAATCAATATTGAGTTTCTTGCGTAAGCCTGAGATCCGCATATCAATAGATCGATCAGAGAAATCATGGTCGATACCACGCAGTTGTTGGCAACACTCTTCGCGAGAAATAATTTTACCTACATTTTGGGTCAATAATAACAGTAGATCATATTCGGAATCGGTTAGATCTAAGGCTTTCCCTCTAAATTCAACACGCTGTCTTCTCGGATCTATTTTGAGTCTTTTAAGTTCAATTTCGTCAGGGCTACTTTTTTGCTGTCTGCTTGTGCGGCGTAGTAATGCTGCGATCCGTGCTGCCATAATATGTGGGCGCACTGGCTTGGTGAGATAATCATCAGCACCGAGTTTGAATAAGCTAATTTCGCTTAACTCATCATCACAAGCGGTTAATACTAGAATGGGTTCTTTAAAAAAGGTTCTCGCTTGAGCGCAAATGTCCATGCCTGATAAACCTGGCAGCATTAGATCTAAAATAAGTAGGCCAGGTTGATATTGCTTTATAGCAGTCAAGGCTATAGCACCATCATTAATAACCTTCGTTTCATAACCTTCGCTGTTTAAATACATAGCGGTTAATCTTGCAATTTCGTGGTCATCTTCGACGATTAATATTCGTGTACTAGGCATTGACCTCTCCCTTAAAACTATATTGATACTGAGTGTGTGGGTTTAGCTACACACGATTGTTGCCGTGGAGTATAAACATATTTATTGTTCTGTAACCTATCCGTAATTGGTACGAAATTAGGCGTGACAATAACAGTGATTTATAATGTTCTTTTTGGGCATATTTAAGTGATTTATTTGCATTTATTTGCATTTATAGCGATTAAGTTACAATTTTGTGCTTATTGAGCCTGTATTATTGATTTTTTCTCTTACACTTGCTTACAATAAAAATGGGGCTTAATCACGTTACAATAGAATTTGGTTGCAAATAATACATGGCTAAATATAACTAAGTTTGGCTAATAAGTGCGGAGGGTAAATCATTTGTTGAATTAATTTACACAGCTTTAACATTCTACTTTTTGGTTATATATTCTTATCTACCTCTAATCCAAGCCCACTCTCAATCAGTTTGCTGGTATTCACTCGCTTTTTAGTCAATTGTACCGCTTATCTTTGTGTTGTTTATTATTCCTGTATTGTTTACGGCCGTACTTCTGGTTCGTTTAAATCGGGCGATGACGTTATTAGCGTTAATGATGCCTTACTCTATCGCAATGTTAATTGGCTGGACGATATTCTTGCTTGGTTATTGGGCGCTTGGTATCCCACTTGGAATACAAGTACCTTATGATTATAGATGGGCTAGTAGACGTAATATTTAAATGATTTTGTTAAAATATAAAATAAAGCCAATTTAAGCATATACTTGAATTGGTTTTTTATGTGTTCAGAGGTGGTAATATAAGCAAATAGTGAGGCAATTTGTATTTGTAACTTGGCTCGGTATATCATGATCAACCTTCTTTTAATATAAAGCCTACTGTGTTTACGTTTTATATATAAATATCAGTTGTGAAAGGATGCTAATGTCTCGCTTTTTCTTTTTTGTTTTGTTTATTCTTTTATCTGGTTGTGCTGCGGTGGTCGCGGTTAATTACGATGTTATGTATGGCGCTGAAGACGTGCAAGATCGCTCGGTGCCTCTATCAAGCTCGCAAGCCGCGACTTACCTTAATGATGTTCAGCCATTGTTAAATCAACGATGTGTTGTTTGTCATGGTTGCTATGATGCGCCTTGTCAGTTAAAACTAACATCTCCAGAGGGTATTGAGCGTGGATTAAGTAAATCTTTGCTACACAGTGGATCTCGATTACTTGCTGTACCACCAAGTCGTTTATATAAAGACGCAACGACGACACAAGCGTGGCGTGAGCAAGGATTTTCTGCGGTATTGAATGAGCGTAAACAAGTTGAAGAAGCAAACTTAATGGCCAGTGTGCTGTACCGCTCTTTGGAGCTAAAGCAGCGAGATGTGTTAACTGGAGAAACCGCATCAACAACAGTGTTGTCTGACAGTTATGACTTTTCACTTAACCGAGAACAGCAATGTAGTACGATAGGGGAGTTTGATGATTATGAATTACAGCATCCTGAAGGTGGCATGCCTTACGGTTTACCGGCATTAAATAATGATGAGTTAAAAATATTAACCTCTTGGTTAATGAAAGGCGCAAAAATGTCGTCATTACCAGCGCTGTCTGATGAGCATATCGTGCAAGTAGCATATTGGGAAAAATGGTTTAATCAAGCGCCACTAAAAAACCAGTTGGTGAGCCGTTATATTTATGAACATTTGTTTTTGTCGCACCTGTATTTTAATGAACTAGATAACACTTATTTTAAGCTTGTCCGTTCGATAACCCCGCCTGGGGAACCCATTGAGATTATTGCGACTCGTCGTCCGTATGATGACCCTAATATTGAGCGTGTTTATTATCGTTTACAGCGTGAACGTGAGACTATTTTAGCGAAGACGCACTTACCATATGCGCTTAATGCTGCGCGTATGTCGACATTTGAAGAAATATTTTATCAGCCAGAATATGAAGTAGATCATTTACCAAGCTATGAGCCAGAAGTGGCATCTAATCCGTTTGTTACGTTTGAGGCGATACCACCACAGTCTCGTTATAAATTTATGCTGCAAGAAGCCAAAAATACCATCATGGGGTTTATTAAAGGTCCTGTTTGTCGAGGCCAAATTGCTTTAAATGTTATCGATGATCACTTCTGGGTGTTTTTTGTTACACAAGAAGCACAAGCTGGATTGAATAGCGATAACTTTCTTTCTCAGCAAAAAGCACATTTACGGTTACCTGCTGAATCAGAAAGTAATGCTGGTGTAGTGGTTAATTGGTTTCAATATTCACAAGCACAAAAAGGATATTTAGAAGCTAAAAGTCGTAAGGTTAATCAGTTGCTTAATAAAGATTCATTATTGGATTTACACTTAGTTTGGAGTGGTGAAAACCTAACTACGACCAGTCAAGATCCGAAAGGAAATGATAATGCGGCATTGACGATCTTTCGTCATTTTGATAGTGCAACAGTGGTTAAAGGGCTTGTTGGGCAAGAACCTAAAACAGCCTGGTTAATTGATTATCCATTACTTGAGCGTATTCATTATTTGCTAGTGGCTGGATTTGACGTCTATGGCAATGTTGGTCATCAGCTAAATACTCGTTTATATATGGATTTTTTACGTATGGAAGCAGAGTTTAATTTCTTAAATTTGTTGCCAAAAGAAAGCCGTCAAAAAGAACATGATTATTGGTATCGTGATGAAGGTATTAATGTCAAAAAGTATTTAGAAAATAACGATCACTTTTTTGCGAAAAATACTGATATTAACTACAAAACACAAAAGCACAAAACTGAGCTTTTTTCGTTATTGAAGACGCATTTAGAAAAGGTATTACCCAACCAATATGCGTTAGCACAACCAGGTACACCTGTTAAAGAAGTAGCATTAATGCAGGTGATTATGGAATTAGTGGGCTCGCCAGTCAATCAGTTACCTGAAGTATCAGTATTACTCGTGAATGATGGTGATAACAAACGGGTTTATACCTTATTGAAAAATGTAGCGCACAGCAATATTTCGAGTTTACTCGATGAAGAGTCTAATTTGTTACCAGCAGAAGATACGCTAACGGTTGTGAGTGGTATTATTGGTGACTATCCGAGTGTTTATTTAGCAGTAGAGGTCGATAAACTTCCAGTATTCGTCGCGCATTTGGCTGCGATGAAAACAGCTGAGGATTATACCGCTTGGTTAGATGATTATGGTGTTAGACGCTCAGATACTCGATTCTGGCAACATAGTGATGTGATCCAGACACTAAATCAACAGCTACAGCCTATTAACGCGGGTTTATTAGATTATAATCGTTTACAAAATAGGTAATTTACTAGGTTATAACCAATTGATTTTTTGATGCTTAAAACGTAGAGTAGCAAAGGATTAGAAAGTCAGAACGAGATGTGTAAATCGATATTCGCAGAACGTCATGGCTGATTATATTAGAGTCGGCAGGCAAGATAGGTGACCATTTATGTCAATGATTAAACCATGGAAGTTAATAAGTCTGTTATTTATTTTACAGTTATTAGCTGGCTGTGAATCAAAACTTGAACAAACACAAACGACAATTAACCAGCAAGTTGTAAGGGTTGAAAGCGATCTTGATAGATTGGGCTCGGCAATTGACAATGGCAGTATTCGAAATGCAAGACTGTTAACTGAGTATGCGCAAGTTTTAAAACAACAAAAACCAGAGCTAACACGTATAGCGAATCTGATTGCAGAAGATGCGACTCGACAAGGGCCTTTGTATCAGAATCTTGGTATGCGTTTAAGAGATGTTAAATCAGAGTCGGTCACGTTAGATAATGCTAATTCATTACTTGATGAGCTTACTCGTATTCAAGAAGCGGCAAGTCCGAGTTTATTTAATGATGCGTTAACAGATCCAATTAATGTGTTGGCGGATATGTCTGATGGTCACCTCGCACGTGTTGGCGCTATTAGTCAAATCGCTGAAAGAAGTTCGGGCGATGGCTCGGACTATGGTGCGGGTAGTCAAATGGTTGGTAACCCGAATTATGGTAACTGGCAAAGCGGCAGTGGCGGTACTAGTTTCTGGCAGTGGTACGGTATGTATCGCATGCTTGGTGATTTAACGGGTCGTGTTAATTATTCAAACTGGAGTAACAACCGCCGTTATAGTTATTACAGTGATTATGGCCGTTCACGTTATACCAGTCCCAAGCAAAGTGCTAAGCAAGCCGCTGTTGAAACTAAGACTCGCAAGTCTTTTCAGCGTAAAGGCCAATCATTTAGCTCTCCTTATGCGAAAAAACGTTCAGGTTCTGCCGGTTTGAGCCGCTCTAGCTACACGCCAACGAAAACTGTGAGTAGTTATTCTAAACCGAAAAAGTCGTTCACAAGTAGTAAAGCTACAAGTAATACGGGGTCATTTCGTAATAGTGGCAGCCGTACATCACGTGGTGTGAGACGCGGTAAATAGTAGCTATTATAACAAATTGATAGAACTGTCATGAGCGAATATATCGAACGCCGTGAGCAAATAGATAGAATAAGTTATGGAGATTAAGTATGTACAAGTTTGATGGATTAACGATGTGGACGACACAAGCATTGGTGATTGATTTTATTATTATCATTGCTTTGTTCGTTAGTTTAAAAATGATCAAAGGCTGGGTATCAAATTTACATGCCAATGATGAAATTGCAAAGCGTGATAACTTTGCTTTTGGTATTAGTTTTGCGGCTGGTTTAGCTGGACTAGCTATTGTATTAACAGGTGTCACCAGTGGTGATTTTGCTGATTCACTCTTTGAAGAAGCAACACAAATGGCAGGGTATGGCGTATTAGCGATCGCGCTAATTAAAGCAGGTCATTTTTTCCAAGATAAGGTGGCATTACAAAAAGTCAGTCTGCACGATGAAATAGTTAAAGGTAATGTGACTGCCGCGTTTGTTGAGTTTGGTCATATTGTCACGGTTGCAATTGTGGTGCGTTCTGCGCTGATTTGGGTGCTTACAGAAGGTTGGCATGGTTTACCTGTGGTGATTGCCGCGTTTGTTGTGGCTAACATTATTATGCTATTAGTGAGTAAATATCGTGTGCACTTATTTAAACGCACAGGTGATTGCCTGCAACAGCTTATCTTAGATGATAATCTGGCTGTTGGTATTCGTTATGCTGGGTTTTTAATTGGGTCTGGCTTAGCGATCACTGCGGCGACAGGCCTTGCACCATATGCTGCCGATAATATTGGTTTAAGTCTCATGTATTGGGCATTTTTTGCTGTTGTTAGTGTCGTTATCTTTTCGGTTTTACAATTAATTACCATTAAAGTTATCTTGTCGGGCGTAAGCATTGCCGATGAGGTTATTCGCCAAAAGAACATTGGTGTTGCGGTTATCTCGGCAACAGTATCGTTTTCGGTTGGTTTAACGATGGCAACCTTGCTCGGTAGCTAATTGCTTATTTAGTAATAGGTTTGCTTAATTTAAATAATAGATATGGCTCAAATTCAATAATGCAGTTCAGTCGTCATGAGGGCTGTACAGTTGTTGAGTTTGAGCTTTTTAAGTTTTAAATTACGACTTAATTCTCTCAACATCAATTAAAATACAGTAAGGCATCGTGTGGAACAGTCAGTTGTAAATAGTGATAATAAAGCAAAACAGGCACAGCAGCGTAAACGTACATTATGGTTTCACGATACGTTATTAATCTCGGTCATGATCATACTTGCTGGCTGTGGTTTGATTTATGAATACTTGCTTTCGCATTATGCTGGTAGGGTATTAGGTTCGGTTGAAAGTGCTATTTATGCCATGATAGGGACCATGATTGTAGCAATGGGGATTGGTGCGTTTATGGCTCGTTGGTTTAAAGATGCCTTTACTGCATTTGCCTGGTTAGAAGCGTTAATTGCATTAATCGGTATGAGTTGCATTTTGATTATTTCGGCGATGATAGCCGTGAGTTATAGCTTACCTCATCTATTATCGGCGACGTTTAATTTACCCAGTAATGTTGTGCTTGATGGTTACTTACCTCAACAACTAGAAAAAATTGCTAAATTTATGCCGTATGTGTTCGGTTTAATTCTCGGTATTTTTATTGGTATGGAGATCCCGCTGATCGCAAGGGTTCGCCAGCAAGTATATGGGCGATTCTTAGAAAATAATGCCGGTACTATCTATGGTGCAGACTATATTGGTGCTGGTATTGGCGCTGCAATTTGGGTTTCTATCATGTTGTCGTTGCCTATTATGGAAGCTGCGGCGTGGACGGCATTATTCAATGTTATTGCGGGACTGGCATTTTTATGGCGTTATCAAGATAAGATCCGTTGGGCGAAGTTATTGTTCCTTTGTCACTTGTTATTAATTGTATTGTTTTCGGTAATCTTAACCTTGGGAACAGGATGGTTAGCGCAACTAAGCAGTGTGTTATATAAAGATAAAGTAATTTACTCTCAGTCGACGAAATATCAGCATGTGGTCGTGACTGAACGTTATTTGAAAAACAAAGCTGAACCAGTGACTGACTTGTTCATTAACGGTCACTTACAATTCTCTAGTGCGGATGAGCAGCTATATCATGATTTATTAGTCTATCCGGCAATGCTTGCATCTAATCGTCACGATAAGGTACTTATTATTGGTGGTGGTGATGGATTAGCACTGCGTAATGTATTACGTTGGCCAGTCGAAGCGGTGACTTTAGTGGATCTCGATGCTGAACTATTGTCTCTGTTTGGTGCCAATACAGTTGACTATGCTGCGCCTGAAGCTATCAAAAAGCGTATGTTAAAATTAAATAAAGGTTCATTACAAGATCCTCGCTTAACATTGTATACGACTGATGCATTTTTAAAAATCGAGGCGCTACTCGATAAAGGCGCTAAGTTTGATACTATTATCATTGACTTGCCAGATCCAAATCATCCTGATTTAAATAAACTTTATAGTGATTATTTTTATAATCAGGTGCGTCAATTGCTCGCTGCAGACGGTGCATTAGCAATACAATCAACATCGCCTTATCATGCCCGTAATGCATTTTTGAGTATTGGTAAAACAGTGAAAGAAGCGGGCTTTTTACATGTTGAGCAGTATCAACGTAATATTCCGTCATTTGGTCAGTGGGGATGGACGATTGCGACAACACGTGGTAAATCGGCAAGCAGACGTATAAAGGATATTAATACTTTACCTGTACCGTCGAACTGGCTAAACAAAGAGTTTTTATTAGCGTCGTTTGTGTTCCCTGGTAATTTTTATGACAAAATGGACACTATTGAAATTAATCGACTCGGCTCAGGGGTATTGTATGATTATAACCGTGAAGCGTGGCAAACTGAGTCTGAGTTGTATAAGAATTAGTTGCGGTGCATAGTATAATACCCTGTAACTGTGTTGTTTTATTGTAATATTGGTAAGTGAAAATAACGATGGAAGCAAAAATATATAATCAACGTTGGTGGTTAAGTAGCTGTGATACCGAAGAGCTTAAAAGTATGATTTCAGCTGAGCTTCACCGTGCTGGCTTTATGGTATTGAACTTTGTTGAGCATTATTTTCAACCTCAGGGTTATACCGCGTTGTGGCTGTTAGCTGAAAGCCATGCTGCGGTACATACGTTTCCTGAAGAGGGAAAATCGTATGTTGAGTTATCCAGTTGTGCTGCCTCTTTATTAGATAATTTTGATCGTTACTTGCAAGAGTCGGCGGCTAAACAGCAATGGAAAGTAACGACGTCGTAGTGGCTTGAGTGTAAACCGTTACGAATAAAGCAGTTTCAAGCTCATTGCGATAGACATGGTGACCATTAATGGTTTAATGATTTTAACGCCTTTTGACAATACTAAACGTGAGCCAAGTGTAGCCCCTAGCGCTTGGCCAACTAACATAATACCACCCAACGCCCATAATACCTTCCCGCCGAGTGCAAAGAATATCAACGACGCGATATTAGTTGCGAAGTTTAGCACTTTGGCGTGTGCAGTTGCTTTAGCCAAGCCGAAGCCTGCTAGCGAGACAAATGCCATTGCAAAGAAGCTGCCAGTGCCTGGACCAAAAAAGCCATCATATAAACCAACACCGAAAGCAGCTGTTACTGCAAATAATGTTGGAGTAAGTACCTGATGTTTATCTTCATCGCTAATTTGTTTCGAAAATAAAAAATAACCACCAATGGCAAGAATGAGAAAAGGTAAAATTACTTCCAATATGCTTGGGTCAATGGATTGGATCGCAATACTGCCGAGGGCTGAGCCGACGAAAGTACAGGCAATCGCCAGTTTCATTTTTCTTACATCGATCATGCCTTTGCGTATAAAGTAAAAACTGGCAAAGAAACTACCGCCACAGGCTTGCAGTTTGTTGGTTGCGAGGGCTGTTGCAGGAGGAAGACCAACCCATAATAATGCTGGAATAGTCAGTAGACCACCACCGCCTGCGATAGAATCAATAAAACCAGCGACGACAGCCACTAAAAACAATAGTCCAACAATTTCTGCTGATAACTGAAAAGACATATCCAAACCCATGGTGTTGTACTCCTGCGTAATTTTAATTGCAATATCTTGAAATAATCTGGCTATATAATCTTATTTGCACGATTAACGCAAAGGAGTTATCTTCTTTATAGTGTGAGTTAAACTCACGCAGTATGTATTCGTCATTTAAAGTGAGTATTGCTATGTATCCTAATTTACCACCATTAAATGCCATGCGAGCTTTTGAGTCAGCCGCAAGAAATGTGAGTTTTACGCTAGCAGCTAAGGAGTTGTTTGTGACGCATGGAGCCGTGAGTAAACAGGTGAAGATATTGGAGCAATACCTTGGTGTTAGTCTATTTATTCGCCAACATCGAAAGTTAGTACTTACTGAGGAGGCGAAGCCTTATTTTCTGAAGGTGCAGAATGCGTTGCAAACAATTAATAGTGCCACGCAAGAACTCATATTCCAGCCTCAATTAGCACAGCGTATCGCTATCAATGTATTACCGAGTTTGACGATTAATTGGTTAATCCCGAGTCTGGAAAGCTTCAAGCTCAGTAATCCTAATTTATTCGTTGATTTATCAATTGGTGATTTTACGATTGATTTTACTCAACATCAGTATGATATTGCGATACGCAGTGCTACGACACGACCACAGGGTTGTAATGTCATTAAGTTGATGGATGAGGATTTATGTCTTGTGTGCTCGCCGCAATTAGCGCAGCAGATGACATCACTGCATGATATTAACAATATGACGTTGCTTGAGCATATTTCTAGACCGGGCTTATGGCGCTATTGGTCAGCTGATATAGGAATAGAGTTAACCATGGATGACAAGTTTGGTATGGAGCATTTCTACATGCTCAGTCAGGCAGCCGTAAGTAGTATGGGGGTGGCACTGATCCCGCGATTTTTTGTGAGTAAGCAACTTGCTGATGGCAGTTTAGTGGTGCCATTTTCAGCTGGTTTTGTCAGTCCATATAGCTATTATTTACTGACGCCAACCGCCAGCCCATTACCGTTGAAAGTGCAAGCGTTCGTTGACTGGCTATTGCCTTTATTTGCACCTTATAGATAACAGTATTTGTTATTGCTGAGTTTGTATTAGCGGCGGATTATTTTTCGAGAGACGACTTCAACACTGGGTTTATTGGAGCCATTCACGGCATTTAACGCCATTTTAAGCGCGTGTTCAGCAATTAATTCAAATTGCTGCGGTAATGATTGAATTTTGCTAGGTAGGAAATCCAGCAATCGGTTATCACCAAAAGTAGCCAGCTTCGTTGTTGCCATTAAGCTTGGGTTGAGTATCAAGCAATCAAGTACGCCTTCAAATAGTGTATACGAGGTCGCTAAGATAGCATCAGGGAATGTATCGTTATCTATCCATTGTTGCACTTGGGCTTGACCTTGATCTTGACTAAAATGATCACCATAAGCGGTTAACTTTTTAACCGGGATTCCATGCTGCTTAATTGCAGACAGGAACCCTTGTTCACGCTCTTTCGATATACCAAGATCTGGTACTGCGCCAATTAAGCCGATAGACCGAATATCTTGTTGTAATAAGGCTTGGGTAAGCTCATAAGCCCCGTCTAAATCTTCACTGATAACACAAGAAAAAATTTCATCATCCATAGCGCGATCTAACCCGATAACTGGTACGCCATTGGCTTGAACAGTACGGTAATAGTTGTGATCAGCTGGAAGTGCACTCGCCACTAATAAGGCATCAATACGACGACTTAATAAGGTATCCGCGACTTTTATCTCGGTATCCGCATCATCATCAGAGCAAGAAATGATGAGTTGGTATCCCGCTTTACGCGCATCACGCTCGAGTAATTTGGCTAATTTAGCATAACTGCTGTTTTCTAAATCAGGAATGATTAAACCAAGCGAACGGTTACTGCCTGCACGTAATGATTGTGCGGCATGATCAGGTCGGTAATTATGTTCATTAACGACAGCCATTACTTTTATTTGGGTTTTTTCACTAATGCGGTATTTACTGGCTTTCCCGTTAATCACATAACTGGCAGTGGTACGTGATACACCCGCTAGTTTGGCTATTTCATCTAATGTCATGGTTGTTTCATCCCTAATTTGTGCGCTCGCTCATAGTTTTTTACATGATTTGTTGTTGAAAATTGTAATCAGTCTAGAAACACTTCAGTATATTAGCTGAAAGGTTTCAGCAATGCCATGTATTATCATTTTGTCATGACTGAAGCCTTTTTAATTGATCATTTGCTGAAACGATTCAGCAAGGTTGAAAAACAAAGAAAAAGCAAGTGCTTAAGCAAAGAGTCATTGCATTATTACCTTGGTATTACGGAGTAAAGTTATGTTGTCACTGTCTTCTAATGACATTAAGTTAAACCAATCGGCGCCGAACAAACAGCTCGCGATTAAAACGCTTGCGCAAAATTTGGTAAATAAAAATTATGTGGAAGCAAATTATGTCGAGGGTATGTTAGCCCGTGAAGCGCAGCACTCTACGTATTTAGGCAATGGCATTGCTATCCCACATGGCACGGTTGATACGCGTGACTTGGTTAATAAAACAGGTGTGCAATTACATCATTATCCTCAAGGCGTTGATTGGGGTGAGGGAAAAACGGTTTATTTAGCTATTGCGATTGCAGCTAAGTCGGATGAGCATTTAGCCATTTTAAAACAGCTGACGCATGTATTAAGTGCTGATGGCATAGAGCAACAGCTACAGCAATGTGATAGCACGGAATCTATTATTACCTTGCTTGAAGGTCGCCAGCAGTCAGAAACACTATTAACAGCTGATTTAGTACAACTTGCTTTCCCTGCGAAAGACCTGTCACAACTCACCGCTGTTGCGGCGGGTTTACTTAAGCATCATCACTGTATTGATAATACCGGGGTTGCTGATGCGATCACTACACCTGCGACTTATCTGGGTCAGGGTTTATGGTTAGCGAAAACAACGAAGTCGGTAGTGACAACAGCTATCTCGTTTGTAACACCTGCAGAACCTTTGCTGCAAGATAGCTTACCTGTTCAAGGCGTGCTCATGCTAGCGAGTGCTAACGATCTGCATTTCAATAACATGCAATGCGTAGCTGATTTAATTTACCAGCAACAAGTTAATCAGTTATTTAATACAGATGCTGACATTGTTATCGGTTTATTGACGAACGTTAAACCGAGTGGTGTAACGGCCATATTTACGATTCATAACAGCCATGGTCTACATGCAAGACCAAGTGCCATGTTAGTGAATATCGCCAAGAAATATCAGGCTGATATTCAAGTTACAAATATGGCGGGTAAATCAACCAATGCGAAAAGCTTGATGAAATTAATGTCTTTAGGCGTAAGTTGCGACGAAGTACTTACGTTTACAGCCCAAGGCGATGACGCTGAATTGGCGTTAAAAGCGATTGGTGAAGGTATCGATGCTGGATTAGGTGAAGGTAAATAATGACCATGCAATTAACAACATTAAAAGTAGTAACAGTGACGCTAAATCCAGCATTGGATTTAACGGGTCATTTGCAAACATTGACTAAGGGCACGGTAAACCAAGTTAAGCACTGCGCATTAGAGCCAGCAGGTAAAGGTGTGAATGTGGCTAAAGTGCTGGCTGAACTCGGGGCTGATGTGACAGCGACAGGTTTTTTAGGTGTTGAAAATGAAGCCCCTTTTTGTCAGTTATTTGAGCGCACCAAGATCACGGATAAATTTATCCGCGTACAAGGTGCAACACGTATCAACGTTAAGTTAGTCGAAGCGAACTGCCAGGTTAGTGATATTAATTTTCCGGGCGTAAGCGTTACTGCTGCGGCACTCGTAGAATTTGAAACCATGCTGTTTAATTTATCGTTAAGCCATGACGTATTCATTATTGCGGGTAGTTTACCTATCGGTGTTAGTCCAGAAGTGTGTGCTAACTGGATTGAAAAATTACAACAGTCAGGTAAAAAGGTATTTTTTGATAGTAGTAATGCTGCATTAAGTGCTGGGCTAGCGGTACAACCTTGGCTAATAAAACCGAATGATGAAGAGTTAGCGCATTGGGCGGAAAGTTCGGCACTAGCGGATAAATCGTTAACCGAAATTGCCCTGCAATTATCAAACACGGGTATTGCCAATGTGGTGGTATCACTCGGTGCTGAAGGGGTTATGTGGTTAAACAAAGAAGGGTGGTTACAGGCAAAACCACCTACGATGGATGTTGTTAGTACGGTTGGAGCGGGTGATACCTTAGTTGCTGGTATGTGCTGGGGCCATCTTAATAACTGGGATAAAGAGCAAACATTACGTTTTGCAACGGCATTATCAGCGCTAGCAGTAACGCAGGTTGGTGTTGGCGTGAAAGACATAAATTCGGTACAGGCTATGAGTGAACACATCGCTATTTGCTAATTAAAGGACATTAATAATGAAAATTGCAATTGTAACGGCTTGCCCAAGTGGTATAGCAAGCAGCCTTATTGCTGCGGGTTTATTAGAAAAAGTAGCAACAGAATTAAAGTGGCAAGCGAATATCGAATGTCATTCATCTGTCGCCCCTGTAACGCTTTTAACTGATAAGCAGATTGCTGAGGCTGATTGCATTATTGTTGCTGCGAGTAAGAACATTGATGATGCACGTTTTATTGGTAAAAAAGTATACCGTTCTGAAGTTGATGCAGTATTTACTGATACTAAAACATATTTAGATCAGGCCGTTAAAAATGCTGTTGAGCTTGTAAGTAGTAATGAAGTGGTTGCTATCAGCACGGAAACGGTTATTGCAAGTAAAAAAATTGTGGCGATCACGGCTTGTCCAACTGGTGTTGCACATACCTTTATGGCTGCTGAAGCGTTAGAACAAGAAGGCAAACGTCTAGGGCATACGATTAAAGTTGAAACGCGTGGCTCTGTTGGCGCTAAAAATCAACTGAGCAGTGCTGAGATTGCTGCTGCGGATATCGTTATTATTGCTGCAGATATTGATATCGACTTGGCCCGTTTTGATGGTAAAAAAGTGTATAAAACCAGTACCGGTTTAGCATTGAAGAAAACCACCCAAACAATGGATAATGCGTTTAATGACGTACAAGTATATCGTCACGGCAAGTCGGCAGAAAATGAACAAGCCAGCACCGAAAAAACAGGTGTTTATAAACACTTAATGACAGGTGTTTCACACATGCTACCGTTAGTTGTTGCGGGTGGTTTGGCTATCGCGTTGTCATTTGTATTTGGTATCGAAGCATTTAAAGAAGAGGGTACACTAGCGGCCGCGTTAATGACGATTGGTGGTGGTTCGGCTTTTGCGCTTATGATCCCAGTACTTGCGGGTTTTATTGCCTTTTCTATTGCGGATCGCCCGGGCCTTGCGCCAGGTTTGATTGGTGGTATGTTAGCAAGTTCAACGGGCGCTGGCTTCTTAGGTGGTATTGTTGCAGGTTTCCTTGCTGGTTATACGGCTAAGTTAATCGCAGAAAAGGTACAGTTGCCACAATCAATGGAAGCACTGAAACCTATCTTAATCATTCCATTAGCAGCGTCGTTAATCACTGGTTTAGTGATGATTTATGTTGTCGGTGGGCCGGTTTCAGCTGCAATGAACGCATTAACGGAGTTTTTGAATAATATGGGTTCGGCTAACGCCGTGCTATTGGGTATTATTCTTGGTGGTATGATGTGCTTCGACCTTGGTGGTCCAGTAAACAAGACCGCGTATACCTTTGGTGTAGGTTTATTAGCATCGCAAACCTATGCGCCGATGGCCGCTGTGATGGCTGCGGGTATGGTGCCTGCGTTAGGTATGGGTCTGGCAACTTTCCTTGCAAAACGTAAATTCAATAACAGTGAGCAGGAAGCGGGTAAAGCATCGTTCGTCTTAGGCTTATGCTTTATTTCTGAAGGTGCGATTCCGTTTGCGGCGCGCGATCCAATGCGTGTTATCCCTAGCTGTATTGCTGGAGGTGCGTTAACGGGGGCATTATCTATGCTGTTTGGCGCTGAATTAATGGCACCACATGGCGGTTTATTTGTTCTGTTAATTCCAAACGCGATTACACCTGTATTTATGTATTTAGTCGCGATTGTGGCGGGTACACTTGTGACAGGCATTAGCTATGCGGTACTTAAAAAATCAGATAACACTGAAGCTGCGACAGCATAGTTCATTGCCTTTATGTTAATTAAAAGCCAGCTTAAGCTTAACGCCGATCAGTTAAGAGAAATATGATCGGTTGACTGATCCTTTGAGTGGTTCAAAATACCCTTTTTCGTATAGATTGAGGGTATTTTTTTGCTTGCACATTGGCTACTAGATACGGATACATTT